>Ga0315281_10002648_pt1 | contig 26520 bp, 25 predicted proteins | sample YL17G07_0_MG_FD_204540 | JGI IMG/M metagenome (GOLD analysis project Ga0315281, IMG submission 204540) | Sediment microbial communities from Yellowstone Lake, YNP, Wyoming, USA - YL17G07_0 | ecosystem: Environmental > Aquatic > Freshwater > Lake > Sediment | place: USA: Wyoming | collected... | reverse complement strand
TTTCATGTGATCAAGCACTTGAATGAGGCGATGGATCAGATCCGCAAGAACGAATACGCGCGAATGAGCGGCAAGGAACGCCAATTCATCAAGGGACAGAAGTATACCTTGCTCAGTCATTGGTCGACTCTGGCGCTGGATGGCAAGCGGTCGCTCAAGTTGCTGCTGGCCGCCAACAAGCGCCTGAATACCGCCTACTTGCTCAAGGAATCGTTTGGACAACTCTGGAGTTACCAAAGTGAAGCCTGGGCGAGAAAGTTTTTCGACAACTGGAAAGCCGCGCTCAAATGGCAACGGCTAAAGCCGTTTGAGAAATTCGCGCAGATGATTGAACGTCATTGGGATGGTATTGCGATGTACTGCACACCGGAAAACAAAGTGTCACTGGGCTTCGTGGAAGGACTCAATAACAAAATCCGCGTCATCCAACGCCGCGCTTACGGATTGCGTGACGAGGAATATCTTCGGCTTAAGGTACTCACCTGCACGTTACCAAAGTGATAAAATCATGAAAAATCACCCACACTGTTTAACGAAGAGCCAATAAAGTTATGCGCAGTCTTGCGCGTGGGTTTTTTCAGCCTCTGCGTTCCCCTGGTTCAGGAATCATATGGGTTCTAAGTGTCTTCATCGTTTTCCCCGCTATAATTGCTCTCACCTCTGGCGATGGCATCAGAGGCAAGGCCATGATATTCATTGTGCTCGCAATGGCCCTATTGTTAGTGGCGGAAGCATTTTTCAGATTGGGTTACCGATTCTATGCTGGATCGCCATATCAACCTTTTCCGAGACTGCCTTTTGAAAATATATACGTCGAACCTCATCCTTACATCCCATTCGTCTGCAAGCGTAATTTTACGACCGAGAAGGGTGGTCCAGCAACCTACCCTCTCCACAGGGGACAATTCTTCTTTGGGCAATACACCACTAATAACTTGGGGTTTGCCAATGGACCCGCGGGCAATCGTGATATAGCTAGTCCAAAACCGGATGGTTTGCTTCGTATTAATTGCATCGGAGCTTCGACGACCGGAAACTACATCGAGTTCAATGGTCAAGCATTCTCATACCCCATGGAATTGGAAAATATTCTCAAGTCTACGATTGCTGTACCTCTCGAAGTTAATAACTGTGGCCAGGGTGGCTACAACTCGGCCGACATAATGGTTCGTTTTGCACTGCAAATGATCGATACGCAACCAGATGTGGTGGTTATATACCATGCTTATAACGATATACGGGCGTATTTGACGTCAGGATTTGAGTCTGATTATTCTCATGTTCGACGCAATCTTGGTGAAAGCTACTGGAAATTTGCCCTGGCAGCGAAGATTCCATACATTCCGGTAAAATTCTTAAATTTCCTGGTTAATCAGTGGTTGCCAGGTAATATTCGCAATTCGTTGCTCGATCAGGTTACGAAAGGCAGTTTCGCTCCCGATCTCGATCCTTCGGCTGGGCTGTGCGCTTACCAAAGAAACCTGCAACATATTATTGATCTATGTCACTGTAACGGTATTCAGGTAGTTCTCAGCACCTATTGCCATTTCCTCCATGATGCAATCAAAGATGAGCCGCTGCACCAACTTTATGGGCGTATTGTAAACGAGGAGAATAAAATCATGCGTCGCCTAGCCGATAAAAATGATCTGAAACTTGTCGACAACGCTGTGCTGTTGCCCCAAGACGAACGCTATTTTGTCGATAGTGTCCATTTCACTCCAGAGGGAATGCGATTGATCGCCAGTAACATTGCCGAAGTGATTAGGCAACATCCTTTATGTGTCCGATAATTCTGTCACCAGAAACAAATTATAAGAAAATTAAGTGAGCAAATCACAAAATATGTTCGACCTGGGTTGTGGCAAGAAGAAATGGCCTGGCGCAATTGGTACTGATTATTCTGATCGACACAATTCAAAACTTAAATGTTTTTCCGCATCGATGTAAGGATGGCGAATTTGACGAAATCTATCTCGACAATGTCCTGGAGCATTTGGGTGATCCTCTGCGCGTATGGAAGAAGTTAATCGGATATGTAAGTAGGGGGCAAGTAAAAGTTCTCGCTCCATACATTCGTTTCTTGCGGACATCTATTAACCAAACACACAAGTATTTTTTTACTGTGGATTTATTTGCGGACTATGATCCTGATCATATTATTTGTAAGAGATATGAATATTATCTAAGCTATTTTTTGCCGCTTGATGATATTACATATTATCTTCATAAAGTTTAATTGTTGGGCACACTAAATAATCAAGTGACGAAACTCTCGGTTTGTATACCAACCTATAATCGTGCAGCGCATTTAGCGAATTGTTTAAATTCGATTATTTTATCTAACTCACAAACTGATCTCCAATTTCAAGTTTGCGTTTCAGATAACAATTCTAATGACGAAACTGAAAAAGTCGTTCGTCATGCGCAGTCAATCATTGATATAAAGTATCACAAGAATTCAAGTAATCTTGGAATACCAAGAAATTTTCTTAATGTTGTGTCGATGGCTGATGGTGATTTTGTATGGCTTATCGGTGATGATGATTTGTTGATGCCAAATGCAATTACTGATCTTTATCAGCTCATTGACAAGCACCCAAGAGTTGATTTTTTTTATGTTAATTCTTTTCACTTGAGTACTGAATTCCTGAAAAACTTTTCCTCTCCCTTTGATACCGCAAATTTACCAAAAGATATGGTTCCATTTTCAAGATGGACTATTGCTAATGAAATGAGTTTTCTTGATCTAATCAACCCAAAAATTTCTTTCGATTTTCTTGGGGGCATGTTTTTATCTGTTTTTCGGAAAAAGAACTGGGAGCTTAATGTAAACGTGCTTGACAAAAATGCAATTATTGACAATCGTACCTTCTCGCATTTTGATAATACATTTCCACATGTAAAAATATTTGCTAAAGCCTTCTCATCTTCGCGGGCGTATTTTAACACTAAGCCGTTAAATGTTTGCTTAACTGGTGCGCGAGAATGGTCGCCCATGTATCCATTTATCCACAGCGTGCGTTTGATCGAAGCATTGCAGGAATATCGCAAGAATGGTTTACCATATTGGAAATACTTGTACTGTAAAAATTATGCGCTTAACAATTTTGTACCGGATTATTTAAATATTCTTCTTAACAAGGATAAGTCTGGTTATGCCTATATTAGGCCAATTAAGTTATTGCTCGAATACAGTCTGTACCCAAATTTTTATTTATCTTTTTTTTATTTTTTTGGACGACGCCTATGTAATTTCTTTAGTCGTCATTTCAGTCTTATCGGCTAATAGGAGCTTATAGTGTGAGTAATAAATATCATGAAATTAGCTCTTGTGAAGTATGCGGCAATACTGATCTTGTTTCAGTGTTAGACTTGGGTCTTCATCCAATGTGTGACGATCTTGTTAGCAATGGTGATAGTCGAACCTGCAACGAATACCCTATAGAGATTTTATTCTGTCGAAATTGCAATACAGCCCACCAGCACTTCCAGGTTCCTAAAGAAGATTTATTTCCAGCATCCTACCATTACCGCTCACGTTTTACGGCTGATGTGCTTAGTGGTATGGCGGGCTTGGTTGATTCTTGTACTCATCGTTTTGGTAGTCTTTCCGGCAAGAAAGTGCTTGATGTTGGATGTAACGATGGGAGTTTGTTGGATTTTTTCCGGCAACAGGGCGCTATCACTATAGGAATTGAACCTACTGGGGCTGCGTTTGAAGCAGAACAAAAGGGGCATATTGCTTACAATAAATTTCTTTCTGAGGATGTTGCTGACACCATTGTTGCTTCGCATGGCAAGCCGGACTTTATTACCTTCACCAATGTTTTTGCGCATATTGAAGATCTCCACGGGGTTCTTCGTTCGCTTAAAAAACTGATGGCTACGAGTACGACGGTTGTGATCGAGAACCATTATCTTGGTTCGGTGCTGGATGGCAATCAGTTTGATACCTTCTATCATGAACATCCCCGAACATACAGTCATACTTCGTTTGTACATATGGCCTACTCTTTGGGTGTTAGACTGATTGATGTTGAATTTCCATCGCGTTACGGTGGCAACATTAGAGTTTTCTTAGGGGGGGGCGAAAATAGCACGCATGGTGGAACTGTTGACTTAGATGCTCTGGCTGTTCGAGAAGAAAAATTCTTTAATAATTTTTCCTTAGTACAAAAAAATATAGAGAACTGGCGGAAGGCAAAACAACAATATTTAAAAGCGCAATTTCAGAAATACGGGAAACTACGTGCTAAAGCATTTCCAGGACGTGCTGCTATTTTAGTAAAGCTGCTTGGATTGAATGAGGATTTGATTTCGGCGGTTTACGAAAAACCCGGCTCACTAAAAATTGGACACTATCTACCTGGCACGCGAATACCAATTTGTTCCGATGAAGATTTGTTTGCTCTTCCTGATCAAACGCTACCATTGTTGAATCTTGCTTGGCATATCCCACAAGAGATTCGCAATTATTTGACAGGGCATGGATATGCGGGGCAAATTGTCGACATATTGAGTACTGATGATTTTTCGGCAACAACAAAAATTCGAGATGAATTTGAATCGCACACCATAAATAGTCAGGGCTAAATGTGGTGCCAGTTAATAATAAAGAAGAGTTCAAGCCATGCCCTGATCATGTTGCTGTAATCGGGGGGGGGCGTTGGGCTCGAGTACTTACCGAAGTGCTTTGCGGTCTTGTTCCGCCATTCGTCAGGATATCTGTTCATTCTCCCCACAATGCAAAAGCGATGTCGGCATGGGTTTCTGAGCGTGGGCTGGAACAGCGGATTTATGTGTCATCTGGTTTACCGGATTTATCTTCAGGAACATCAAATGCCGTGATCGTGGCTAATGCTGCGCGTGATCACGAAAAGGCCATCGAATTGGCGCTCTCTGAGGGTGTGCCAGTTCTCGCTGAAAAGCCACTTACTTTGAATTTTGCAGCTTCACAACGTCTTGCTGATATGGCGCGCAGTCAGGGAACGTACTTTGCGGCTGCCCATGTTTTTCTCTTTGCGCGATATGTTGAAACATTCGCTCAATTTATTGCTGATGGAAATAGCATCCAATCTATTCGCGTGCATTGGATGGATATGCAATCTGAAAGTCGGTATGGTGAGGCAAAAAGTTATGATCCAGGGCTGACGGTTTTTGCAGATTGGTTGCCTCATGTCATCTCCATACTAGGAGCTTTGACGACCAATCAAATCCAAAGATGTAAGAAGTTGGAATTTTTGAGGGGCGGCGCACATTTAATGATAGATACTATGTTGGGGGATATTCCATGTAGTATTCAACTAGTGCGAAACGGAAATCATCGCCAACGGATCATTGAAGTTACTACCAAAAAAAAAGTGGTTAAATTAGACTTCTCTAGTGAACCTGGCTCGATTACTTCAGGGTCCACATCAGTAGGCGGTGATCCGGACTGGAGCGTTAAACCAAAACCAGTTGCGCAAATGTTGACTGCTTTTCTTCAAGGAGCGACTGGTGGTATTCGTGATAACCGTCTTAATATTGCGATTGGTTTGCGTGTCAGCCAAATCATTGACCAAACATCATCCCTTTACCAGGCGGCTTTATTTCCATGGTTGAGTAAGCAGCTATTAGTGGTCCAGAATAGCGATGATAGTGACCTCCGATATGCTCTTAGTGAAATTTTTCATGTAGAAGATCCGCGTTCATCAGTACCAGTTGAACAACGAATTGACTATGTATATCGACATATTAAAGAGCATGCCACATTACCATTGCGTACAAATATATTATTTGATCGCCCAGTTGAGCTTGTCAGGTTATTATTAATACAAGGTAAGCCTTCTTCATATCATTAAACAGGTAAAAGTTATGCGAGACATCATTTGACTAATTTCTTTTCAGGAAAAAAAATTCTTATCACCGGCCATACCGGGTTTAAAGGTTCTTGGCTTTCGTTCTTGCTACATGAGAGTGGTGCTGAAGTGATGGGCTTTGCCTTGCCGCCATCAACTTCGGTCAACCACTTTGATTTGCTTAAGCTTGATGGAAAAATTAGACATGTTGTTGGCGACATTCGTGATGCTTCGCTCATTGCTAACACTTTACAAGAATTTCAGCCGGAATTTGTTTTTCACCTCGCAGCGCAAGCGCTGGTGCGGCCGTCTTACGATGATCCTGTAACTACTTTTTCAACTAATGTCCTGGGTTCGGTAAATCTATTGGATGCGGTACGCCAGTGTGAATCGGTGCGTTCGTTAGTTTATATCACCTCCGATAAATGTTACGAGAATGTTGAATGGATTTGGGGCTACCGCGAAAACGATCAACTGGGTGGGCGTGATCCCTACAGTGCATCCAAAGCCGCTGCTGAAATAGTATTCTCTTCTTATGTACGTTCATTCTTTGAGCCGCGTTCGTTATTAGGTGCTGCAAGTACGAGGGCAGGCAATGTGATTGGTGGCGGCGATTGGGCTCTCGATCGGATTATTCCCGACTGCATTCGCGCAATTGAAGCGGGTGAGCCTGTCCGGTTACGTAATCCTGGCGCAACACGTCCTTGGCAACACGTGTTGGAACCTCTTTCAGGCTACTTGTTACTGGCAGCGCGTTTGTATGAAGAGCCAAAGCGTTGGGGAGGATCCTGGAACTTTGGTCCCTCAACTCATGAAGTACGAACTGTAAAAAACGTTGCCGATGTTATTGTGGGTCACATTGGTAAGGGTTGTGTAAAGGTTGTTGAATCGCAAACACAGGTTCATGAAGCGCGATTACTTCAGTTAAATTGTGATAAAGCGCATCAATTGCTGGGCTGGTATCCTCGTTGGCACGTTGACAAAACCCTAGAGGCTACTGCACTTTGGTACAAGACCGTTATGAATGGCGGTAGTGCAGAGGCGATTACCCAGGCACAAATACATGAGTTCTTTCCGGAGTTAGCATGATTGATGGTGTGGTACTGACGCCGTTGCGTCAGATTTTTGATGAACGTGGCAAGGTAATGCACATGTTGCGGGAAGATTCGGTTGTCTTTTCACGATTTGGCGAGATTTATTTTTCATGCACTCATCCCGGTGTTGTAAAAGCTTGGCATTTACATAAAGAGATGACGCTGAATTATGCAGTAATTTATGGAGAGATTAAATTTGTCTTGTTTGACGATCGACCCAACAGTCCTACGCACGGTGAAATTCAGGAATTCTTTATTTCACCTGAAAACTATATGTTGGTGACGGTGCCACCCCTGATCTGGAACGGTTTCAAAAGTGTTGGCACCCAAACTGCGATTGTCGCCAACTGTGCAACCTTGCCACATAGTCCTGTTGAGCTTGAGAGACGTCCAGCATTTGATGCCAGTATTCCGTATGACTGGGGCTTGAAGCATCGATAGTTCGTTTTCCACATTGGGTTACTGTGTACATTTTTGATAATAAGGGCTGATTTATGAAAGTTATCCTCCTCGCTGGCGGCTTCGGTACGCGCTTGGCTGAATACACCGGTGTCATCCCCAAACCGATGGTACCGGTTGGTGGCAAGCCGATTCTCTGGCACATAATGCAAACCTATGCGCACTTTGGGCACAAGGATTTTTATGTCGCGCTTGGTTACAAGGCTGAAGTGATCAAGGAGTATTTTCTCAATTATCGCGCACTCAACGCCGATTTTACAGTGGATCTTGCCTCGGGTAGCGTTTCACCACATCAGGTGGCCCCCGTGGATTGGTGCGTGACTCTGGTTAACACCGGTGATGAATCCATGACTGGCGGCCGCGTTAAGCGCATGCAGTCATTTATTGGCACAGAGACCTGCATGTTGACTTACGGAGATGGGGTGGCCAACATCGATCTGGATGCGCTGCTGGCCTTTCACCGCAGTCACGGCAAGATGGTTACCGTATCAGCTGTTCGTCCTGCAGCCCGTTTTGGAGAATTGGAACTGAATGGTGGGCGCGTCACACATTTTAAGGAAAAACCGCAGCTGCACGAGGGGTGGATTAACGGTGGATTTTTTGTAATTGAGCCAGCATTCTTTGACTTGATTGCTGGGGATAGCACCATGCTTGAGCGCGAACCTTTGGAACAGGTGGCTAATGCAGGCGAGTTGATGGCTTATCGCCATGATGGCTTCTGGCACTGCATGGACACCAAGCGCGATCATGAACTGCTTGAGTCGCTATGGATCAAAGGTGCCCCATGGGTGCTATAGCTTAATCCGATGCGCATATTGATTACCGGAGGATTTGGATTTGTTGGCGGGCGAGTAGCTCAGCGTTTGCATCAAGCCGGGCATCAAATCGTTCTAGGTTCACGCAAGGCAAATAGTTCACCTAATTGGCTTCTCCAGGCCGAAGTAGTGAAGACTGATTGGAATGATGCTCACGCCCTGGAGCTAATTTGTAACAGGGTCGATGTCGTTATTCATGCTGCAGGGATGAATGCCCAAGACTGTGCAGCTGACCCAGTTGCTGCGCTGGAATTTAACGGTTTGGCAACCGCACGTTTGGTTGCGGCAGCAAGCCGGGTTGGTGTGAAACGGTTTATTTACTTATCCACTGCCCATGTGTATGCCAGCCCACTCACTGGTACCATTTCTGAAAACACTTGCCCGCGCAATTTGCATCCTTATGCCACATCCCATCTTGCGGGGGAGAATGCCGTTTTGCATACTAGTCAGCGCGGACAAATCGCAGGCATTGTTCTTCGCTTGTCCAATGCCTTTGGTGCACCAGTGCATAAGGAGGTGAATTGTTGGATGCTACTAGTAAATGACTTGTGTAGGCAGGCTGTGGAGACTGGAAAAATGGTTTTACATTCTAATGGCTTACAGCAGCGGGACTTTATTGCTATGGCAGAAATTTGCTGCGTTATTGAACAGATATCTTATCGTGAATTGGATTTTGGGGCATCCACAATATTTAATGTGGGCTCAGGGAGATCGCAATCTGTGCTTGAAATGGTGCAGTTGATCCAGCAGCGGTGTAAGCATGTTTTGGATTTTGAGCCAAAATTATATCTGCCAGAGTTGGGTGAAGGTGAGAGGCATGAAAAATTGGAATACCAAGCCGACAGATTGGCAAAAATAGGAGTGAACGTGAACACTGATAACAGCGATGAAATAGACGAATTATTGAGTTTTTGCTATGCGTGGTTTAATTGATCGCAGAATGAGCGCGCATGATTGACGCTATTGGCCCACTCGTCACTGTGGTTATTCCAACCTATAACCATGCCCGATTTCTTGGTGATGCTTTGCGGTCAGTACTGGATCAGACCTTTACAGATTGGGAAGCTATCGTTATCGATAACCACTCCCAAGATAACACGGATGACGTTGTCGCTAGTTTCGCAGATCCACGAATAAAGTTATTGAAGATTCAAAATAACGGGGTGATTGCCGCTTCTCGAAATATGGGGGTTCGTGCGGCCAAAGGTGAATGGATAGCGTTTCTGGACTCGGATGATCGGTGGACTCCGAATAAGCTTCATGTCTCTATAAAGCACGTAAATAATATGATTGATCTAATTTATCACGACCTGGAAATCGTTGGAGAGGTGCCCGGCTTTTTTCAAAGAAAAAGAGTGAAAAGTAGGCGAGTAAAGAGTCCGGTGGCGATTGATCTTTTAGTTAATGGCAATGCAATCGCCAATTCTTCCGTGGTTGTGCGTAAAATATTATTAGACAAAATCGGTGGAATCAACGAAAGTTCAAAAATAATTGCAGCTGAGGATTACAATACTTGGTTACGTATCGGGCAGATAACAGAGAAATTTTTCTACATACACGAAGTTCTCGGGTATTATATGCAACATGATCAGGGTGTTTCTAGAAAAGATATGTCTGTACCAGCAAAATACGCATGTGCAGAATTCTTGCATTTATTAAAAGACAGACAAAAACAAAAACTTGAGTCTAATTTAAGATTTACGGGGGGGCAATTTGCCTTCGTTTCTGGGAATTATATGACGGCACGAAAAGAGTTGTTATTTTGCTTGTTGCATGGCGATTTTTCAATGAAATTGAAATCTGTATTTATTTTCTTGGCGACACTAAAAAAACTAAATAACATATGAGAGTTCAGCCGTATCGAGTTAGCATGGTTAGTTCCGTAATAACAGTATTAATTTTCATGCCGGTTTTGTTTTATCCTCCACTATTGTTTACGCCTCAAATTTCGACATCAGTAAGGGTAGGCTTGTTTATTTTATTAGTCGCTTACCTTTTTGGAGCAACAAAAAGATTTCGGAAGAAGGATTTATTTATTGTTTCGTTGCTTGCTGTTTTATTTTCAAGCCTAATTGTTATAAATATGGACAGCTTAGATGGGCTTGTAACTGCTGGAAGTGTAACGCTAACGCTTGTGTTTGCTTATGCGTTGAGCAGGGCGGTCGAAATGAATGATCGTATTAAAAATAATCTGGTTAAACTCTACACCAGTTTCTTTATATTAGTCCCAATATGTTCATTTATGAGCATAATTTTCTTATCAATATTTGGGGAATTGAATTTATTTAATATTCATTCGGGAGGGCAGAATTTTTTGCATACGCCATTTGGCGTCATCCTTGAAAAGGATGTGTTGGGGTTTGGTATATATAGAAGTTTTTTTTTCTTTCAAGAACCTGTCGTACTGGCTTTATTTTATGCTGCCAATATTTTTTTGGTGGCACCTAACCTTGAGAAACAGTCGAGATTTTTTTCGACTGTTAATATTATTGGTGGACTTTTAACTTTCTCATATTTTTTCATTGTTTTGTCTATAATATTATATTTTTCAAAAACCACCATTTTATCGCGTGAAAATGCCTCGCGCCGATTGTTGTTGGCATGTTTTATTATAATTATAATTGTAACGACGGGTTTTTTTTCGTCAAGCTCAATGGATGATAGAATTATTCGCATGAATATTTTTTTTCCGGTCGCAGACAAGATGAGTGCGCTTCAGTTTTTGTTTGGGCAAGGTTTCATGCAGGAAACAGGCTTTGGAAAATCCTTTAGCGCGGGGTTTTTACTTGCAATTTATGAGATTGGTATTGTGAATCTTGTGGTATTAATGCTCCTTACAGTCATTTTGACAAATATAAGCAAACATATATTTATATTATTCTTTTTCACCATGCTGGTCTTTGAACCAACAAAGCTGCCGTTATTTTGGGTGCTGGTTATTGTGTTGTCTGTCCTATTGCAGGATAAGCGGCGAATAAAATCGTCAAGTATTTTACAATGTAGTCCCTTGGTTTATAAGAAAAGTTGTTAATATACTTGCGAATGTTCTATCGTTTTGATACAGGGAAAAAGTTAACACAACTCCCTGAGAGTCGACTCGGTCGATTGACGTTTCACCGGAGCAGTTGGTGCTCTAGTAATATGACTTCTTCATTTTGGCGAAGATCGCTTACCAGTGTAGTGGGCTGGTCATTATAAGCGGTATAACCATAGCTATTGATGCTTCACGTAATCGCTCTGGAGGCGCGCGAGCGCATCTGATTGGGATTTTGACTGCGGGGGAACCATTTAAACACGGTATCAGGGAGGTTCATCTTTGGGCGTTCCGATCAATACTTAACTCCATTCCAGATCGAAACTGGCTTGTTAAACATAATCCTAAGGAACTTGAGCAATCCCTGCCAATGCAACTCTGGTGGCAGGCAACTCGACTGTCTCGTGAGATCACTGCGAATGGATGTGATATTTTATTTTCCACTGATGCCAGCACACTTTGTCACTTCAGACCGATGGTAGTATTAAGCCAAGATATGCTGTCATATGAGCCTGGAGTTATGAGATATTTTGGCTATACGAAGGCACGTTTACGCTTACTTGGAATTTTGTACTTGCAAAATCGTGCATTTCGTTTAGCGAATGGTGTTATATTTCTTACCAAATATGCCGCCAAGGTTATTCAACAATCTTGTGGTTTACTTCCTCAAATAGCCTTTATTCCTCACGGGGTTGGGGATGATTTTAAGCTTATACAGATGACCAGAGGCTGGCCCAGTGAGGGGGAACAGTCATTCCGATGCCTATATGTCTCTAATACAGAAATGTATAAGCATCAATGGGTGGTAGTACGTGCCATTGCTGAGTTGCGTAGGCGTGGTCACAACATCACACTTACACTTGTGGGTGGTGGTTCTGGTCAGGCGAAGATGATGTTGGATGAGCAGTGCGCTGCTTCAGATCCCGATGGGTTATTTGTAGTGAAAACTGATTTTATTTCTCAAAAAGAACTGCCAATGCAACTAGCTTCTGCTGACCTTTTTGTTTTTGCTTCAAGTTGTGAAAACATGCCAGTTACTCTTGTTGAGGCTATGGCTGTGGGGTTGCCAATTGCTTGTTCGAATCGTGGGCCCATGCCAGAGGTGCTTGTTGATGGAGGCGTTTATTTTGATCCGGAAGATGCTGATTCGATTACTGATGCCATAGAGCAAATTATAAAAAATCCGGTGCTTCGGGTGAGAATCGCCCAGCGCTCTAAGACTATTGCAGAGCAGTATTCATGGTCGCGATGCGCAGATGAAACTTGGGCATTTATCGTGAAAACTTACAACAATATCAAAATATGAAAAAACGACAATACAAAATCTGTACCAAATGCACCATGGACACCACGGATTCCATGATCAGGTTTGACTCAAATGGGGTTTGTGATTACTGCAACAATTACTACTCAAATATTCTTCCTGATTGGCACTATGATGACCGGGGTCGCCGAGAATTAGTATCTGTCTTGACAAAGATCAAGCGAGAAGGGAGTGGTAAGAATCATGACTGTATTATTGGTTTAAGTGGTGGTGTTGATAGTTCCTATGTCGCTTATCTAGCAAAACAATATGGACTCCGCCCACTTTTATTTCATGTGGATGCTGGTTGGAACTCTCAACAGGCGGTGAATAATATTGAAGGGCTGGTGGACGGTCTTGGTTTCGATTTACATACTGAAGTCGTGAATTGGAAAGAAATGCAAGATTTGCAGCTTGCTTTTTTTAAAGCTCAGGTGCCTCACATCGATACTCCCCAAGATCATGCTTTCTTTGCTTCGTTGTACAATTTCGCAGCCAAAAATCGATTCAAGTACATTCTGACTGGTGCTAACTACTCTACTGAATGCGTTCGTGAACCGTTGGAGTGGCACTATCATGCTTCTGACTTGCGCCAACTTAGGGATATTCACCGCCGCTTCGGTACGCGTCCACTAAAGACTTTCCCGCTATGTGGCATCTTTACCTTCAAGGTTTACTTCCGTATTGTGAAAGGTATCAGGGTAGTCAAGCCGCTGAACTATGTACCTTACAACAAGGAACAAGTTATGCGGGAGCTGGTGGACAAGTTTGGATGGCAGCGATACGCTCACAAACATTATGAGTCTCGGTTCACACGCTTCTATGAAGGCTACTGGTTGCCGACCAAATTTGGCTTCGACAAGCGCCGCGCACACTTCTCCAGCCTGATTCTCACTGATCAAATGTCACGCGAAGAGGCTTTGGAAAAACTCTCAAAAAAGGCTTATGACGAGGAAACTGTAGCGCAAGACTTTGAATACATTGCCACCAAACTTGGTCTCTCCGTTGAGCTACTGCAGGGGATCATGGCGGGCGAAAACAAGAGCTACCGCGACTATAAGTCTAATATGACTTTAATTGAATTGGGGACCAAGGTTCTGCGTGCTATTGGAGTACAGAAGGCCATTATCAGATGATTGCAATAGTAGATTACGGATTGGGGAATATCAGCGCCTTTTTCAACATGTATAAGCGGCTGAACATCCCCGTGGTTGGCGCGAAGTCAGCAAGTGAGTTAGAGAGTGCTACCAAGATTATTCTTCCAGGGGTTGGAGCATTTGATCATGCGATGAACCTGTTAGATGCTTCGGGTATGCGAGACGTACTTGAAAAGCTTGTTTGTGACAACTGCGTTCCGGTACTCGGTGTTTGTGTAGGGATGCAGATACTTGCCAATGGCAGCGATGAAGGCAGTCTTCCGGGTTTAGGTTGGGTGCCAGGTAGAGTGCGGGCGTTTAAGACAGAAAAGCAATCAGCCAACTTGCCACTTCCGCATATGGGTTGGAATGATGTGACGCCTATAGCAGGATATGGCCTCTTTAGCGGTCTTGTGAATGACGCCAGGTTTTATTTCTTGCATTCATATTTTTTCGAATGTGAGCAGCAGGAAAGTGTTGTTGCTACATCCAGCTATGGTATTGATTTCAGTTGCGCGGTTCGTTTCGGTAATGTTTATGGCGTCCAGTTTCACCCGGAAAAGAGCCATCATTATGGAACCTTGCTTCTGAAAAATTTTGCGTACTTGTGAGATGCTGAGACCGCGAATTATTCCCTGTTTGTTGGTTCACGAAGGTGGGTTGGTTAAGACAATTTCCTTTAAAAATCCGAAGTATGTTGGCGATCCAATTAATGCAGTAAAGATATTCAATGAAAAGGAAGCTGACGAACTTATTATTCTGGATATCGATGCCACCGTTAATGGCACTGATCCAGACTATCAACTGATTTCTGATGTGGCAGCCGAGTGTCGAATGCCGCTCTGCTACGGCGGAGGGGTTAAATCTGTCGAGCATGCCAAGAGAATTATTGGATTAGGGGTTGAAAAGATTGCTTTAAGCGCTGCAGCAATTAAAAATCCAAATTTGATAACTGAGATCGCTAATGAAATTGGTCGGCAAAGCGTTGTCGTTGTGCTTGACGTGAAGAAGCGGATATTGAGTGATGACTACGATGTTTTTATTCATAATGGCAAAAAAAATACCAAACGTCGATTTCTTGAAGTCGCTACTCAATCTGAGACACTGGGTGCTGGGGAGATTGTGATCAATTCCATAGATAATGATGGACAAATGATGGGCTATGATCTCACTTTGGCCCGAAAAATTCGTGAGGCAGTCAAAATCCCAATTACTGTTTTGGGAGGCGCTGGTTCTCTTGATGATATCAGTGCATTGATTCAAGCTAATGGTGTGATTGGCGCTTCAGCAGGCAGTCTCTTTGTCTTTAAAGGGGTATACAAAGCAGTCCTGATCAATTACCCAAGTATTGCACAACGGGATGATCTGATTCGAACTACTTTGAATTAGTACACTCCACTTGTGATCGTCCGGGATGTAACAAATACATTTCTTATTATTAAAAGGCCCCCGAATGTTTTCTAACAAAATTCTTTTGATTTCTGGTGGTACGGGTTCTTTTGGCAACGCTGTGTTACGTCGCTTTATTGATTCTGATGTGAAGGAAATACGTATCCTGAGTCGAGATGAAAAGAAACAGGATGACATGCGCAAACGTTACAACAACTCTAAGTTAAAATTTTACATTGGAGATGTACGTGATTATCAGTCTGTTTTGAATGCCGTGCGAGGGGTGGATTATATCTACCACGCGGCAGCTTTGAAGCAGGTGCCCTCCTGCGAGTTTCACCCGCTGGAGGCGGTCAAGACCAATGTCTTGGGCACAGAAAATGTTCTTGAGGCCGCAATTTCTTGCGGCGTAAAGCGGGTGGTGTGTCTGAGTACAGACAAGGCCGTTTATCCCATTAATGCGATGGGCATTTCCAAAGCGATGATGGAAAAGGTCGTCGTTGCCAAGTCACGCAACAGTGAATCAACCGTAATTTGTATTACGCGATACGGCAATGTGATGGCCTCACGTGGTTCGGTTATTCCTTTGTTTGTTGAACAAATACGTACGGGCAAGCCAATTACTATTACCGATCCAAACATGACACGTTTCATGATGACGCTGGATGACGCAGTCGATCTGGTTCTGTATGCGTTTGATCATGGCAAGCCTGGCGAAATTTTTGTGCAAAAGGCTCCAGCAGCGACCATTGAAACCTTGGCCAGGACGCTGACGCAGCTGATGGAGGTTCCGAATCATGAAATCCGAATTATTGGGACGCGCCATGGCGAGAAATTGTATGAAGCCTTACTCAGTCGTGAGGAAATGGTTTCCGCCCAGGACTTGGGCGATTATTACCGTGTTCCACCGGATCTGCGCGATTTAAACTATGGCAAGTTTGTTGAGCAAGGTGAAATTAAAATTACCGAGGCAGTGGACTACAACTCGCATAACACGATCCGATTGAATGTAGAGGGAATGAAAACCTTGTTGCTCAAACTTTCTTTTATGCAAGCCATAAAGCGTGGCGAGCATGCCCAGCCGGAGGAATGAGATGCGCGTGTTGGTGACAGGTTCGAGGGGTTTTGTCGGCAAAAATCTGATTGTAAGGCTTGGTGAAATATCGAGTTTCGATATTTTGCGCTTTGATCGAGATGATTCGATGTCCACACTTGCTGCTAAGGTGAGTCAGGCAGACGCAGCTGTGCACTTGGCTGGCGAAAATCGCCCTAAAGATGTGGCGGACTTCATACAGGGCAATGCGGAGTTGACGAAGGCGCTCTGTGCTGCCATTCAAGTATCTGGGCGCAGTATTCCCCTCATTCTAGCTTCATCCATCCAGGCAGAACTCTCCAACAATCCTTATGGTCAGAGTAAGCGTGCTGCAGAGCTGGCCGTGGAACAATTGGCGTTGCAAACTGGTAACCCTGTGAAGATCTATCGCTTGCCCAATGTATTCGGTAAATGGTGCAAGCCCAACTACAATTCAGTGGTGGCGACCTTCTGCCACAACATCGCGCATGATCTGCCGATACAGATCAATGATGCATCAACAAGATTGCGCCTGGTTTATGTCGATGATGTAGTTTCTGAATTTCTGCGTGCGTTCGACACAATGTCAAATGGTGTGCGCTGGGATGAAGTTGCGCCGGAATATACGATCACGCTGGGTGAGTTGGCCTTGCAGATAAAGTCCTTCAAGAATTGCCGAAGCAATCTGGTTTCGGAGCGTGTAGGGACAGGCTTAGTGCGCGCACTCTATGCTACTTATATCAGTTTTTTGCCACCTTCCAAGTTTGCTTACGATTTGCCGCGTTTCACTGACGAACGGGGGGTATTTATTGAAATGCTGAAAACCCCTGATTGTGGGCAGTTTTCCTACTTCACGGCTCACCCCGGAGTGACCCGTGGAGGGCATTATCATCACAGCAAGACCGAGAAATTTCTCGTTATCAAAGGGGCAGCACGCTTCGGTTTTCGCCATATCATGACCAACGAAACCTATGAGGTCCTTACTTCGGGTGAGGTGCCCCAAGTAGTTGAAACGGTGCCGGGGTGGGCGCATGACATTACGAATGTGGGTAAAGACGATATGGTCGTTATGCTCTGGGCCAACGAGATATTCGACCATGATCGTACCGATACGATTAGGTGCAAGGTTTGATATGAAAAAACTGAAGGTGATGACAGTTGTTGGCACCCGGCCTGAGATAATTCGTTTATCGAGGGTTATCGCAAAGCTGGATCAGTACTGCAACCATATCTTAGTACATACTGGCCAAAACTACGATCATGAGCTTAATCAGATATTCTTTGACGACTTGGGTATACGCAAGCCTGATTACTTTTTAAGTGCAGCGGGTATTAGCGGTGCAAAGACGATTGGTAATGTGATCATCGCCGTGGATCAGGTTTTGTCCGAAGTGCTGCCCGATGCACTTCTTGTACTCGGTGATACCAATAGCTGCATGGCTGTTATACCTGCGAAACGGCGCAAGATTCCCGTTTTCCACATGGAAGCGGGCAATCGTTGTTTCGATCAGCGCGTGCCAGAAGAAATCAATCGACGCATCGTTGACCATACCGCAGACATCAATCTCACCTACAGCTCTATTGCCCGTGAGTATTTGCTGCGTGAGGGATTGCCGCCTGACATGGTGATAAAAACCGGCAGTCCGATGTTTGAGGTGCTGACCCACTACCGAGAGGGTATCGATGCGTCGGAAGTACTCGATCGATTAAGCATAAAACGGCATAAATTTTTTGTGATCAGTGCGCACCGCGAAGAAAATATCGATGTAGACGAGAATTTCAACAAGCTCGTAGTGGTGTTGAATACCATCGCGGAGCAGTATGAATACCCTGTCATTGTTTCGACTCATCCACGAACAAAAAAGCGCATTGATGCGCTGGGCGTCAAGTTTAACCCGCTTGTACGCCTGCTTAGCCCGCTGGGTTTTATGGATTACAATAAATTACAAATGACCGCGAAGGCGGTGTTATCAGACAGTGGGACGATTAACGAAGAATCGTCCATTTTAAATTTCCCAGCGTTAAATATCCGTGAGACACACGAGCGGCCAGAAGGAATGGAGGAGGCATCGGTGATGATGGTGGGACTTGAGGTTGAACGTGTCATGCAAGCCCTGGCTGTGCTCGAAGGCCAGTCGCGTGGTGAAGTACGCTTGCTGCGTCAGGTTGGGGACTACAGCATGCCCAACGTGTCAGATAAAGTGATCCGGATTATTCACAGCTATACGGACTACGTGAATCGTACCGTATGGAAAAAACGACCTACTTAACTTTGCGAATTCTGGTGGTCAGCCAATATTTTTGGCCCGAAAACTTCAGGATCAATGATCTGGTGCAGGAGTTTGTGCGGCGAGGTCATATCGTTACTGTGCTAACAGGTTATCCCAATTACCAGAGTGACAAGGTTTATATGGACTTCAGGGATTCGCCAAACAAATATTCTATATTTTCAGGCGCAACCGTATGCCGGGTTCCTTTGGTAGCCCGTGGTAAAGGAAGCTTGCGTTTAGCACTGAATTATCTGAGTTTTATGTTGTGTGCAGCTATGTTGGGTCCAATGCGATTAAGAGGTCAAAGCTTTGATGTCATTTTCGTGTTTGAACCCTCGCCAGTGACGGTGGGAGTTCCAGCAGTAGTGCTTGGCAAATTCAAGAAAACACCCGTGATATTTTGGGTTCTGGATCTGTGGCCAGAAACACTCTCCGCAGTTGGTGTTGTTCGTTCTCGACTTTTACTGGATACAATCGGATGGTTGGTTCGCTTTATATACAATCGCTGCGAACTGGTTCTGGGACAGTCCAAAGGTTTCATTGGGAGCATTGCCAAGTACTGCAATGATGAAAGAAAGATTCGTTATTTCCCAAGCTGGGCTGAAGAAGTCTACAATCATGACGTAGATCTTTTGGCTCCTGAGGTACCAGTTCACGAAGGTTTATTTAATGTGCTCTTTGCCGGAAATATCGGTGAAGCGCAGGATTTTCCCGCCGTGTTGGATGCGGCTGAGCAACTGAAAGATAATTCCCTAATCCGTTGGCTAATAGTGGGCGATGGTCGTATGTCGGATTGGGTAACAGAGGAAGTCACACGACGGGGCTTGGAAAAATGCTTCTTGATGTTAGGTCGATTCCCGTTCGAACGAATGCCATCGTTCTATGCGCATGCAGATGTTCTGCTGGTTTCTTTGAAGGCAAATCCAGTATTTTCACTGACGATCCCAGGAAAAATCCAATCATATTTACTGGCTGGAATTCCATTAGTGGGCATGCTGAATGGTGAAGGAGCTAACGTGATTTGTGAGGCGCAAGCAGGCTTGGTGTGTGCGGCGGGAGACAGTAATGGTTTGGCTCAAGCTGTACGGAAACTTTGCGCCATGCCAAAAAACGAGCGCCTAATTTTAGGTAGAAACGGGCGAGCCTACGCAAAACAAGAATTTGACCGTAACACCTTGATGGATCGGCTGGAGAGCTGGTTTGATGAAGTCTCTAACAGGGGGCGTAAAACCAGAGCAGGCAGCAACTATTAACCAGAGCGTGATCTATTGTAGCAGATTTCTCGGGGGGTTAAATGTTATGGAAAAGGTGTGCTGAGGAGAAGATTCTCAGCCATGAGTTCCGGCAGATTTGAAGAATCAGCACACATCGATTTGTACAAACTGGCGGATCAAGTATGAAATATCTAATTACTGGCGCTAATGGTTTTGTTGGGAAGGCCTTGTGCACAGAGCTGGCTCGTCGGGATTTTTACGTTCGTGGTGCAATTCGTGAGCCTTTGAGCTCACCAGAGTTGTCTTACGATGTGGTGAGTGTGGGAAATATCGGCTCTGAGACGGACTGGACTGAAGCGCTGAAAGGGGTGGGTGTCGTCGTGCATCTCGCTGCCCGCGTACACGTTATGCGCGATAAGGCTGTTGACCCTCTAATTGAATTCCGCGCAGTCAATGCGGAAGGTACACTAAATCTTGCCCGCCAGGCGGCAAAGACGAATGTTCAACGATTTGTCTACCTCAGCTCCATCAAAGTCAATGGCGAGCAAACGCTGCCAGGTCAACCTTTCACCGAGCAGGACGTACCTACACCGCTTGATCCTTATGGTATCTCCAAGTACGAAGCCGAAGTAGGGCTGCTTAAGATTGTTCAGCAGACAGGTATGGAGATAGTGGTCATTCGGCCACCCTTGGTGTATGGGCCTGGGGTTAAGGCTAACTTTTTAAGTATGATGCATGCTATATATAAAGGTATACCGCTGCCCTTGGGCGCAATCCATAACAGACGCAGTTTGGTGGCACTGGATAACCTGGTGGATTTGATTTTGACTTGCATCGATCATCCGGCAGCCGCTAATCAGGTGTTCCTAGTAAGCGATGGTGAGGATATGTCAACCACCGAGCTATTGCAGCGTACCGCTGTGGCGTTGGGTAAGTCGGTGCAGTTACTGCCGATTCCGCAGGGTTTGCTGGCATTGGGTTTGAAAATGCTGGGCAAGAAGGATTTGGCCCAGCGCTTATGCGGCTCGTTGCAGGTGGATATCAATAAAACGCGGAACGTGTTGGGCTGGCGGCCACCGATATCAGTAGAGGAGGGTTTAAGAAAAACAGCTGAGGAATTTCTTCGAACAGGTTGCCGATAAAATTGATAATGATTGGAGTCGACAGCGACGATGTGGAAATACTGGTGATAACTTCAATCAGGATTGATGTAACTACAATAGCACGCTATTGCATAGAGGACATGCACAGGTGATATGGATAGGAGCATTGTTACTTGTAGGTACGATGTCATGGGTCCTCACTGGACTTTTACGTCGTTATGCCTTGGCAAAAAAAATACTGGATGTCCCGAATGAACGTAGTTCCCATTTAGCACCTACACCGCGCGGTGGTGGATTAGCAATAGTAGTCAGCTTTTTAACAAGCATCCTGGTGCTTTGGTGGTTAGGCGGTGGCGGGGCGAATTTAGGCAAAGAGGTTACCAGCAGCTTTCATGGCGTCGTTGCTTCTTCGCTATCGATTGGGATTGATACGCCATTACTGCTCGCATTGTTGGGTGCGGGTGGATGTGTTGCGTTAATCGGTTTTTTGGATGACCATAGACATATTCTTACACGCTGGCGATTGCTTGTACATTTTGTTAGCGCGGGCTGGGTGCTGATCTGGCTGAATGGATTGCCGCCACTACCCGTGTTTGGCGTTACGCTTGAGCTTGGTTGGTTTGGATACGCGCTTGCCACTGTGTATCTTGTCTGGCTACTCAATCTATATAACTTTATGGATGGTATTGACGGGATTGCTGGAGTAGAGGCCATGACGGTCTGCCTAGGTGGATCAATATTGTATTTATTGTCGCCATCGGTAGGCAGCGCGGTGTGGATGCTACCCATGCTATTGTTCTGCTCGGTGGTCGGGTTTTTAATATGGAACTTCCCGCCTGCTAAAATTTTCATGGGTGACGCGGGCAGTGGTTTTTTAGGTTTGATGTTGGGATCGTTACAGATTCAGGCCGCAGGGGCGAACCCCGATCTTTTTTGGGCTTGGTTGATCCTGCTTGGGATGTTTGTGGTTGACGCGACGGTGACGCTGATTCGTCGCATCATGCGGGGTGAAAAATTCTATAAAGCCCATCGCAGTCACGCGTATCAGTATGCTGCGCGCAAGTTTGGTTCACATAAGGTTGTAGCGCTTGCCTTTGGAGGGATAAATATCCTTTTCTTAATGCCCATTGCTGTATTAGTTACCCTAGGTAAGTTGGAGGGTGTTATTGGTGTATTCATTGTCTATACTCCCCTGATTCTATTAGCTCTGTTTTTCAGGGCAGGGACGATTGAAGTAAAGCGGTGATTGAAGCGATATTACACCGGTGTTTGTACAACAAGCTTTGATAATCAGTTGAGGAACAACAGAATGCGATGGACCTTATTTATGCAGTACAAACATTGGGCAGCATTTATTCATGACATGATCTGGGTGCCAGTGGCGCTGTTGCTGGCTTTCTGGGTGCGATTAAACTTTGAAGCTGTTACTCCAGAACTGTTTTTCCAGTTTACACAGTTTGTCATTGTGGCGTTGCCGGTACAAGTAACCGCGTTTTACCTATTTGGTTTGTACCGAGGTATGTGGCGTTTTGCCTCCATTCCAGACCTGATGCGAATCCTGCAGTCCGTGTGGATTGGAACGGCGGTAAGCTTTGTTGCGATCTTTTTTCTGGATCGGCTTTCTGCCATGCCGCGTTCAGTATTGTTATTGTACCCGATGTTTTTGATGTTAGGAGTGGCGACCCCACGGCTCGTTTATCGCTGGTTCAAAGACCATCGCCTAGGCTTAAAGGCAAAGAGCGGACGGCGAGCCTTGGTGTTAGGTGCAGGACGCGCGGGCGATCTTCTGATTCGTGATCTCATTAAGCATGAGAGTTATATGCCCGTGGGGATTTTGGACGATGCGAAAGACAAGCAAAACAGGGAGCTGCATGGTATTCGAATACTGGGGCCCTTATCGGAGTTGGAATCAGTGATAGCCGAACTGGCAGTGGATATAGTTCTTGTCGCCATCCCAACGGCTCGTGCGCAAGTCATGCGCAAGGTGTTTGATGTCTGTTCCAAAACGGCTGTGGAATGTGTAACGCTACCCTCAATCATTGATCTGGCGGATGGACAGGTCGGCGTGTCGCGTCTGCGCGAGATTCGCCTGGAGGATCTGTTGGGGCGTGATGTCATTAAGCTCAACGATGCCAGTACCCATGCCTTGCTTGATGGTAAACGTGTGATGATCACCGGTGCCGGTGGCTCCATTGGTTCGGAACTGGTGCGCCAAGTCGCGGGCTATCGGCCGTCACACCTTTTGTTAGTGGAGCAAGGGGAGTTTAATCTCTACAGCATCGATGCAGAAGTCAAGGCGCGAGAGTCGGCACCATCGCACACGGCATTACTCGGCGATGTGCGTGATAATGCACGTATGCGGGAGATATTTGCGAGCTTCAAACCACAGATTGTGTTGCACGCGGCGGCCTACAAACATGTGCCGTTGGTGGAGGACAATCCGATCGAAGGGATCAAGACCAATATTCTTGGCACCAAGGTGATCGCGGATCTGGCCATGGAATATAACGTGGAACGGTTCGTGTTTGTTTCAACCGACAAGGCGGTCAATCCGACCAATGTCATGGGTGCGACCAAGCGCGTTGCCGAGATATATTGTCAGGGACTTAATGGTCGTTCAAACACAGCATTTATTACCACGCGTTTTGGTAATGTATTGGGTTCCGCGGGATCCGTGGTGCCGTTGTTCAAAAAGCAAATCGAGACAGGGGGTCCGGTGACCGTGACACACCCGGAGATCACACGGTTTTTTATGACGATCCCCGAGGCAGTCAGTCTTATTTTGCAAGCAACCTCCATGGGCAATGGTGGTGAGATATATGTTCTGGATATGGGTGAGCCGGTCAAAATTGTTGATCTTGCCAAGGAAATGATCCGCTTGTCGGGGTATATACCCGATGAAGACATCGAAATTAAATTTATCGGTCTGCGACCCGGCGAGAAACTCTATGAGGAATTGTTTCATGAGAAAGAGCAATTGCTGGGCACCGGGCACCAAAAAATACTGCGCGCCAATTTCCGCGAGGTGTCGTGGCCGCTATTGCTGAGTTGCCTGCAAGAAATTACACGTTTAGCCGAGCAGCATGATGAGCAAGCAATGTTGCAACACCTGCATCAACTCGTGCCGGAGTTCCAGGTACGCGCGTATCCGCTGATCACAAACACGGACACCGTGATCCCATTGGATGCTTTTCGGCGCTAACTCGAATTCCTGATTGCAGTACCCGCTGTGTAATGAGACAATGCCGCCCTCTAAAACCGAACCGAGGGCGTTGATAGGTATTGCTGTCGCATATGCCGTGTCGGTGCTGTATGAATGAGTCGTGAAACTACAATACTGGGTTATACAATAACGTCGGATAACCTGGTTCGTCTCTGCGTGTTCCTGTTCCCGATCTTTGCGGTGAGTGTCAGACACTGGGTGAGCGTTATCTTTGTTTTCCTTGGTGTGGTTGCGATTTTCCAATACGTCAGGAAACGAAATTTAGCCGCGCCGCTGTTCAAAGAAGAGAAAACACTGCTTATCATCATGGCAGCCTCTTTCGTCGTTTATCTGCTTTCATCGGCGGCGAATGGCTGGGGCAAACCGGCATTTTATGCGTTGGGCACCGAGTCAAGATTTTTACTCTTTATCCCACTCTATTTTTTGTTGCGAGAATTACCCGGATTATCGAGAAATTTATTTTTTGGTTGTGTGTTTGGAGTGTTTGTGGCCTTGCTGCAGGCGCTTTATGATGTTTATGTCCAAGATATCGGTCGGGCCAACGGGTATTATGGTCCTTTGTTTATTGGCCCAGTGACGGTAATTTTTGCATTATTGATTTTATCTACGCAGGTTGGGTTCGTATTTCGCTTTAAGAAAACCGTGCTCACGCTGATTGCGGTGGCGGCCACTGTTGTGGCTGCGCTGGCAGTGGCAAGAAGTGCTTTCTTTGTTTGCGTAGTAGCGCTGATTTTTCTTTTTTCATTAGCCGCACCGAATTGGCGAATTTTAATCGCTAAGATAGTGGGCTCTCTCGTTATCGTTGTTGCAGCATGGATGCTGTCTTCGCAACTTAGAGACGTAGGAAATAAGACATTCACTGAGTTTTCCGATTATTATACTTTCTTCATGAAGCACCCCGATCAACCTAATCCTTATGGTCATGGGTCGGCTGGAGTTCGGCTAGAGATGCTGCGATCCGTGCAATACTTTCTGCAGGAATCCCCGATCCTCGGTGTCGGGAGATATAATTACTCGCTGTACGCTAAAAAGTACAGTGAACAGGGTAAAGTTAATCCTGCGGTAGCAGAACATGGCCATCCGCACAACGTGTTTGCCGAGGCGCTGGTTTCCAAGGGTTTACTAGGCTTTGTGGTCGTGGTGTTAATGTTTTTTTATCCGCTGTATATATTCATTCGTGATTTTCGTAAAAGCCGCACCTCCGCACGGGCGGGGATCTATTTTATCTCAACAATCCTTATTGTCATGCAGACCGATAATGCGGTGATAATCATGGGAAATTTTGTGGCGGTTTTTCTGCTTCTTTTGGCGGTATTGTTCTCCTGGCACATCAACAGCGTGAAGCAACTACCGATAAATACCTCCTGTTAACTTCGTGATTCGAACGGTACTTCATTTAATAATGGCACCTGTTTAAATTTGATGCGCTGTACGTAGGCCTTGATGGATAGGAATACTCGGTCTTATGTAGGTCGGGCTTGATGTATAGGAGATACGAATGCCGCGAGGGCATGGACGATGCGCAAGGAAGCGATAGTCTCGCGTTAGCCAGTGATGACGAGAGCGACTGTCTTGTGGAGCGGCCTGTCTGACACGTCGGCTGACTTGTCGGGCTGGCCGCTCCTGGGCATCCATGCCCTCCCGGCATTCGTATCTCCTATACATCAAGCCCGACCTACCACATCGAACGCATGCGGTGTCATCAAAAAGGCTGCACAGGAATTCTAAGCAGTTATTTGGACAGACACAGCGAAAAAGAAACAAACCGTGATAAATATATTGGAAACTTTATTTAGCCCATGTTGAAAGCACTCATCAAAGCCATTCGCGTTCATCAGTGGACAAAAAACTTATTATTGTTCTTGCCGTTGATTCTATCGCACCGCGTCGGTGAAATAGACGCTTTGCTGTTGTGTCTGTGTGGTTTTATCGCCTTTAGTTTTGCCGCCTCATCCATCTACATCATCAATGACATCGTCGATGTCGATGCCGATAGGCAAGATCCGGTTAAATCCAAACGGCCGTTTGCCTCCGGGCAGTTAAGCCCGTTTATCGGTTATCTGTTGGCGATGGGTTTGCTGGCAGGGGCCGTGGTTATCGCGTTTACGATCAATCTGCAATTTCTAGCCGTGGTGATGGTTTATGCCATCCTGTCCGTCTCGTATTCGACCGTGTTTAAAAAAATATTCATCTTGGATGTCATTATACTTTCGGCGTTTTACACCCTGCGCATTATTGCGGGCTCTGTGGCGATAGACGCTGCGATAACCAATTGGTTGTTGGCGTTTTCATCGTTTGTTTTTCTGAGTCTGGCCTTGATCAAGCGGCATTCTGAATTGCAGGGTTCGATTGCGGTGGCACGTGAACGTATTCCTGGGCGCAATTATGAGGCAATGGATTTACCCTTGGTGTCGGTGTTTGGCGCCGGCAGCGGTCTCATGTCAGTGTTGGTTTTGTTGCTGTATATCAATGATCCACTCATTACCGAGAAGTACCTCACGCCCAATTGGTTGTGGGGTGTCGCGGTGATGATGCTGTATTGGATTATCCGGATTTGGTTTTTGGCAA
>Ga0315281_10002647_pt1 | contig 26520 bp, 23 predicted proteins | sample YL17G07_0_MG_FD_204540 | JGI IMG/M metagenome (GOLD analysis project Ga0315281, IMG submission 204540) | Sediment microbial communities from Yellowstone Lake, YNP, Wyoming, USA - YL17G07_0 | ecosystem: Environmental > Aquatic > Freshwater > Lake > Sediment | place: USA: Wyoming | collected... | reverse complement strand
GTGGTCGACCAGGTCATCGACGTCCTGCGCGGCGATCCCACGAGGATGCCCAAGAACTGGAGCCGGCGCTACAAGCACAACCGCGACAAGCTCAAGACCGGCGACATCTTCGAGGTCGCCGAGGTCGTGCGCAATCTCGCCATCCGCCACGCCGACAAGGGGCTCTCGACCGGCGAGAAGCAGATGTTCTCGAAGGCCAAGAAGATCCTCGCCAGCGAGCTCATGTACGCGCGCGACTTCGACGAGGATCAAGCGACTCAGTTCCTCGAGGAGCTGCTCGAGACGGTGCAGATCGGCAGCCAGCCGGTCGCCGGCGAGCCGTTCGAGCCGGCGACGGTCGCGTAGTCATCGAGTCATGTCCCAGTCTCCCGGAGGCAGGGGCGTGCTGACGCCGGCGATCCGTGTCGTCTTCGCCCTGCTGGGTGTCGTCGCCGGCTACCAGGTCGCCGACCGCCTGCACCACACCTCTCTGCTGCCCGAGTCGGGGCAGTGGAGCGAGGTCGGCTTCGTCGCTCTCGCCCTCGTGCTCGGATTCGCGGCCGGCTACGGCCTCGGGGCCCTGCTCGCCAGCCTCGTGCGACGGGGGCTTGACCGCGTCGACGAGGCCATCGCTCGCTCGACCGGCCCCGAGGTGGTCGTAGCTGCGGGCGGCGTCCTGCTCGGCCTCGCCGTGGCGGCCCTGGTGAGCGTGGCGATCGTCCGCATCCCGTACGTCGGCGTCTACCTGCTCGCCCCGCTCTTCTTGCTCAGCGGCTACTTCACCGCCTACCTCGCGGCGAAGAAGCACATCGAGATCTTGCGCCTCATCGGCGTGCGCGGAGCCTTCGAGGGGACCACCGGAATGACGCCGGCGAAGATCGTCGACTCGAGCGCCGTCATCGACGGCCGCATCGTCGACGTCGTCAAGACCGGCTTTCTCGAGGGCGAGATCCTCGTCCCCCGCTTCGTGGTCGAGGAGCTCCAGAGGCTCGCCGACTCGGCCGACGCCGAGAAGCGCGTGCGCGGGCGCCGGGGGCTCGACTTCGTCCGCCGCCTGCAGAACCGCTCCGGGCAGGTGCGCATCGAGGACACGGACTACGCCGACATCGACGCCGTCGACGCCAAGCTCGTGCGCCTCGGCGGCGAGCTCGGAGGGATGATCCTCACGACCGACTACACACTCAACAAGGTGGCCGAGATCCAGGGTGTGCGCGTGCTCAACGTGAACGACCTCGCCAACTCGGTCAAATCGGCCGTCCTGCCGGGCGAGGTCATCGCGGTGAAGATCCTTCGCGAAGGACGCGAGCAGGACCAGGGCGTCGGCTACCTCGACGACGGCACCATGATCGTCGTCGAGGCGGGCGCCGCCCTGGTGGGCTCGCGCGTCGAGACCGAGGTCACGAGTGTGCTGCAGAGCCCGTCCGGCAAGATGATCTTCGGCCGGCTTGTCCGGTAGAAAGGGGACGAGCGTGGCGCGGAAGACGGCCGATGGCTCCGTCTGGGTGATCGTGGCCGCGGCCGGAGAGAGCCGCCGCATGGGTCTCCCCGACGGCGAGTCCAAGCAGTTCCTGTTGCTCGGCGGCGAGCCGGTGCTCTCGCACTCGGTGCGCCGTCTGCTTGAGATGCCGGAGATCGGCGGGCTGGTGGTCGTGCTTCACCCGACGCATACGGTGCGCTTCGCCAGCGAGCTCCTCGGCTTCGACGAGAGCAAGCCGCTGCTCATCACGGAGGGCGGACGCGCGCGCTCCGACTCGGTGCGGGCCGGTCTGCTCGAGGTGCCGGCCGAAGCCGCCGTCATCGCCGTCCACGACGGCGCCCGCCCGCTGTTCTCGCGGCGTGTCTTCGGACGCTGTCTCGCGACGCTCGTCGACGCCGACGGCGCCGTCCCCGGCGTCGAGGTCAGCGACACGCTCAAGCGCACCAGCCACGGCTGCATCGTCGAGAGGACCGTCGACCGTGACGGTCTCTGGGCGGTGCAGACGCCGCAGGTCTTCCGCTCGGGCCCGCTGCGGGACGTCTACGGGCGCAAGGACCTCGACGGCGCGACGGACGACGCGGCGCTGCTCGAACGGGCCGGCTACACGGTCGCCGTGGTGCCGTCGACGCCGGCCAACGTCAAGATCACGACGCCGGCCGACATCCCGCTCGCGGGGGCGCTGCTTTCGTGGGAGGCCGAAGCTGACGTCTAGGGTCGGCCACGGCTACGACGCCCACCGCTTCGCCCCCGGCCGGCGCCTCGTCCTCGGAGGTGTCGAGATCGACCACCCCGAGGGCCTCGCCGGCCATTCCGACGCCGACGTCGCCACGCACGCGCTCATGGACGCGTTGCTCGGCGCCGCCGGACTGGACGACATCGGCGTCCTCTTCCCGGACGACGACCCCGCCCACGCGGGGGCGTCGAGCGTCGCGCTGCTGCGCGACGTCGTGGAACGAGTGGGCGTCGCCGGGTGGGTCGTCGGCAATGTCGACGTGACGGTCGTCTGCGAGCGTCCGCGCCTGGCGCCTTATCGGCAGGCCATGCGGACGTGCTGGGCGAAAGCGCTCGGCGTCGACGAGCACGTCGTGGGGCTCAAGGCGACCACGACCGAAGGCATGGGATTCGAAGGTCGTGGCGAGGGCATCGCGGCGAGCGCCGTCTGTCTGTTGCGGCGCAAGGAGTAGGCGCCGGCTCAGGTCTTGGTCTCGTCCTCGCCCTTCTCGATCTGCGCCTGCTCCGGCTCCTCGATCTCGTCGGGAGTGTCTTCGTTCAGGCCCTTCTTGAAGCCGCGGATGCTCTGTCCGAGCCCCCTGCCGAGTTTGGGCAGGCGCGTGGCGCCGAAGAGCAGCAGGACGATCGCCAGGATGATGAGGAGTTCAGGTCCGCCGAGGTTGGGCATCTGGCTCTCTCGCTTCGTGTCGATGTGCGATGTCGCCTGACGTGGCGCCGGCGGCCGTCGCGACAGCCGGCGTCCGATGCAGGCATCCAGTCACCCAGACTGTACGGTGTCGGGTGATCACTTTCAAGGCGGCCGTCGCCGACGCACGGACCGGGGACCCTGCCGGGCTCGTCGCCGGCGGCCCCTAGTACCGGCGCAGCGTGTCGAGCCGGGCGGCGAGGAAGCGCGCCAGTCCGGCGGCGTCGTCGAGGGCGAAGCGTGGGCCGGCGCCCACGCCCTCGTCAGCGTCGGTGACGAAGGCGAGCGCCTCTCCCTCGGCGCAGAGCGGCTCCTCGTGACCGGCGCCGCGGCGGAAGATCTCGATCTTGTGCGGCGCCGTGCGCTTGTACCCCTCGGCGACGACGATGTCGAAACCGGCGAAGAAGCGGCGCGCGATCGTCTCGATGGGAAGCTCCCGCGGAAGCCGCGTCACGAAGGCCAGGCGCTTCGGCGAGGCGACGGCGTACGCCTCGCCGCCGGCCTGGCCGTGGCGCCACGAGTCCTTGCCGCGATGGTCGATCTCGAAGCTGTGCGCGTCGTGCTTCACGCTGCCGACGCGCAGGCCGAGCGCCGTGAGCTCGGGTATCAACCGTTCGACCAGCGTGGTCTTGCCCGAGTCGCTTTTGCCGACGACGGCGACGAGGGCCGGATGCGGGTCGCGCGCGCAGGCCGCCGTCGTGCCGGCCGAGCGGCCGTCGGTCTCCGGCGCGGTCGCCTCGTCGAGGGAACGACGGGCGCTCTCGAAGTCATCCATGGTGTTGATGTTATGGAAGGGCGCCGCGTCGGGGAAGGGCACGCGTGCCACGTCGAGCGTTGGGAAGGCGTCGACGATCCGATGCCGTCCACGGGCAAGCAGGGCCTGCATGGGGGCCAGGCAGCCGGGGCCGTAGACGGCGAAGAGGGGCTCGAGGTGCGGGCCGATGACAGGGATGCTGACGTCGCGACCGGGGCAGGCGGCGAGCACGCGCGCGGCGGCATTCGCATTGGGCGCGGCGATGTCGGCGGCGAGCGCGAACAGCGGCGCGTCGAAGCGCTCCAGCGCCGTCACGATGCCGGCGAGCGGCGAGGCGCCGGGGTAGGCGTCCGGCAGGAGCTCGACCCCTGTGGTGTCGCCCAGGTCGAGCTCCTGCCCGACGCCTACCGAGACCGCCAAGACCGGGAACAGGTCGCGGAGGAACTCGAGGTTGCGCTGGAGCAGGGTCCGCCCCCGCAGGACCAGATACCGCTTGTCGACGCCGGTCCGCCGGCTTCGCCCTCCGGCGATCACGACGCCGACGCGGACGCTGCTGTCTGGCCGGCCGGAAGAGCCGGGCGCCACCGGCGCCGTACGATCGTCGGGCGCGCGCGTCATGGCGGGAGTGTACCCCGGGCCTCGACGGTGGCTCTCGCGTCGCTCTCCCACGATAGAATCGTCGTCGTCAGTCCACGAAGCCGTCAAGGGGTGGAAGCATGAGCGAGAACAAGGAGCGGCCGCTCGTCGTCGCCGTGGTCGGCAGCCCGCGGGCCAAGGGCAACACGTCCATCCTCGTCGACGCCGCCTTGGCCGAGCTGGAGCGTCGCGGCGCCGCCGTGAGCAAGGTCATGCTCCGCGACTGCCAGATCGCGCCGTGTCTCGGCCACGACACCTGCGGCGAGCTCGTACGCTGCCCGCAGAGCGACGACGCGGAGAGCGTCCTCGCGACAGTCTACGCCGCCGAGGGTCTGCTGCTGGCGACACCCGTCTACTACGAGAACGTGTCGGCGCAGATGAAGACGTTCATCGACCGCAACGTGTTCCGGTACAACCACGATGTCTTCTTGACCCCCAAGGTCGTCGGGCTCATGGTCGTGACCGCCGAGACCGGGCTGGACGACACCCTCGCCGCGCTGCGCCGCTACGTCGCTTTGTCGACAGAGGGGGAGATCCCCACCTTCAGCATGGGCGGCTTCGCGGATACCGCCGGGGCGGCCGCCGGCGACGTCGAGCTCCTGGAGGCGGCGCGCAGGCTCGCCGCCGACATGGCCGGCGTCCTCGTGGAAGACGCCGGCGCGACCGCGGCGCGGGTCACGCCCGCCTGATCACGCGCGTCTCGGTGACGACGGTGTCCACCGCCAGGTCGTGCGGCTCGCACGGGAGTTCCTCGGCGACCTGGGCGTCGAAGGCGAGAGCGATCCGCGGAGTCTCCGGTCTGAGCGTGGGCAAGTACGCATCGTAGAACCCGCCGCCGTAGCCACAACGGGCGCAGTCGTCGGAGAAGGCGACTCCGGGGACGATGACTGCGTCGATCTGCTCGGGAGGGACGACGGGAAGGCCGTCCCGCGGCTCCGGGATGCCCCACCCGCTCGGCTCGAGGTCGGTCGCCGGGTCGCCGACGCGCAGCGCTTCGATGTGGCGCGGGCTGCGGACGCGCGGCAGCGCGACCGTCATGCCGCGCCCCAGCGACCACCGCAGGAGTGGCGAGGTGTCGACTTCGGTGCGGAACGAGGCGAACAACAGGACGGATGTGGCGCGCCTCAGCTCGGCCAAGGCGGCGGCGCGCTCACAGATCAGGGTGCTGCGACGCGCCCGCTCGTCGGGAGGGAGGGCGTCGCGCGCCGCGAGCGCACGCTCACGCGCCTCGCGTTTGGCGCGCGCCGGCTCCGTCCCTCGGTCATCGTCCGCTGGGGTCATCGCGCCGCTCCTGAGAAGCACATCCCGACGCGCCGACGACCCGTCCTCGTGCACAGCGCTGGCAACGCTTCACACGAGGCCGACCGCGGCTCGCGGGTATCACTGCCCTATAGTATAGGCAGCCGGCGCGGCGGGCCGTGGCGGCTGTGGAGAAGGATCGCGAAGCGATGCCGGTCGGGGCCCCATCCGGCGAAGGGAGAGAGCGTGGCCGTGCGCTCCCATGAGGAGCTCTCGTTGGCGACGGTGTTCGCGCGCACGCTGCGCAGCCTGTTGGCGCTGACCTCGACCGACGAACCCCGCGCTTGGCCGTCAGTCGCCGACGTGCGCGCCGCGACACCGGCCGACGCGCGCATGCCGACGGCGCTCTTCCGCTACCTGCAGTTCGCCGTCCTGCCCGAGATCCTCGGCGCCAGCGCGGGGCCGGCTCTCTACCTGGCCGCGAAGCGGTTCAGCCACGACCTCGAGCTGCGCTCGATCCAGGGGCTCAAGGACTGGTTCCACGAGATGGAGCTCGGCGACCTCGAGGTCGAACTCGACGAAGAGCGTGTTCTCGTCAAGCTGACGCACTGCCTCAGCTGCCAGCGCCTGCCGGCCGCCGGCACGGCCCTCTGCGACCTGGAGCGCGGCATCATCGACGGCGTGCTCGAGGCGATCACCGGCACCGAGATCCTGACCAAGGAGACCCTGTGCTGGGGTCTCGGCGACACGGTGTGCCAGTTCGAGGGCTACAGCGGCCCGCAAGCCGGCTACCTGTACCGGGAGAACGGGTTCCATCCGGAAGCTCAGCGTCGCCTGCTGGCGCAGCTCGCCGACCAGGCCGACGTCGCCCTCGAGAACCTGCGCCTCATAGACGAGCGCAAGGCGCTCGAGCTGCGCGACCCGCTGACCGGTCTGTTCAACTTCCGCTACCTGCGTGAGCGCGCCGCCTTCGAGCTCGAGCGCGCCAAGCGGTACGGGCGCAAGGTGGGCTTCGCCGTCCTCGACCTGGACGACTTCAAGCGCGTCAACGACGAGGCCGGGCGCGAAGGCGGCGACGAGGTGCTCTGCCACTGGGCCGCGGCGCTCACCGCACAGCTGCGCAGCTGCGACCTGGTGTGCCGGTACGGCGCCGACGAGTTCCTGCTCGTCCTGCCGGAGACCGCCGATCAGCAGGCCGACGCGGCGCTGGAGCGCGTGCTCGCCGCGATGCGCGATCTGGCCGTCGAGGTCGACGGGAAGTCGTACGCCTTGACAGCGTCGGCCGGCGTCGCCACGTACCCCGAGGACGGCCAGAACCCCGAGGAGCTCGTCGCCAAGGCGGCCACCACGATGTACACGGTGCGCGCCGGCGGGCCTGGCCAGATCGGCTTCTACTCCAGCCCCGAGGCGTAGGCTGCCGTCCGCCGCCGGGGCGCGCTGTCGCCCGGTGGTAGGCTGAAGCATCGTGGCAGCGCGCATCGACATCCTCGCCGTGGGCGGACTGAGCCGCGATCTGAGGCCGGCCTTCGACCACTACCGCCGGCTGCTCGCGCCGTTCTGCGATCTCGGCGTGCGCGAGGTGCGCGAGTACGTTCTTCACGGCCGCTCTTCCGCCGAGGTCCTGCGCGACGAAGGGCGGCGGCTGCTCGCCGCGTGGCCTCAGCGCGGCATCGTCGTGGCGCTCGCCGTCGAGGGCAGGGAGGACGAGTCACCCGCGCTCGCCAGCAGACTCCAGGAATGGCTCCAGCGAGGCGCCGTGACGTTCGTCGTCGGCGGCTCGTTGGGCCTGGCGCCGGACGTCCTCGACCGGGCGCAGGAGAGCCTCTCTCTCTCGCGCCTCACCCTGCCGCACCAGCTCGCCCGCATCGTGCTCGCGGAGCAGCTCTTTCGCGCCTTCAAGATCGCCCGCCGCGAGCCGTACCACCACTGAGCGGAGCCGGGCGACGGGGGCCGCGTCGCCCGCCCCGTCGTCGGCGACCGACGTAGGTCCCCGTCGCCAGCAGGTAGAATGGTCGGCGCGGCGCCGCATGCGCCGGCCGCGCCCGGATCGCGTCCACCGCCCGACGGGGTGAGCTCATGATCGATCGTCTGCACGACTTCGCCGGCCTGGCCGCGTCTCTCGAGGAGGCGCTCACCGCGGTGCTCGGCGCGGAGGCCGGCGGCAGCGCCGCCGGCGAGCTCACGCTCCCGCCGCGGCGCGCGCAGGGCGACGTCACCACGAACGCCGCTCTGATCAACGCGAAACGCGGCGGCGGCGCGCCGCGCGACCTGGCGCAGCGGCTCGGCGACGCCTGGCTGGCCGCCGGCGGCGCCGCGGTGTGCGAGCGCGTCGAGGTCGCGGGCCCCGGCTTTCTCAACCTCTTCCTGAGCCCGTCGTGGTTTCGCGGCGCCGTGCAAAGGATGCTCGACGCGGGCGCCGACTACGGCCGCGATGTCATGCCGCCGGCGCGGCGCCGGCGGGTCAACGTCGAGTACGTGAGCGCCAACCCGGTGGGCCCTTTGCACGTCGGGAACGCGCGCTACGGCGCCATGGGCGACGCGCTGTGCAGGGTGTTCGAGTTCGCCGGCCACGACGTGGGCCGCGAGTACTACGTCAACGACGCCGGCACGCAGATGGTGCTCTTCGGCCAGACGCTCGCGGCGCGCTATGCGCAGCGGCTCGGCATCGCCGCCGACGTGCCCGAACAGGGCTACCAGGGGACCTACGTCGCCGACATGGCCGAGCAGTTGCTCGCCGAGGTCGGCGAGCGCTACCGCGAGGCCGTCGCCACCGCCGCGCCCGACATGGCCCGTCTCCCTGAGGAGGTCGTGACCGATCTGAAGCTGTGGGGTCGCGACCGCATGCTCGCCCAGTTCCGGGCGACGCTGGGGCGGCTGCGCATCGGGCACGACATCTGGACGTACGAGAGCTCGCTCTACGAGGGCGAGGGAGAGCATCGGGGGTTCCGCGGCGAGGTCGGCAAGGCGCTCGCGGAGCTGGACGCCGAAGGTCTGTTGTACGAACACGAGGGCGCCGTCTGGCTCATGACGACCAAGTACGGCGACGACAAGGACCGGGTCCTGATCCGCTCGAGCGGCGAGGCGACCTACTTCCTCTCGGACATCGCCTACCACCGCGACAAGATGGACCGCGGCTTCGCGCACATGATCGACATCTGGGGCGCCGACCATCACGGGTACGTGCCCAGGATGAAGGCCGCGTTCACCGCCCTGCCGCCGCACGACCCCGAGCGGCTCGAGCTGATCATCGGGCAGTTCGTGAACCTGCTCGAGGGGGGCGAGCAGAAGCGCATGTCGAAACGCAAGGGGACTATCGTGACCGTCGACGATCTCGTGGACTCCATCGGCGTCGACGCGACGCGCTTCACGATGGTGTCGCGCTCTCACGACACCCCGCTCGACATCGATCTCGAACTCGTCGTGCAGCAGTCGAGCCAGAACCCCGTGTACTACGTGCAGTACGCGCATGCGCGCATCTGCAGCATCCTGCGCACGCTGGAGGAGCGGACGGGGAAGAGGCCTCCGGCGAAGGTCCCGGAGGTCGCCCTGGGGGACGACGAGAAGGCGCTCGCCCTCACACTGGCCCGCTTTCCGTTCGTCGTCCTCGCCGCCGTCGAGCAGCGGGCGCCGCACCGGATCCACACCTACCTCGGCGAGCTCGCGGCCGAGTTCCACGTCTTCTACCGTACCTGCCGCGTGCTGGTCGACGACGACGACGTGTCGGCGTTCCGCACCGGCCTGTGCGTCGCCACCCGGCAGACGCTCGCCCGCGGGCTGGACCTGCTCGGCGTCAGCGCCCCCGAGTCGATGTGAACGCGACGGCCGCGGCGTCCGGCGCACGCGCCGGACGCCGCGGCCGTCGCCGCCCATCCTGTGCGCCGCCCGTCAGGCGGCGAATCGCGTCTTGGCCCAGGCGTGCATCTCCTCGAACTGACTGGGCGTCAACTCAGACTCGAGGCCGAGCAGGTACGAGACGGCGACGTTGTTCTGTCCCCTCAGCAGCCGGTCGACCACGCTGTCGAGGACGATGTGGGCCACCTCGCGCCCCGGGATCGCCGGCGCGTACACGTAGGCGATGTTGGCCTTGTCCTGGGTCAGAAGGTGCTTCTTGACGAGGTTGTTCATGACCGTCATCACGGTCGTGTAGGCGATCTGGCGTCGCTCGCGCAGGGTCTCATAGACATCGCGGACCGTGGTGCGGTCGTGTTCCCACACGATGGCGAGGATGTCGGCCTCGAGGGAGCCGATGCCGGTGAAGGGCGCGCCCTTCGTGCTGCGCAGCCACTTGGGCTGCCTTGGCTCAACGTACTCCATGAGTACCCCCTCGTCGCCAACGGGCGACGTTCCCGAGCCGGCCCTGCGGCTCCGTATGTACGCCGTCGTACGCGTCATGACCAGAATCGGCGCGTCTCAAACCGTAAGGGGCATCGGGACCTCGGGTCGGCATGACCTGCTGCTAGAATCGACGCCGGTCGTGGGCCCGGGACCACGCGGCGCACGGCAGCCATGCCTGTCGTCCATCGGCGCGAGGAGAAGGGAGCGACGCATGAAGGTCTTCATCGCGGTGGACCTCGAGGGTGTCTGCGGCGTCGTCCACGAGTGGGAGACCGACCCGGCGGTGCGCGGCTACGCCCGTGCCCGCGCGGCGATGCAGGCCGACCTCCTCGCCGCGGTGGACGGCTGCCGCGCGGCCGGGGTCGAGGAGATCATCGTCTGCGACGCGCACAACGACGGCGGCAACCTCGAGCCGGATGCCATGCCCTCCGGAGTCCTTCTCGTGGCCGGCTCCCCGACGCCCGACAGCATGATGCAGGGCATCGGGCCCGGCTTCGATGCGGCCCTGTTCGTCGGCTATCACGCCAGGGCCGGCACGCAGGCCGCGGTGCTCGAACACACGTGGACGTACAAGGTCTTCGGCGTCTCGGTGGGCGGTATCGAACTGGGCGAGTTCGGTCTGGGGGCGATGCTCGCAGGCCACTTCGGCGTGCCCGCGGTCCACGTCTCCGGCGACGACAAGCTGGCCGCCGAGGCGCTCTCTCTCGTGCCCGGCATCACGACGACCGTGGTGAAGCAGGGGATCACACGCACGAGCGCCGTCATGGTACCGCCGGACGAGGCGCGCGCCCGCCTCCGCGCCGACGTCGAGACGGCGCTCAAGGGCGACGGGGCGGTCGCGCCGCTGGAGTGGCCGGGCGACCCGCTGGTGCTCACCTTCACGCGAGTGCCGTTCTGCGACGCCGCGTCGGCGCACCCGGGGGCGCGACGCTTCGACGGGCGGACCCTCGAGATCGGCGGGGCGGACTTCGCGGAGGTCTACCGGGGCTTCCTCGCCTGTGTGGACCTGGCGGACCTGGCGGGCTGACGGCGGCCCGCAGGTCGCGGCGGGGCGTCTGAGGCGCGCCGCCGCCTCGCCTTGAAGCGCCGCCGCGGCGCGTGGTCTAATGGCCCGGCGAGCGGATGTAGTGTAGCTGGTAACACGTCAGCTTCCCAAGCTGAAGATCGCGGGTTCGAGTCCCGTCATCCGCTCCAGGCACCCCTTGGGTTCGCACCCCTTCTGCGGCCTGTGTCTGGCTACGCCGACCGGCCTGATCGAAGGCCCATTCCAGGCCGTTCAGGACTCCCTCTTGACTCAAGTCAGGTGGACCAATGACCGATAGTTAGGTTATCCTAACGACATTGGCAGGCGTCGCCGGCGCCAAGCGCCGGTGCGGCGCCGGATCGTGTCGGATGCGACCGGGAGGCCGGTGGTGGACAAGCTGACGCAGAGCGTCGAGGAGTACCTCGAGGCGATCTTCAAGCTCACCCGCGACGGCTCCCCCGTGACGGTCGGCGACATCGCCGTGGCTCTTGGCGTCTCGCCGCCCTCGGTGTCGGAGATGATCCACCGTCTGCGGGCCGCGGAACTCGTGGCAAAGGACCGCGGGAAGGGCGTCGTCCTGACCGCCGACGGTCGCGACGAGGGTGCGCGGCTCGTGCGTCGGCACCGGCTCAGCGAGCGCTTCCTCGTCGACGTGCTCGACATGCCGTGGGACGCGGTCCACGACGAGGCCTGCAAGCTCGAGCACGCTCTCAGTCCCGAGGTAGAGGCGCGGCTCGCGGCTCAGCTCGGCAACCCGCGGACCTGCCCGCACGGTCAGGCGATCCCCGACGAGGACGGCGAGGTCGCCGACGAGCCGCTGCGCCCGTTGTCGGCGCTCGGTGCCGGCGACGGCGGCACGATCCGGTGCGTGACCGAGGAAAAGGCGGACCTGCTCCGCTACCTCGCCTCGCTCGGCTTGCTCCCCGACACGGAGGTGTCGGTCGAGAGCGTGGCGCCGTTCGGAGGCCCCCTCCTCGTGCGCGTCGCCGACGCCCAGTACGCGCTCGGGCGTGAAGTGGCGGGCAAGATCATGGTACGCGGCTGAACGATGAGTGCCGGCGTCACGAGTAAGTCGGTAGCGGGCGCCGTCGGAGGGCCGCCCGTGATCTGCCTGGCCGGCAACCCCAACGTCGGCAAGTCGTCACTGTTCAACCGTCTGACCGGCGCGGTCTGCGAGACGGCCAACTGCGCCGGGGTGACGACCGAGGCGACGACCGTCCGCACACGCTGGGCCGGCACGACGGTCGAGGTCATGGACCTGCCCGGCGTGTACGGCCTCGGCGTGAACGGCGGCGACCAGGCGGCCGCGCACGAGGCACTGCTGCGCGCTCGGCCGGACGTGGTCGTCGCCGTCGTCGACGCGACCAACCTTGCCCGGAACCTCTTCCTCGTCCTCCAGCTCCTCGACCTTGGCTACCGGGTGGTCGTCGCCCTGAATCTTGTCGACGAGGCGCGACGCCACGCCGTCGAGATCGACGCGCGCGTGCTCGCCGACCGTCTCGGCGTGCCCGTGGTGCCGACGGTCGCTCCGCGCGGCCAGGGGCTCGACGACCTGACGGCCACCGTCCTGCGCGTCGCGACCTCGCCGAACGGCGCCGGCCGTGGCGCGGAACGAAGCTACGGCGACGCCGTCGACAAGCGCCTCGACGAGCTCACGGTCACCGTCGGCCAGCGCCTCTCGGGGCACTCTTCGGCCGCCGGCCTGAGCGCCCGGGCAGTCGCCATCGCGCTGCTCGAGGGTGACACCGGCATCGCCGCCGCCAGCAATCTGGAGGCGGCCGAGCTGCTGACGCTGGAGGACGACGGCCTGGCGCTCGAGATCGCGCGGCGGCGCCACGCGACGGCGCGAGAGATCGCCGCCGAGAGCAGCCCGGTCCCGCAGCGGCGCGGCTCGGACACGTGGTGGCGCGTGACGACGACCCCGCTCACCGGCGTCCCGATCCTCGTCGGCGTCATGGCGGCGATCTTCACCGTCCTGTTCTTCGTCGGCGACCTGCTCGCCCGCGCTCTCACAGCGGGGTGGGAGACGTTCGTCGCGCCGCCGCTCGCCGACGTCATCCACGCCCTCTTCGGCGAGGGCGACCTCGGCGCGACCCTGCTGTGGGGCCTCGACGGCGGCGTCCTTGCGATCCTCGCCGTCGGCATCCCCTACATCCTCACGTTCTACTTCCTGCTCGCCTTGCTGGAGGACTCGGGCTACCTGAACGCCGCCGCCTTCCTTACCGATCGCGTCATGCACCGCTTCGGGTTGCACGGCCGGGCCGTGATCCCGCTCATCGCCGCCGGGGGATGCAACGTGCCGGCGGTGATCGCCACGCGCTCGCTGGCGAGCATGCGCGAGCGCGCCATTGCGACGACGCTGATCGCGCTCACCCCGTGCAGCGCACGGACGGCGGTGATCATCGGCGCCGTCGCCCTGTTCGCGGGTTGGCAGTGGGCGCTGTTCGTCTACGCCGTCCTCATCGTCATCGGGGTCGGCGCCGGGCTCGCCCTCAACCGGCTGCTTCCCGGCCAGGGCGACCCGCTGGTCATGGAGATGTTCCCCTTCCGCCGTCCTGTGTTGCGTCAGGTCGTGGGCAAGACCTGGCGCCGCTTCCGCGAGTTCGTCTGGGACGCGGCCCCGATCATCCTCGCGGGCAGCCTCGTCCTGGGCGCGTTGTACGAGACCGGCGCGATGTGGCGGCTCACGGCCTTGCTCGCCCCCGTCGTCGAGGACTGGCTCCTGTTGCCCTCGGTCGCCGGCCTGACGCTGCTCTTCGCCGTGCTGCGCAAGGAACTCGCGCTGCAGCTGCTCATCGCCTTCGCGGCCGTCACCGTGGGCACCGCCGCCCACGACCTCACGACCTTCATGAGCACGAGCCAGATCGTCACCTATGCGGTGGTGAACTCGATCTACGTGCCCTGTGTGGCGACCATCGCCGTGATGGGCCGCGAGCTCGGCTGGCGGAGGACGGCCGTGATCTCCGCGGGCACGGTGGTGCTCGCGGTGCTCGTCGGCGGCCTCATCGCGCGCCTCGTGCCGCTCCTCGGCGCCTGAGCCTCCTGCTGCCTCAGGCGTTCGCCAGCACCCAGTCGATCGTCGCCGCCACGACCTCGGGCGAGCGCGCCGGGGCCCTGTGGCCGCCCGACTCCAGGGCGATGAACCGGGTCGGCGGCGCCAGGACGGAGGCGAGGCGCATGCTGTGGTCGAAGCGAACCGCCGCGTCGTCGCGGGCGTGCGCGAGCAGTACGCGCTGGAGGCCGTAGGCCGCGGCGACGGGATCGAGCGTCTCGAGGAACGGACGCAGCGAGGCGGAGTCGAAGCGCCCCTCAGAGGAATCGTCTGATGAGCTGGGCTCCAGCCCCTGGTCGAGGCGGTCGAGCCCGTCGAGCAGCGACTGCGGGTCGGCGGGGCAGAGCAGCACCAGCGAGCGGAAGAGCGCCGGTCGGGCGCGGGCCGCGAGCAGCAGCAGCAGACCGCCCATGCTCGAGCCCCGGCCCGCGAGCCACGGCGCCCCGGACTCGCGCCGCAGCGTCTCGCCGGCGGCGACCACATCGTGCCAGCCGCCGGCGTCCATGACCCCCTCGCTCTCGCCGTGGCCGCGGAAGTCGAAGACCAGGGCGGCGAGGCCGCGCTCCGCCGCCTGCTCGCCCATCAGGACGTGATTCTCCTTGCGGCTGCCCGCGCCGTGGCAGACGAGCAGCGCCCCGCGCGGCGTCCCCGCGGGCAGGAAGAGCAGCGCCGCGAGCCGCAGCCGGTCGCTTGTGACGGTGAAGCGACGCGGCGGAGCCCCGCCGGATCCCGTCGTCACGTCCGGCTCTCGGGGTCGCTCGGTCACGTCGGGTGCTTCCGGCGCGAGCCCTACAGCTCGAGGCCCGTCTCTTGTCCGGGGGCCAGGGCGGTCGTGCGGCCTCGCAGGCGGACGGTCACCGGCGCGTCGCTCGTCGCGCTGTTGGCCACCGTGAGCCTGCCCCCGGCGACCGCGATCTCGACCCGCTGCCTCCTGAACAGCAGGGCGTAGCGCAGCTCCTTGAGTGCCGAAGGGAGAGACGGGTCGAACTCGAGGACGCCGCCGCGGACCACCAGGCCCAGGTGGGCGCGTCTGAGGAGGTCGACCGTGCCGGCCATCACCCCGAGGTGCACGCCCTCGCGCGTCGTGCCTCCCTGGACGTCGCGCGCATCGCTCTCGAGTGCCGCGATGAAGAGGGCCCACGCGGCCTCCGGGTCGCGCCGGGCCAGCAGCCACGTATGCGCGACGAGGCTCAAAGTCGACCCGTGCGAGGTGCGGAAGGCGTAGTAGTCGATCGTACGCGCGACGGCCGCGTCGCTCAGCTCGTAGCCTAGGCCGGCGAGGATCGCGCGTACGTCGTCTGCCGGGAGCAGGTAGAAGAGCATGAGCAGATCGGCCTGTTTGGCGACCTGGTAGCGATTGGGCGTGTCGCCCTCCGCCTCGAGGATCCGGTCGAGACGGGCGATGTCGCCGTGCCGCGCGCGATAGCCCTCCCAGTCGAACTCCGCGAGCTCGCCGTAGCCCTCGAACTGGCTCATGATGTCGTCGCCGTGGAAAGGCACGTACATCCGTCGGGCGATGTCCTCCCAGAGGCTCAGCTCCTCGTCGTCGAGAGCCAGCTCCGCGACGAGCTCGTCGCGGCGCGGTGCGGGCAACGAATCCAGGACCTCCAGCCCCCGCTGCAGCACCCACACCGTCATCACGTTCGTATAGGCGTTGTCGTCGATGCCCGGCTCCGCCGAGCCGGCGTAGCCGTCGTGGTACTCGTCTGGCCCCATCACCCCGCGGATCCGGTACCGACCGAGTGTCTCGTCGAGATCGGCGAGGCTGGCGAGAAAGCGCGCGATGTCGAGCAGCATCTCGGCGCCCCAGGCGGACAGGAACTCCGCGTCGAGTGTGTATGTGGAGTAGAGCCAGATGTTGTAGGCGATGGCGATGTTGACGTGACGCTGGATGCGGCTGTTGTCGGGCAGCCAGCGCCCTGACTTCGGGTTGAGATGGACGATCTGCGTCTCCTCGCGCCCGTCGCTTCCGCTCTGCCACGGGAACATGGCCCCGCGGAACCCCGCCTCGCGCGCCAGGCGGCGGGCGGCAGGCAGACGGCGGTAGCGGTACAGCAGCAGCGCGCGGGTGACGTCCGGCAGGGTCGAGGTCAAGAACGGGACCATATAGAGCTCGTCCCAGAAGATGTGGCCGCGGTACGCTTCGCCGTGCAGACCGCGCGCGGGCACCCCGGTGTCGAGGTCGATGCTGTGCGGCGAGACCGTCTGCAGCACATGGAAGGTGTGCAGGTTGATGAGCCGCTGCACCTCCTCGGCGCCGCCCAGCTTGGTCACGCACCGCCGCCACAGGCTGCCCCACGCCGAGACGTGGTCGGCGAGGACCTCGTCGAAGTCGCCGACGTCGTCGAGGCGCGAGCGCGCCGCGTAGCTCGCTTCGGAGATGGCGCGCTCGCGGGACGTGGCGAGCGTCACCATCTTCTCGACGATGAGGGGCTCGCCGCGACGGAGCGCGACCGGAAGGTGGAGACCGACATAGCCGGGGCGCTCGACGAGCTCGGCATCGGGCACGTCGAGCGTCTCACCACCGCGCCGAAGCCGGGTGCGTGACGCCTCCGCCACCCGGATGCGCGACTGTCTGGTCTCCACCACGAGCCCGATCGAGGCCGCGTCGCTCCGCCAGGTGGCGATCGACTCCAGATGGTCGCTGGCGAGGTCGCGGTAGCGCGGCACCCCGGCGTTCACGACGGTGCCGTCGAGCGCCGACAGGACCGTGACCGGACCGGACCAGTCCTTCGCCACCAGCGTGGTCTCGAGACCGGCGAGGTTCTTGTCGGCCATGTCGACGAAACGCCGCTCCGTCAGTTCACTCTCGCGTCCAGCCGGGTCGCGAAACACGACGACGCGCGAAAGGACTCCGCGTCGCAGGTCGAGCTCCTGGCGGTAGGCGAGGATCTCGACGGCGGCGAGGTCGAACCACGGTCCGTCCTCCACGCGGAAGGTGAGCGGCAGCCAGTTGGGCAGGTTGACGAGGTCCTCGTTCTCGATGTCGCGGTCGGCGACGCGACTGATGAGACGGTCGTAGCCTCCGGCGAGGTAGGTGCCCGGGTAGTGGACGCCGTCGGCCGACGATTCAGCCGCCGCGCCACGAGTGACGATGTACCCGTTCCCGAGAGCGCAGAGGGCCTCGCGCAGCCCCTCGTCGGCAGGGTCGTAGCCGTCGTAGACGAGCGACCAGGCGGGCGTCACCCCGCGTCCTCCTCGAGGGCGACCAGGTCTCGCAGGAAGGCGAGCACCTCGTCGACGTCGCGCAGGCTGTAGGCGGCGGCGCTCTCCTCGTGAGCGTCGCCGACCCTGACGCCTACGCCGCGCTCGGCCACCGCCTTTAAGGCGTCTTCGTCGGTGTCGTCATCGCCGATGTAGGCCGGGACCAGAGGCCCCTCGAGCGCCTCGAGGCGCTCGAGCAGCCACAGCAGCGCCCGGCCCTTGTCCCAGTCGATCGCCGGCCGCAGTTCGAGCACCATCTTGCCCGTGGTGACCCGCAGCTCCGAGAAGCGAGTCGCCACCTCCCGTACTGCGGTGTCGACTCGCGACACCTCCTGCGACGGCGTCTGGCGGAAGTGGACGGCGACGGCGAACGCCTTGTCCTCGACCCAGGCGCCTTCGATCGGCGCGATCGCCGCCTTCAGAGCGGCGCGAGCCTCGGCAAGACGTCCGGTGAACTCACTGCCCTGGCGTACGGGCCCGCCCAGACCCTCCGGAGCGTCGACGTCGAAGCCGTGTGAACCGCAGTACACGACACCGTCGATGGTGACCATCTTCTTGAGGTCGGCGAGATCGCGCCCGCTGATGATCGCGACGGGGAAACGCTTCGCCAGCGCCTCGAGGGCGGTGCGCATGTCGTCGCCCAGGACCGCCAGGTCGGGGTGCGCGACGATCGGCGTCAAGGTGCCGTCGTAGTCGAGGAAGAGCGCCGGCTTCGGTCCGCGCAGGCGGCGCTCGATGTCGTCGGCGCAGACGAGGGCGGAGGGCAGGAACGGGGGTTCCAGCGCGACATCACCCAGGTCGGGCACCACGACGTCGGCACCCGACCGCAGCAGGCCCTCGGCGTCGCCGGTGCGGTCGACGCCGATCACCAGCCCGAACGCGCCGCGACGGCCGGCCTCGACACCGGAGAGAGCGTCCTCGACCACGACCGTCCTCGCCGGCGAGGCGCCGAGACGGCGCGCCGCCTCGAGAAAGACGGCCGGGTCCGGCTTGCCGGCCAAGCCCAGCTCGGCGGCGAGGATGCCGTCGACCTTGACGGGGAAGAGGCGGCTGAGACCCGCGGCTCCGAGCACCGTGTCGAGGTTCTTGCTGGCCGAGATGATCGCCGTGCCGATCCCCAGCCCCTGCAGGGCGCGGACGAGGTGGACGGTCGTCTCGAAGGCCTGGACGCCGTGCCGATCCAGCTCCTCCAGGAAGTAACCGTTCTTGCGGTTGCCCAGCCCGCAGACGGTCGCCAGGTCGGGCGGGTCGTCGGGGGAGCCGTACGGAAGGACGATGCCGCGCGACTCCAGGAAGCTGCTGACGCCGTCGTAGCGCGGCTTGCCATCCACGTAGACGCGGTAGTCGGACTCCACGTCGAACGGCCGCCAGTCGCCTCCGGTCGCATGCGCGCGCTCGGCCATGAAATCGTCGAAGAGACGCCGCCAGGCGGCCGCGTGTACGACGGCCGTCCTGGTCACGACGCCGTCCATGTCGAACACGACGGCGTCGTAGGCCAAGCGGTCGATGACGGCGTGGCGGGTGTCGGTAATGGGTCGCCCCCCTTGGTCGGTCAGGTCCTGGTCAGCTCGGCGTACAGCCCCTCGTAGTCGCCCACCATGCGCTCGACGCTGAAGCGGTCGGCTACGCTCGCCCGGCAGGCGGCGGGGTCGATCTCGTCCAGACGGTCCACCGCCGCGACCATCGCGTCGACGTCTTCGCAGACGAATCCTCCCACGCCGCCCTGCACCACTTCGGGCACCGAGCCGTCGTGCAGCGCGATCACCGGCGTGCCGGCCGCCATGGCCTCGATCATGACGATCCCGAAGGGCTCCGGCCAGAGGATCGGGAAGAGGAAGGCGCGCGCGCCCGCGAAGAGGTCGCGCTTCTGTGCGTCGCTCACCTCGCCGAGGTACACGATCTGCTGGTCGTCGATCTCGGGCGCGATGCGCTGCTCGAAGTAGGCGCGGTTCCACTCCTGGACCACACCCGCCATGAGCAGCCTGCTGCCGGTGCGCCGCGCCACCTCGACGGCGACGTGGAACCCTTTGTCCTCGCAGACGCGGCCGAAGGCCAGGAGGTAGTCGTCCTTACGCTCGCGGTAGGGCCAGCCGTCGACCGGGAGCGCATTGTAGACCGTCGCCGCCCAGCGCATGCCGGACGGTCCGAGAGTGCGCTGGAAGTCGCTGATGCTTACGTAGGCGACGGTCTCGCGGAACTGGTCGTAGAAGCCGAAGGCGGCGGCGTCGAAGGCGCAGTGAACGGTGTGCGCCATGCGCGCCCGCAGTCCGCCGCCGAAGGCAACGCCGAGGAACCCCGAGTGGTCGTGGACGACGTCGAAGCCCCCGTCACGGGCGATCTCGTCCATGGCCCAGGCGACGTGCCGGGCGTCGTAAGGCGTGCGTCCTATCTCGGTCGGCATCTGCGTGGGGAAGAGGCTGTGGAGCTGGGCTGCGGTGCGTGAGTCGCCGGTGGCGTACAGGTGCACCTCGTGCCCGCCCGCGACGAGACCGTCGCAGAGGTACTTGACCACCCACTCGGTGCCGCCGTAGCCCTCCGGCGGCACGGCGATCCAGGGTGGCGCGATCTGGGCGATCCTCATGTGTCGATTCTATCCGAAGGCGAGGAGCGTCAGAGGGCCGGACGGGCGGACCGGGTGCGGGTGAGATAACGCCGGCGCCGTCTAGGCTGCCTACGCCGGCGCCGCGAAGGGCTGTTCGCGGACGTGGTCCTGCCGATAGAGTGACTGCGATGATCCTCTACCTCGACTGCGCGAACGGCGTCAGCGGCGACATGCTGGTCGCCGCCCTCCTCGACCTGGCCGGCGCCAGGCCGGGGAAGAAGGGGCCGCTCGAGCGGGTCGTGCGACCCGCCCTCAAGGCGGCCGGCATAGACCCGCGGCTGGTCATGATCGAGTCGGTGACCAGCGGCGGCGTCGCGGCGCTCTCCTTCAGGGTCGCCGACGCTCCGGGCTTCGCGACTTTCGACGAGCTCATCCTGGCGATGTACGCCTCCAAGGTCGATCAGGCGGTGGCCGACGACGTCGCCGCCGTGGCGCAGCGCATGGCGGCGGCGGAACGCGAGGTCCACGGCGAGGGCGAGGAGCACCTGCACGAACTCAGCGGCGTCGATACGGCGGCCGACCTCATCAGCGCCGCCGCGCTCGTTCGCCACCTCGCGCCCGAGCGGGTCGTGGCCTCGCCGCCGGCCCTGGGCGACGGCGTCGTGAACACGGCCCACGGAGAGCTCGCCGTACCGGCGCCGGCGGTCGCCGTCCTGCTGCGCGGACTGCCGGTCGCGGTGGCCGAAGAGGGGGCGCCGCCGGTCGGCGAGCTGACGACACCGACGGGCGCGGCGCTTCTCGCCCACTTGGTGGACGAGTTCGGCGCCGCACCGGCGGGCGAGGTCACGGCCGGCGGCTGCGGTGCGGGCAGTCGCGTCCTCTTGCAGCGGCCCAACGTCCTGCGGGCCACGCTCATCGACCCGGCCGCGGAGCCGGAAAGGGAGACGGAGATGGTGGAAGACCAGCCCGAGGACGGCGCCGGAGGGCACGGCCCCGATGAACACGTGGTGCTCGAGACCAACATCGACGACATGAGCCCTGAGCTTCTCGCTCACGCCGCTGACACCCTGCGCCAGGCGGGGGCCGTCGACGTGTGGATGACGCCGGCGCTGATGAAGAAAGGCCGGCCGGGCGTGGTGCTGCACGTCCTCGCGACGCTCGCCGACCGCGACCGCCTCGCTGGCGTCCTCTTCGCCGAGACATCGACCTTCGGGCTGCGCGTGCTCCCGGTCGGGCGCCTGCACGCCGACGAGCGCCAGGAGGCGATCACCATCGCCGGCAGGCAGATCCGCGTCCGCCTGGCCTGCGTCGACGGCCGCCTGGTGACGGTCTCGCCGGAGTTCGACGACGTGCGCGAGGTCGCGGCCGCCGTCGGCCGCCCCGTCAAAGTGGTGTACGAGGCGGCTCAGGCGGCCGCCCGCAATCGCTTCAGCGCCGCCTGACTCCGCCGCCAGCCCGCGATTCATCCATCCGGATAGAAGAAAAACCCCCCTTCAGCAGGGGGTTCACGTTCGTCACGGCCTCGGACGGATTGACCCCCCACGCGCGGCGTCGGTAGAATCCCGTCAGCTGAACGCGCGCGAAGCGGACCGAAGGAGGACGCGTTGACCCCGAGCGGCAAGATCGACTGCAGATCCCCAGTCCCGTCGGACATCGAGATCGCCCAGGCTGCGACCATGCAGCCGATCCAGGCGATCGCCGAAAAGGCCGGCATCCTCGACGACGAGCTCGAGCTCTACGGCCGGTACAAGGCCAAGATCGACTACATGGCCGTGCTCGCGCGGCTGAAGGACGAGCCCGACGGCAAGATCATCAACGTCACGGCGATCACGCCGACCCCGCTCGGCGAAGGCAAGACCGTCACTTCGATCGGTCTGGCCGAGTCGATGAACGCGCTCGGCATCGACACCATGCTGGCGCTGCGCGAACCGTCGCTCGGCCCGGTCTTCGGCATCAAGGGCGGCGCAGCGGGCGGCGGGTACTCCCAGCTCATCCCCATGGAGGACCTCAACCTTCACTTCACGGGCGACATCCATGCCGTCGGCGTGGCCAACAACCTGCTGGCCGCCATGGTCGACACCCATCTCATGCACGGCAACGAGCTCGCCATCGATCCGCTGGCCATCTCGTGGCGTCGCGTGGTCGACCTCAACGACCGCGCCATGCGCGAGATCGTCAACGGTCTCGGTGGCAAGCTGAACGGTATCCCTCGGCAGACGGGCTACGACATCACCGTGGCCAGCGAGGTCATGGCGATCCTCGGGCTGGCGACCGACCTGGCCGATCTGCGTCGCCGTCTCGGCCGCATCACCTTTGGCTACAGCACGTCGGGCAAGCCGCTCACCGCCGACGACATCGGCGCCGGCGGCGCGATGACCGTCCTGCTGAAGGACGCCCTCAAGCCCAACCTCATGCAGACGCTGGAGGGCAATCCGGCGCTGGTCCACGCCGGCCCGTTCGCCAACATCGCCCAGGGCAACAACTCGATCATCGCCGACAAGGTCGCGATGAAGCTGGCCGACTACCTCGTCACGGAGAGCGGCTTCGCCGCCGACCTGGGCTCCGAGAAGTTCATGGACATCATCTGCCGCTACGGCGGCTTCGCCCCCAGCGCTGTAGTCATCACCTGCACGATGCGCGCCCTGAAGATGCATGGGGGCCTGCCCGTCGATCCCGAGCTGCTCAAGGCCGAGAACGACGCGGCGCTCGAGAAGGGCTGCGAGAACCTGGCCAAGCAAGTCGAGAACATGAAGCTCTTCGGCATTCCCGTCGTGGTGACCATCAACCGCTTCGCCTTCGACCGCGACACCGAGGTGGACATCGTGCGCAAGGCGGCCGTGGCGGCCGGAGCCGAGGACGCCGTGCCGATCAACGTCCACGCCTTGGGCGGCGACGGCGGCCGTGAGGCGGCCGAGGTCGTCAAGGCCGCCGCCGACCGCGGCGGCGACTTCAGGTTCCTCTATCCGCTCGAGGCCTCCATCAAGGAGAAGATCGAGACCATCGCCACCAAGGTCTACGGCGCCGACGGGGTCGACTACCTGCCCGAGGCCGAGGCCAAGATCAAGCAGTTCACAGAACAAGGCCTCGACAAGCTGCCCCTGTGCATGGCGAAGACGCATCTGTCCCTCAGCCACGACCCGGCGCTCAAGGGTCGTCCGCGCGGCTTCCGCGTGCCGATCCGCGACATCCGTCCGGCGACCGGCGCCGGGTACCTGTACCCGCTGCTCGGTGAGATGCGGACCATGCCGGGCTTGCCCAAGCGGCCGGCGGCCGTCGACGTCGACATCGACGTCGAGACCGGCCGCATCACCGGCCTGTTCTGAGACGCTGATGGGGTGACCTCGCGCCGGCCGCCTCACGGCGCCGGCGCCCCGGTGGCCCCTCGTCGCGCGGCGCTCGCGCGTCGTGCTGGAGGTGCTTGGTGAGCGAGCAAGGTCGCACGGTATACGCGCGCGAAGCGCTGGCCGTCTATCTCGACGACGCCGCGTCCGGCAAGCCGGCGCCCGGCGGCGGCAGCGTGTCGGCGTGCGTGGGCGCGCTCGGTGCGGCGCTGACCTCGATGGTCTGCAACTTGACCATCGGCAAGGAGCAGTTCGCCGGCGTCGAGGCGCGCATGAAGGAGGTGCTCGCCGCCTCCGAGACGGCGCGCGCCCGCCTGCAGCAGCTGCTTCAGGACGACACGACCGCCTACAGCGGCGTCCTCGTCGCCTATCGACTGCCCAAGGACACGCCCGCGCAGCAGGCGGCGCGTCACAAGGCCGTCCAGGACGGCCTTGTCGTCGCCGCCGACGTGCCGCTCGAGATCTGTCGCGTGGCGCTCGAGGTGTGCCGGCTGGCCAAGGTCGCGGCCGAGCTCGGCAACGCCAACGCCGTGACCGACGCCGGCATCGGCGCCCTTCTCGGCGAAGCGGCCGCCGTCGGCGCCGCGCTGAACGTACGCATCAACCTGGGTTCGATCGAGGACGAGGCCTACGTCCGCGAGACGGCCGCGGAGCTGGACGCGATCCTCACCGAGGCCGGCGCCCTGCGCGTCGAGGTGCTCGCGACCACGCTCGCCAAGATCTGACCCGCGCTCGCCGGGGGGCGGGCCGGGGCGGGCCGGGCCGGCCCGCCATCGCGAAGGAAGGGACGTCATGGCTGCACAGATCATCGACGGCAAGGCCATCGCCGAGACCATCCGCGGTGAGATCCGCGCCGCAGTCGAGAAGCTGGCCGCGAGGGGAGTGACCCCCGGCGTGGCCACGATTCTCGTGGGCGACGACGGCGGGGCGCAGTTCTACCGCGGCCAGATCGAGAAGAACACGGGCACTGTAGGCTTCGCCTACACCAGCCACACCCTGCCCGCGGACGCCGCGGAGGCCGACGTGGTCGATCTCATCGGCAAGCTGAACGCCGACCCCGCCGTGCACGGCATTCTCGCGCTCATGCCGATGCCGGCGCACATCGACCAGGCGACGGTCTTCAACGCGATCGCGCCGCTCAAGGACCTCGACTGCGTGAACCCGGTGAACATCGGGCACGTGCTGCTCGGCGACCAGCTGTTCGCGCCGGCGACGCCGTCGGCGTGCATCGAGATCCTCGACCGTGAGGGCGTCGCCCTGCAGGGTCTCGACGTCACGGTCGTCAACCACTCCAACATCGTCGGCAAGCCGGTGGCGCTGCTGTGCCTCAACCGCAACGCCTCGGTCCACGTCGTGCACGTCTTCAGCAAGGACGTGCCCGCCGCCTGCCGCGAGGCCGACGTGCTGATCTCGGCGGCGCCGGTGAAGGGCCTCATCAAGCCCGACATGGTGAAGCCGGGCGCCGTGGTCGTCGACGTGACGACGATCCGCGACGAGGCGGGCAAGCAGATCGGCAGCCTCGAATTCGACGGCGTCTGCGAAGTCGCAGGCAAGGTGACGCCGGTGCCCGGCGGCGTCGGCCCGGTCACGAACGTGATCCTGCTGCAGAACGCGCTCGCGGCGTGCAGGGCGCAGGTCGGGGCGGGCTGACACGCTCGCGCGAGGCCCGTCAAGGCCGGATCGGCTTGGGCGGGCACGCGGGTCACGCGGGCCGAGTGGCCCGCGGCTACGGCTCGCGGCGCACGGGGCGCCATGGTACCCTCGCGGCGGGGCGTTTGTTGCGTGTGTCGAGGCAGACAGAAGGTGGCATGACAGGACCGTCGTCACAGCACAGGAAGTCGACACCCATGCCCGCCGCGTCCCGCGGACGGTGACCAGTGCCTCGCCGACCACCCGCGTCCGCCGCGAGGCCGCTCGCTGTCGACGCCCACGGTGAGGCCCTCGACCTCGATGCGGTCGCCTCGATCGTCGACCGCGTCGGCCGCTCGGGCAGCGACCTCATCCCCATCCTCCAGCGCCTGCAGGCCCACTACGGCTACCTGCCCGAAGGGGTGCTTGCCGAGACCGCGCGCCTGACCGGGATCCCTTTTTCGAGGATCTACGGGGTCGTCACCTTCTACGCCCAGTTCTCCACCGTCCCCCAAGGCCGCTGCAGGATCTGCGTCTGCCAGGGGACGGCCTGCCACGTGCGCGGCGGTCACGCCGTGCGTCGCGCCGTCGAGAGCGAGCTCGGGATCAAGGCCGGCGAGACCAGCGAAGACCTCGCCTACTCGCTCGAGACGGCGGCCTGCCTGGGCGCCTGCTCGCTCTCCCCGGTGATGACTGTCGACGGACGGTACTTCGGCAGGATGACCGGCGCGAAGGTCACGGCAGCCCTCGACTACGCGGCGAGCCGGCTCGAGGGGCGCGATGACGACTGACGCCGAAGCCCTCCATGCGCCCTCGCGCCGGCTGGAGTCGCCCCAGGCGCTGCAGACGTACCGTGACGAGGTGCGTGCACGCCCGGAGGCGGACAAGACCGTGCGCGTGTGCATGGACACCGGTTGTCGCGCGGGCGGCGGGGAAGACGTCCTGCGCGTCTTCGAGCGTGAACTCGAGCACCGCGGCCTCAGTGGTTCGGTGGCCGTCCGCGCGACGGGCTGTCACGGGTTCTGCGCCCGGGGCCCGGTCGTGGCCATCGACCCGGAAGGTGTCTTCTACCAGATGGTCGAGCCCGGCGACGTCCCCGACATCGTCGCCCAGACCATCGTCCGTGGCGAGGTCGTCTCGCGACTGACCTACCACGACGCCGACGACTGCCCGTGCCCGCGGCAGCCGGAGATCCCCTTCTTCGCCGGGCAGAAGCGCGTGGTGCTGCGCAACTGCGGCACGATCGACCCGACGGACATCGACGCCTACATCGCGCACGACGGCTACGCGGCCCTGGCGAAGGTCCTCGCGGGGATCTCGCCCGCCGACGTGGTCGAGACGGTCAAGGCGAGCGGGCTGCGCGGCCGCGGCGGCGGCGGCTTCCCGACGGGGCGCAAGTGGGAGCTCGCGGCCGCACGGCAGAGCGAGAAGAAGTACGTGGTCTGCAACGCCGACGAGGGCGACCCCGGGGCGTTCATGGACCGCGGGCTCCTGGAGGGGGACACCCACGCGGTCATCGAAGGCATGCTGATCGGCGCCTACGCGATGGGAGCCGACGAGGGCTACGTGTACTGCCGCGCGGAGTACCCGGGCGCGATCAAGCACCTGCGCATCGCCGTGGCGCAGGCCGAAGAGCGCGGCCTGCTCGGCGAACGCATCCTCGGAAGCGACTTCTCGTTCCGGGTGAACATCAAGGAAGGCGCCGGCGCCTTCGTCTGCGGCGAGGAGACCGCGCTGATCGCCTCTATCGAGGGCCGGCGCGGCATGCCGCGCACGCGGCCGCCGTACCCGGCGGTCGCCGGCCTGTGGGGCAAGCCGACCAACATCAACAACGTCGAGACCTGGGCGAACATCCCGCCGATCATCGTCAACGGAGCTGACTGGTACCGGA
>Ga0315281_10002646_pt1 | contig 26521 bp, 24 predicted proteins | sample YL17G07_0_MG_FD_204540 | JGI IMG/M metagenome (GOLD analysis project Ga0315281, IMG submission 204540) | Sediment microbial communities from Yellowstone Lake, YNP, Wyoming, USA - YL17G07_0 | ecosystem: Environmental > Aquatic > Freshwater > Lake > Sediment | place: USA: Wyoming | collected... | reverse complement strand
GACAACCGCACCGGAGACCCCGCAACGATCGAGATGGTGGGCGGTGGTCGCGAGGGCACCTATGTATGCAAGGTGGACAAGACCACCTATGACACTCCGATCACCTTGACGGTGGCGGGCGGTGCGGTGACCGCGCTCGATGCGACGATCGTGTTCACCGACGAGGATGTCGCCGCATGCAGCGGGGGAGAATTGCTGCAGCTCGCCGGCCCGTTGTCGCAGCCGGTGTTCTACGACGAGACCGGAGCCTTCTCGTTCGTGGTGACCAACCCGAACGTCGGCGGGATCGGGATTAGCCTGCAGCTCAGCGGCACGATCACCGTGACCGGGCAGGTGAGCGGCACCGCGACGACGACCCTTACCGGAGCGGGAACCTGCACCGGCTCCAAGGCCTGGGCGTTCGAGGGCGCGAAACTACAGTAGGGGCGAGAGAAACCGCCCCTACCTGAGACCTCGAGCGAGTGGCAGGGCTACTCCGCCACCTCGATGACCTTGGTGCCCGCAAACTTGTCGCCCATGCGCCGACCCTCGGCATCGGTCAGGACCAGGACCGCCTCGATGATCGCGACGACCAATCCCGTCAGGCCGAGCAGGATGGCGATGATCCAGCCCAGGATCGGGATGATCCAGAAGATCGCTCCCACCGCGCCGATCGCCAGCGGGAAGTTGCGCTTCACCGACGTCGCGACATCCATGGGCTGCCCATCGAGGCGCATCGGCCGCAGCTTGATGAGCTTCTTGCCGATCGAGCGCCGATCCATGAAGTCCAGCTCGAGCCCGTCGCGGACGAGGATGTACGCCGCCCCAACGATCCCTCCGATGAAGGGAATGAGGCTAACGCCTCCGGCCAACAGTCCGTCGATGAGCGCTGCGATGAAGCGTTTGGCCAGATCCGCCTTCGCTGCCGCCGGTGCGGGAGCTGGCACTGCACTGCCTGGAGTTGCCATGGTCTCCTCCTTCTGGAACCGCAAACAGAGAACGGTCTCACCTTTATTGCCGAAAGCCTAGCCGACCACTGCAGGGTTTGCAAGCGGCCACGCCCTCCGCCGGAACCGGGGGTTATCGTCCGAGGAGGCGGCGGTAGAGCGCCTCGTAGCGGTCCACGATCTTGGCGGTGGAGAAGGTCTCGGTGGCCCGCAGCCGAGCCCGTTCGCGCTGCCGCGCCAGCTCCCGCGGGTCCGACAGCAGGGCCACGACCCGCTCGGCCATCGCCGACGTATCCCCCACCGGGAACGTGAAGCCTCCCTCCCCGTCCACCACGAGCTCCGGGATGCCGCCCGCGTTGGAGGCCACCACCGGCACCCCGCACGCCATCGCCTCCAGCGCGGCCAGGCCGAACGACTCCTCCGACGACGGCAGCAGGAAGACGTCCCCCGCCCCGATCACGCCCTCCACGGGGGACACGTTGCCGAGGAACTCCACGCGGTCGGCGATTCCGGCGTCGCGCGCGAAGCGCTCCGCAGGCGGCCGGTCCGGGCCGTCCCCGACCATCGCGAGGTGCGAGGGGATGCGCGCGTGCACCTGCCGGAAGATCTCCAGCACGTCGGTCACCCGCTTGACGGGGCGAAAGTTCGACGCGTGCACGAGCAGCGGCGCACCGTCCGGCGAGAGTCTCCGGCGGTGCGCGGCGGCGAAGTCGCGATCGTATCGCTCCGGGTCCACGAAGTTGGGTATCACCTCGATCTCGCGCTTCACACCCAAGAGCTCGTGAGTCTGGTTGGCGAGCGACCGCGAAACGGCCGTGACCACATCCGCGCGCTCGATGCCCAGCCGCACGATCGGCAGGAACGAGGGGTCCGCGCCGACCACCGTGATGTCGGTGCCGTGGAGGGTCACCACCAGCTTCGGTCCGTTGCCCAGGATCTCCCGGGCCAGGTGAGCGGAGACCGCGTGGGGGATCGCGTAGTGAACGTGCAGCAGCTCGATGCCGTGGCTGCGCACCGCCTCCGCCATCTGTGATGCCAGGGCGAGCGAGTACGGCGGGTACTGGAACAGCGGGTACGCCGGGACGGTCACCTCGTGGAAGGTGACACCCGGCGGCACGCGGCCGAGCCGGTAGGGCATCGCGTAGCAGATGAAGTGCACCTCGTGGCCCCGTTTCGCGATGGCCAGTCCGAGCTCTGTGGCCACGGTTCCGGAACCGCCGACGGTCGGGTAGCAGGTCACGCCGATTTTCATGGCACCTCCTGCCCCTCACCCAGGCTTGGGGCCTGAGGCTTGAGGCTTGAAGCCACCGCCCTCACCGGGAGCCTCCGAGCAGCCAGGCGACCTCGCCGGCCGCAAGCGCACCGATGACGGTCAGACCCTCGCCGAACTCGCACCCGATGACGTTGCCGCACGCCCGGTCGCGCCCCTCGACGGCAGCCAGAAAGTGGCCGCTGGCCAGGTGCGTGGCCGCGCCCCCGTCCGGCTCGAACTGCGAGGCGTGGGCCGCGAGCGCCTCGCGCTTGGCGCCGACGTGGGCCGAGATGTCCACCACCAGGGAGGGTTGCAGCAGCTGACGTGCACCGGGATAGGCGAGCAGCAGGTTCGGCCGGTGAGCAGTTCCCAGCTTGGGGAGAAAACGAGCCAGACCGGAGAAAAAGCTCGCCCGGCGCAGGAGACCCGCCGCTTCGCCGTGGTCGGGGTGGGGGTCATCGGGATGCGGGAGGAGCAGGACCCGGGGCGCCGCGGATCGTAGGGCTGCGACGACCTCGTGCAGTTGGGCGGGATCGCTCGCCGTGATCCCACCGTCCGGAAGCGCCAGGCACGACCGCCACGAGACCCCCAGGGCGCGGGCTGCGTGCTCGGCTTCCCGCGCGCGCAACGTCACGTCCCCGCGCGTCCCCAGTTCCCCTGCGGTGAGGTCGAGAATTCCGACCCGCAACCCACCTCTGGCGAGACGCGCCAGCGTGCCCCCGCAGCCAAGCTCCACGTCGTCGGGGTGCGGCCCCACAGCGAGTACGTCGCAGCGCTCTACCACGGTCCGCCCTCCTCCCAGAACAGAAGCTGCATGCCGGGAATGGTCAGATCCAGGCTCGCCACCAGCTGCCCTGGCCAGTCGAGGCCCAGGCGCAGCAGCGGCGCCAGCACCGAAAGCTGCCTCTCCTGCGGTTTCCCATCCGGGCGCAGGAACGCCCGCAGCCGGCGCCACCGACCGAGCTCCACCTCGGCGTCGCGGGTGGCCGCGGTCGTCACCCGTCCGTCCAGCCAGGCCAGCGCCGCGTCGAGCTTCTTGGCGGTGGCCTCCACCTCGCCGCCAAGGGCCGGCAGCTCGCCGCGCGCGCTCTCCGTGAGCTCGTCCATTCGCTTCCCGATCCCCGCGCGCAGAAGCTCCAGACGGCGGCGCGTGGCCTTGCCGGGAAGAGATCCCAGTGGGGGCTGCGCGCGCAGCACCTGGTCCGGCCTCAGGCCCAGCTGCCGCGCCAGCCTGCGCTCAACCGAGGTCACGACGGTGACGTGGGGGCGGAGGGCCCAGCGCGGGCGGCCGATCCCGGCGATCGTTCGGACGTTGGCCGTTTGCACGTGGTAAGCCAGTTCGGCAGCGCCGAGGATCGCTGCCACGGAGCCCAGGGCGGCGTCCTGCACCAGCGGCCGCAGCCACGCGTTGGGGAGGAACCGTTCCGGGTGCGACGCGAGCTCCTGGAGCACTGCCGGCGGACAACCCTTCCCGATCGTCGGCACCGAATCGCGCCGCTCGCCGTGCCGGCGGAAGACGGGCAGCTTGTGCGAGGCGATCCGCAGGGGCACCGACCACCCGCGGGCGCGGAAGCTCTGCGCACCCTCGTCCAGTGCTTCCCAGCACGCCGGCAGCTCGGTGAGGAGCGCTTGAACGACTAGTGCCCCGGCGCGGGCGACTTCGGGCTCGAGGGCATCCAGCAGGATCACGCCGCTCCCCGCGAGCAACCGTCCAAGGAAGCGCGCCGTCGCCTCGCCGAGAGTTATCCCGGGCGCGTAGCACGCAGCGGCCAAGTCGATGGCCGCGGCAGCGTTCTCGCCCGGCAGGCGCGGCCGCAGATCCTCGAGGAGCGCGGCACAGGCTCCGCTCAGCGGCGCAGAGCCGCCGAGCTGCGCTCCCCGCTCCCACCCCGGCTCCCGCACCTCGAGGAGCTCTTCACCCGCAGCGACTCGGCCCCACCCCATCTCGGGAAGATCGTCGTCGCCCGTCGCCAGCCACAGGAAGCCAACCGCTTCGCGACCGGCCTTGCGCAGCCTGCGCACTTCCGCCGCGACCGCCGCAGCCTTGACCAGCGTGAGCAGCGGACCGCCCAGCAGACCGGGCTGCTGTCCGGTGACCACCACGTCGGCGCCCGCGAGCCACCGGGAGAGCTCGGCATCCACCGGGTTCCCCCAGGAACGGTTCGCTCTGCCGAGCGCCTCCGCCAGAGCCGGCGACCGTGGCGTGGCTTGAGGAGAGACGGGGGGTAGATCAATCTCCCCTCGGGCCGCAGCGGCGGCGGCTGGGTGGACAGGCGCCCAGTTCTCCAGCGGAACAATCGTCGCGCCCGCGACTCGATTTTCCGTCACCCGCGGGAGAGTAGCGCGCCCGCGATGGTAACGCCACCACGCATGCCTGGAGAGGTCCCCACACGATGTGTGTCCGAGTTGGGCGCGCTGGTGACTCAGATAACAGTCAACCGTTTTTGCCCAGCCCCAAGAATCTGTTAATGTTACGAACGGTAGGGCAGTGATGAATCAGGGGCGACTGGTGCCTCCGCTTGCGAGGTTCGTCGGGGTCTCGTTTCCGCGCGGCTCCGAGGGGGTGGTGTGAAGGTTCTGCTCTCCTCGGTGTTCGGCCCCTACGGCGTGGATGACGAGTACGGCCAGGCGAGCTGTCGGATGGAGCTTTTCCACAATCAGGTGACCCGAGAGCAGGGGGTCTTCTCCATCCGCATGTTCCACCCTAGCTTCGGGCTCCACTTCCTCGCCGAGAACGTCTCCCCTCCGACCACGGTGCTCGACTTCCCGAGCGAGGCGCGCTTCGTCGAGGAGCTGCGCAATGGCTACGATGTCGTCGGCATCTCGTTCATCGTTCCGAACTTCCTCCGGGCCAAGCGGATGGCCGAGCTGGTCCGGCACCACGCCCCGCACGCAAAGATCGTGCTGGGCGGGCACGGGACGCCGGTACCCGAGGTGGAGGAGATTCCCAACGACGGCGTGTGCAAGGGGGAAGGGGTACGGTGGCTCCGCACGTTCCTCGGCGAGGACCCGGAGCGGCCGATCAGGCACCCGATCCTGAGCGACTCCTTCGGGGGACGGATCCTCGGTGTCCCGGTGGTCGACCGTGCCGGTCACATCACGCCGGGGCTCGGCTGCCCGAACGCCTGCTTCTTCTGCCTGACGAGCAGCTTCTTCGACCACAAGTACATCCCGTATCTCGCCACAGGCAAAGAGATGTTCGATGTTTGCGTCGCGATCGAGAATGCCCTCGGCTTCCGCAAGTTCTACGTCATGGACGAGAACTTCCTTGCGCACCCGGAACGTGCCTACGAACTCGCCGATCTGATGGAGAAGCACGGCAAGTCGTACCGCTTCAGCGTCTTTAGCTCGGCAGAAAACATCACGAGGGTCGGCGTCGACTTCCTGGTGCGGCTCGGCGTCATCAGCCTCTGGCTTGGCGTGGAGTCGAAGATCGAGACCTTTCCGAAGAACCGCGGGGTCGACTTCGCGAGCCTCGTGCGCGACCTCCGCGACCGGGGGATCCTGGTCCTCACCTCCGGGATCCTGTTCCTGGACCAGCACAACCGGCAGAACATCTGGGATGACATCCGCTTCATGGTGGGCCTCGAGCCTGACCTGATGCAGTTCATGCAGCTCGGCCCTGCACCATTCACGCCCATCTACCGCCGCTACAAGGCCAGCGGCCGAATCATGGAAAACGCTCCCTACGCGGGTTGGCACGGCCAGGGGCAGATCTGGTTCCGGCACCCGGAGTTCTCCCCCGAGGAGTCGGAGCGGCTCCTGATCGAGGCGTTCCGCTACGACTACGATACCCTTGGGCCGTCGCTCATCCGCATGTGCGACACGATCGTCCGTGGGTATCAGAACCTGAACGGTTCGGCCAACGGCTTCATCGCCAGGCGCCGCGAGTCGCTGCGGCGGAGAGCTGTTAAGTTCCGGCCGTTCCTGGCGGCGGCCCGCTACCACGCCCACAACGAGAACGCACGCGCCCTCATCCAACGGGTCACGGCCGAGTACGACGAGGCGTTTGGTCCCATGACCCTGAAACAGCGGGTGCAGGCACAGGTGGTGCGCGCCCATGCCGCGAGGGAAGCCCGCCGGGTGGCGTCCGGGCGGGACGGCTACCAGCCGGCGACGTTCATCACCAGGTACCGGACGTGAGACCGGCCGCTCGGCCGGGGCAACCCGCGGCTGGCACCCCTGGCAACTGCTAGCGGACAGCGGCTTTGGTCACGAATCGGATGATGTGCTTGACGCGATCCCCCGCTGCCCAACGCCGGCCAGCAGGTGATCCGCCCTCTCGATAGGCTCGAGCCGATACAGCTTCTCCGCGCCGTACGCCCGCACGATGTCCTCGAGCGCCCCCAGCTTGCATACGGCGTCCTCGGTCCCCGCCACGAACACCGTCGGGAACCTGATGTTCCTGAAGTAGGCGCTCGTGGCAATGTCCTGCTTACCGCGTGCAGGAAAGCCGAGACAGGCGCAGGCCGCGACGTGGCCGTCGCGGGTGGAGGCCTGGAGCCCCACCATCGCGCCAAAGGAGTAGCCCACCAAAGACACCCGTACCCGGTCGACGCCCGGCTGCTGGCGCACGAACTCGAGAGCGCCGAGGACATCGCTCACCTCGCCCGCGCCCCCCCCGAATGCCCCTGTAGACCTCCCCACCCCGCGGAAGTTGAACCGCAGCGTTGCCAAGGCCGGCATGCGCGAAGGCGACCTGCAGGTCCCTGATGATCGGGTTGTCCATGCCCCCGCCGGCCATCGGGTTCGGATGACAGATCACCACCGCAGGGGCCGCGCTCCCACTGCCGGGGATGGCGAGCACGCCCTCCAGCACCGCGCCGGAACCGCCCGGTGTGCCGAACGAAACCGACCGCTCGCCGCCGCCCGGACCCGCACCCCACGCGACGAGGAATCCCGCGCTGCTCACGGCTGCGGCCGCGAGCAAAGCCGGGCCCATGTTCCTCATGATCCTCTACCGCCGCGTGGCGACCGTGATCCTGGTGACGGCGGCCTCCAGGTGGGCGCGCTGGTGCTCGAAGTCCTTGCCGGCGGCGCTGCGCAGGGCCGCCTCCGCGGTACGCTTCTCCTCCCGCGCCGCCTCCACGTCGATCTCGGCGGGCAGCTCCGCTACATCCGCCAGCACAGTCACAATATCGGCCGCGACCTCCGCAAACCCACGCTGCACCGCAAGGTAGTGCTCACGGGTTGCGGTCCGGTACGACAGTTCGCCGATGCCGACGGTCGCCAGCAGCGGGGCATGGCCCGGAAGGATGCCGAGCGCGCCCAGGGCCCCGGGCAGCGTCACCTCGTCGGCCTCGGTGTCCACAACTACGCGCACCGGGGTGACGACCTTGAGGTGGAGGCGCCCCTCCCTCACGCTGTCCCCTCCGCCTTGAGCCTCTCGGCTTTTTCGACCGCCTCGTCGATGCCGCCGACCAGGTAGAACGCCTGCTCGGGCAGGTGGTCGAGCTCACCGTCCGCGATCATGCGAAACCCGCGGATCGTCTCGCCGATCTGCACGTACCGGCCCTTGAGGCCGGTGAACTGCTCCGCGACGTGGAACGGCTGCGAGAGGAACTTTTGGATCTTGCGCGCCCGGGCCACCGTGAGCTTGTCGTCCTCCGACAGCTCGTCGATCCCAAGGATCGCGATGATGTCCTGCAGGTCCTTGTACTTCTGCAGGATGCGCTGAACCTCGCGAGCCACCCGGTAGTGCTCCTCGCCGACGATCTTTGGGTCGAGGATGCGCGATGTGGAGGCCAGGGGGTCCACGGCCGGGTAGATGCCCATGTCCACGATCTGGCGCGAGAGTACGGTGGTGGCGTCGAGGTGTGCGAACGTGGTGGCGGGCGCGGGGTCGGTGAGGTCGTCGGCCGGCACGTAGATCGCCTGCACCGACGTGATCGATCCGCGCTTCGTGGACGTGATTCGCTCCTGCAGCTCGCCCATCTCGCTTGCCAGGTTCGGCTGGTAGCCCACCGCGGAGGGCATGCGGCCCAGCAGAGCCGAAACCTCCGAGCCGGCCTGGGTGAAGCGGAAGATGTTGTCGATGAAGAGCAGCACATCCTGCTCTTCCACGTCGCGGAAGTACTCGGCCACGGTGACGCCGGAGAGCGCCACCCGCAGACGCGCCCCGGGCGGCTCGGTCATCTGACCGTAGATCAGGGCCGCCTTGGACTTGGTCCAGTCGTCGGGGTCGATCACGCCGGACTCCTGCATCTCGAGCCAGAGGTCGTTCCCCTCGCGGGTGCGCTCGCCAACGCCCGAAAACACGGAGTAGCCGCCGTGCTGCAGCGCCACGTTGTTGATCAGCTCCATGATGATGACGGTCTTGCCGACGCCGGCGCCGCCGAACAGGCCGGTCTTGCCGCCCTTGGTGTAGGGCTCAAGAAGGTCAACCACCTTGATGCCTGTCTCGAACATCTCGACGGTGGTGGACTGCTCCTCGAACGACGGCGGCTCGCGGTGGATCGACCAGCGCTCCTTGGTCTCGCAGGGTCCCTTCTCGTCCACCGGGCGACCGATGACGGAGAGAATCCGTCCCAGCGTCTCGCGCCCCACCGGCACGGTGATCGGGCCACCGGTGTCGAAGGCCCTCATCCCGCGCACCATGCCATCGGTAGGCTCCATCGAGATGCAGCGCACCCGGTTCTCGCCCAGATGCTGGGCCACCTCCAGCACCACCTCGAGGTCGCCTTTCTCACTCTTGTCGCGCACCTCGATGGCGTTGTAGATGGCGGGGAGATGCCCTTCGGGGAACTCCACATCCACCGCCGGCCCGATGACCTGTACGACGTGTCCTTCCACCCGATGCGAACTGGTTGCCATTCCGAACTCCTACCTCTCGGCCAGCGCCTCGGCGCCGGAGACGATCTCGATGAGCTCCTTGGTGATCGCGGCCTGGCGCGCCCGGTTGTAGGTGAGCGTCAGCCGGTCGATCATGTCCGCCGCGTTCTTGGAGGCCGCGTCCATGGCGGTCATTCGAGAGGCCTGTTCCGCGGCTTGCGAGTCGAGCAGAGCCCGCAGCACCTGGAACTGCACGTGGCGCGGCAGGATCTGACCCAGTAGCGCCTGGGGGCTGGGCTCGAAGATGTAGGCCCCGGGGCGCTCGCCGCCCGCGATCTTGGCCCGCTCAATGGGCAGCAGCCGCTCGAGCGTCATCTCCTGCCTCATGATCGAGCGGAAGTGGTTGTACAGAAGGTAGATCGCGTCGGTCTCCCCGGCTGCGAAGCGCGCCGCCAGCGTGCGCGCCAGCGCGAACGCCGCCGCAGGGGTCACCGTGTGCATCAGCTCCGGATACGTGCCGAGGGTGGGGTAGCTGCGACGGCGGAAGAAATCGATGCCCCGGCGCCCGACCAGCACCAGCTCGACCTTCTCCCAGCGCCTGCCCTCGAGCAGCGACGTCGCCTCGCGAAACACGTTGGCGTTGAACGCGCCGCACAGCCCCTTGTCCGCGGTCACCACCACCAGCGTGACCGCGTGCTCGGCCCGCTCCACCAGGAGCTCATGGCGGTGCGAGGCGACCCGCGAGGCGAGGGAGCGCAGCACCGCATCGAGGGCGGCGGCGTACGGCCGCGCCTCCAGGATCCGCGTCTGGGCCCGGCGCAGCTTGGACGCGGCGACCATCTTCATCGCCTTGGTGATCTGCTCGGTGGAGCGCACCGAGCGGATGCGGCGCCGCAGGTCCTGCTTGCTAGGCAACTGCGGCTCCCGGGTTCTCGCGCAGGAAAGCGTCGAGGGCGCCCTGGCAGCCGGCCTTGAGCTCCTGCTCCACGGCCCCTTCGAGCTTCCCGGTCATCACGATGCCCTCCAGCACGGCCCCGTGGTGCAGCTTCAGGTGCTCGTGGAGGAATGCCTCGAACGCGAGCACTTCCTCGACCTTCAGCTTGTCGAGAAAGCCGTGGGTTCCGGCGAACACCGAGGCAATCTGCAACTCGACCGGCATCGGCTGGTACTGGCCCTGCTTGAGGATCTCGACCAGGCGCTCGCCGCGCGCCAACTGGCGCTGGGTGGCCTTGTCCAGGTCCGAGCCGAACTGGGCAAACGCCGCCAGCTCACGGTACTGGGCGAGATCCAGGCGCAGCGTGCCGGCCACCTTCTTCATCGCCTTGATCTGGGCGTTGCCGCCCACTCGGGAGACGGAGATGCCCACGTTTACCGCCGGGCGCACGCCGGCGTAGAAGAGGTCGGACTCCAAAAAGATCTGCCCGTCGGTGATCGAGATGACGTTGGTCGGGATGTAGCCCGAGACGTCACCCGCCTGGGTCTCGATCACGGGGATCGCGGTGAGGGACCCGCCGCCCAGGTCGTCGCGGAGCTTGGCGGCGCGCTCCAGAAGCCGCGAGTGGAGGTAGAAGACGTCGCCGGGGTAGGCCTCGCGCCCCGGGGGCCGGCGCAGGAGCAGCGAGATCTCGCGGTAGGCGGCGGCGTGCTTCGAAAGGTCGTCGTAGAAGACAACCGCATGCCCGCCGGTGTACATGAAGTACTCGCCCATGGCGCAGCCGGCGTAGGGAGCGAGGTACTGCAGAGGGGCGGGCTCGGAGGCGGTGGCGGCCACCACGATCGTGTGGCTCATCGCGCCGTGATCCTCCAGGATCTTGACGACCTGCGCCACCGTCGAGCGCCTCTGGCCGATCGCGACGTAGATGCAGATCGTGCCCTTCCCCTTCTGATTGATGATCGTATCGGCGATGATCGCGGTCTTGCCCGTCTGGCGGTCGGAGATGATCAGCTCGCGCTGGCCTCGCCCGATCGGGATCATCGAGTCGATGGCTTTGATGCCGGTCTGAACCGGCTCCTTCACCGGCTGACGGCGGACCACGCCGGGCGCGATGCGCTCGATCGGGTAGCTGTCCGCGGCGGCGATCGGGCCCTTGCCGTCGATCGGCTGCCCGAGTGGGTTCACCACCCGCCCGACCATCCCGGGTCCGACCGGCACCTGCAGGATGCGGCCTGTGCGCCGCACCTCGTCCCCCTCACGGATGGCCTGGGACTCACCCATCAGCACGCAGCCGACGCTGTCCTCCTCGAGGTTGAGGGCTAGGCCGAAAACGTCGTGGGGAAACGCCACCAACTCGCCGGCCATGACGCGGTCCAGCCCGAACACCCGGGCGATGCCGTCGCCCACCGACACGACCGTCCCCACCTCGGCCATCTCCACGGCGGTGTCCAAACCCTGAATCTGGCGCCGCAGGATGTCGGTGATCTCGTCAACCTTGATCTGCATTCTCCTCCCCCTATTCGCCGCCCGCCGACGCGGCGAAACGGCGCACCTGGGCCAGCAGCGACCCGTCGAAGACACGGCTGCCCACGCGCACCACGAAGCCCGCCAGCAGCTCTTCGCGGAGCCTGGCGTCCAGCGCGACTCGCGCCCCGAGCGCTGCGGCGAGCGCCTCCTCCAGCGCCGCCACCTGCTGTCTGTTCGGTCCGGACGGCAGCTCCACGCGCCCGCGTACGATCCCTTCCTTGCGGTCCACGAGCTCGCGGAAGAACGCCACCACCTCGTCGAGGTAGCGGAGGCGCACGTGGTGCTCGAGGGCCATTAGCATGCGGTGCGTCTCCGCCCGCAGCGACAGGGCTTTTGCAATCGTTACCACCAACCCGCGCTTGGTGGCCGGTGCCACCGACGGCACCTCGAACACCCGCAGCAGTTCGGGCGCCCGGCGGAACAACTCGGCCACCGAGGCAAGTTGCCCCTCGATCTGGCGCAGCGCCGGCACGCCCTCCTTCTGGGTAACCTCGAAGAGCGCAACCGCGTACGGGCGCGCCACGCGGCGGCTCACCGCGCACCCCCGGCCGCTCGCGCACTCAGACGTTCCAGTGTGGTCCGGAATATGCGCTCGCGGTCCTCCGGCGTGAGCTCGCGCTCGAGCAGCTCCAGCGCCAGTTCGGCCGCCACGGCCGCGGCCTCGGAGGCGAGCTCCCGCCGCGCCTCCTCGACGCGCCGTGCAGTCTCGTGGCCGATCTGCGCCACCAGGCGGGCTGCTTCCTCGTCACCCTGGTGCCCCAGCGCCTCGCGCTCACGCTCGCCGTCGCGCCGGAGGCGCTCCTTCAGTGCGGCGATCTCGCGCGAAAGCGCGGCCACCCGCTGCTCCATGTCCAAGCGCAGGTGTTCGGCCTCCTGCTGCTGGTGGGCTGCTTCCTTCATGTGCGAGACGATCTGCTCGCGTCGCGCGCGGAAGAACCTGGAGAGCGGGCGCACCAGCAGATAACCAAGCAACCCGAAGAAGACGAACAGGTTCGCGGTCTTCCAGAAGAGCGATGGCAGGCCGAGGAAGCCCTCGCCGCCTCCCTCCTCCGCCCAGGCCGGAAGTGCGAAGCACCAGAGCAGCAGCGCCACGATGAGCCTATTCACGCCACCCTCCGCCCCAGTACGTGGCTCGCCAGCTCTCGCGCCAGATGGCCGCTTCGCTCGCGCAGCGCCGTGCGCGCTTCGCGCGAGGCCTCGTCGAGCTCGTCCGCAAGCCGCGCCAGCCGTTGTTGCACCTCGCCGCGGGCCACCTCGAGCTTCTTTCGGCGCGCTTCTTCGCCAGATGCGCGCAGCGACGCTCTCTCCCGCTGCCCCTCGGAGGCGGCCACCGCCAGCTCCCGCTCGCAGCGAGCGATCGCTTCTTCGAGGGCCTGTCGAGACTGCTCGTACCGCTCGCGCGCCGCCTTGACCCGCGCCTCCCGCTCGTCGAGCACCCGCCCCAGCGGCTTCACCAGCTGCGTCGACACCAGCAGGTAGACCAGCCAGAAGCAGGCCATGATCAGGAGCAGCGAGTAGTTGGGCGGAGCAACCAAGCTGACCTCCCGCCGCTGACGATGGACGAGGAGGCGTAAAGCCTCCAACGGCGAGGGCTTAAATTAGCAAAGGCGACTCTCCCGGTCAACGGGAGCTGCGGCGTCCCGGGGCCGCCGGCTCGTCTACCGCGCGGGCTTCTCACGCAGGATCAGCTGCGGGAAACGCTCCTCCAGGACCCGGTAGAGCCTCGCGATCTGGACGCCGCCGCCGCTGGCCCAGTCGGCGTCTCGAAACGAGAGATCGTCCCCGGCAACCGTGCGCACTCGCAGCTCGAACACCGAGCCGCTCGCGCCGCGCGGCACGGTCGCCAACCAGACGCCCCGCACCGACGCCATCGGGAGCACGGCGTTGTGCTCGCTCCCGCGGACGTCCCGCCACTCCAGTCCGTCCCCGGCCAGGATCAGGGTGCCCGTGCTTTCCCGCCGAAACACGCCGGTCATGCGGAGCAGGGGGTCGAAGCTCATCGCCTCCGGCGGGGTGGGGGATAACAGGGGTGTGGCCTGCACAGGTACCGGTGCCGGCGTGGCCGGCAGGGGCGTGGGCGATACTCCGCTCGCCAGCAGCGCAACGATCACCGTGTCCCCGACGTTGTTCTCCTTGAGGTAGATGAGGTCGTTGACCGTCAGCGTGTAGCGCTGCCCGGAGCGGCGCACTTGCTCGGCGACTAGGTCCGCGGAAAGCCCCGTGCCCATCATGCGAACCACGTCCACCAGACGACCATCGTCGGGCGCAACCGGCGCCGGCGTGGGCGTGGGTGCCGTGCGGGCCACCATCGCCTGCATCACCCGCTCGGGAACACCGGCAGCGCGGAGCCTCGCGAGATCGGCCGGGGCCAGCGCCGCCACCGCAGGCGCCTCGTGGATGAGTCGAAGGATCCCGTCCTCGGGGGCGCCGGCGCGGTGCGCCGCCACGACCTCCGCCACCGTGAGCTCCTGGGCGAACGCAGTGCCGGCCGCCAGCAGAAGAACGAGAGCCGGGAGAACGCGCATCACAACCTCCCAGAACCAGCGCCGGCTCAGTGTAGCAACGTCTCCAGCCCGACCACGACGCGACGTCCGGGCGCGGGATACCCGCGCACCTCCTGGTAGCTGCGGTCGGCCACGTTGTCCACCCTCACCCGAGCGGAGAGTGTGCTCGCCAGGCGCACCGCGACGGCAAGGCTGGCGGTGACGAATCCGCCCTGCTGCAGCCGTGTGAGGCTGACCGGGTCCACGTCCGGACGGCTCCCGACCCACACGAGCGACGCGGCGCCCTCGAACGGGCCCGCGAGCGGTCCGTCCAGGGTCAGAGCTCCAGACCACGTGGGGCGCCGAAGCAACGCCTGTCCATCCCCGTTGCGCGCGTCCAGCCACGTGAGCGCCGCCTGCAGGTGGGCACGCCCGCCGAGCATCGCGATCCAGGACGCCTCCACGCCTTCCTGGCTCGCCTGCGCGATGTTGGCGAAACGGAACTGTGCCAGATCGAAGTCGATGAGGTCGTGCTGCCGGTTCGCAAACCCCACGACCTGGAGAACCGACCGCCCTCCTGAGAGCGGCAGCGACACGCCCATCTCCGCGGCACGCGAGTGCTCCGGCGCCAGGTCGGGGTTCCCGGAGAACGGGTAGTACAGCTCGCCAAGACCGGGAGCCCGGAACGCACGCCCGAACGAGGCCCAAATTCGGAGCGCCCGTCCCTCCCAGCTCATCGTGAGCCTGGGCGACAGCTCGCTCCCCCATGGGCTGGCCTCGTCCCAGCGCAAGCCCGCGAGAATGCCGATCCCGCTGCCCGGCGCCCAGTCGTCCTGCGCGAACAGCGAGCGTGTTCGCAGCCGGCGGTCGTTGACCGCGGTGCCGAAGTTGGAGGCATCGGAGACGCTGTCCTCGCGCCACTCCCCGCCCACCGTAAACTGGTGCTGCCCCCAGCGCTGGTGAAACGCGAGGTTGGCGCCGGTCGAGTCTGCCGTGGTGTCGCCGCTCACGAAGCCGAACGCGTCGTCGGGGTCCCGGAACTGCAAGCTACGCTCAACCCGTGAAAGGGTGACCTCCAGCTCACCTCCTCGGCCCAGGTGCCAGCGCAACGGCAGTGCCGCGAGGCTCTCCTCCGCAGCGGTGAAGCGGTTCGGGGTCAGCGTGGCCCCCGAGAACGGGATCTCTGTGTGGCCGGTCGTGCGCCGGAAGAGGACCCCGATGCGGCTGTCCTGCCCCAGGGCGGTGCCAAGGCTGATCATGCCGGCACGCGACCAGAACTCGTCGTTGGCCAGCGTGCCGTCCCCCGCCCGGCTGCCGACGCTCACGTACGCGTCCCAGGAACCGGCCGTCAGGCCCGCCTCCAGCTCCCCGCGCTGCCACCCGTCGCTTCCGCCCTCGACCAGGGCCCGCAGCGTGTTCCCGCCCGCGTGGGCAGGCATCAGCTGCACGACGCCGCCGACCGCATCGCCGCCGTAGAGGGCGGAGTAGGGCCCACGCACGACCTCGATCCGGTCGAGGCCCACGGTGAGGGGAAGGCTCCAGTCGTAACCGCCGAAGAACGGGGAGTTGAGCCGAACCCCATCGAACATCACCAGCGTGTGGGTGGAGGAGGTCCCGCGCACGAACACCGAGGTCACGCCCGCGTCAAGCCCCGAGCGGAGCACCATCACGCCCGGCACCCAGCGCAAAGCGTCGGCGACCGCGGTCACTCCCGCGGCTCTCAGCAGCGCCGCGGAGATCACGGTCGAGGCGGCGCGCACCTCGTCCGCCGGTTGCTCTTCGCCGGTGGCGGTGACCACGACAGCATCCCGAAAGACCGGGAGCTGCTGGGCCTGTACGGAGGGCGGGACCGTTGCGAGAGATGCGAGTGCGAGGACGACACGCCGGAGCATGGAAACCTCCCGTTTCCCAAACGGGATGGCAGGTCTCCTGGCTCCCGGATCTCCCGGAATCGCTCGCCTTCCCAGGCGTCGGGCCTCTCAACCCGTTCGCCCAGTGGCAGTGTGAGCGGTCCGTCCCCGGTCACAGTGGCGGGGGCCGCGCCGGACTCGCACCGGCTTCCCTCGACACCACCCCGAACAGCTTCTCACCGACACTCTAGTAGTCAGCGGAGAAAAAGCAAGCGGCCCGGGAAACCCGGGCCGCAGGCACGTCACGGCTCGCGTTCTACTGCACGACCGCCTGGATTGGCACCTCGATGAGCTTGCGCAGCGGGTCGCTGGTGCTGATCTTCACGGTGGCCTTCTGCGCCCCCTTGGGGACCCCCGCCTTCATGCTCACCGCCACCTGGTAGCGCTGCCCGGCCTGCAGGGGGATCACCTCGGTGGCGAAGTTCGGGTTGTCCACCTTGACCTCGGAGAGCTGGAGTTCGGCCCCCTGCCGGTTGTTCACCACCAGGAAGTTCTGCCCCACGAGGGCGTCGCCGGCCACGGTGCCGAAGTTGACCTGGGGAGGGATCACCTGCACGACCGGGCGCACCGCCCCGGTGACGTTGATCGTCACCTCGGGCGCCTTGGCTGCCGTGGTCTTCACCACGATCTTCTGGTTGAGCATCCCCTCGGGAGCGTTGGCCGGAACGGTCACGGTGAGCTCCCACTGCGAGCCCTTCCGGTCGGGGATTCGCTCCTTCTCGCCGAGTTCCTTGTACACCAGCTGGTACGTCCCCCCGCTCGCCTCCGCGCTCTCGACCTTGAAGTCCGAGCCGTCCGCCGAGAGGAGCACGAGCCTCTCGCTCGCCGGCTCGCCCTGCAGAACGTTGCGGAAGATGATCAGCGGTCGCGGCAGCACCTCGATGAACGCCCGCACGTCCGCCTTGATCACCAGGTTGACCTGGGGAGTCGCGGGGTCGTTGGAGAACACCAGCACCGCCTTGGAGATCGGACCCGAGAAACCAGTTGTGTCCACCTCCGCCGCGATCTTGCCGGTACCGCCCGGCGGGATCGTGCGGTCGAAGCTGGCCACCGTGCAGCCGCACGTGGGCCGAACCTGGGTGATCTCGAGCGGGGCCTTGCCCGTGTTCCGGACGTCGAAGGTCGCCCGAATCTTGTCACCCTTCGGCACGGTGCCGAAGTCCTTGATCTTCTCGACCATGTCGATCACCGGCTGGGGCCCCTCCGGGGCCTTCTGAGCGGCCGCCGGGGGTTGAGGCTGCTGGGCCGCCGCCGGGGCCGGTTGCTGAGCCATCGCTGCCGCCGCCACCAGTACGGCCGCGAGTGAACAGAGTATTCTGCGCGTCATTGTCCGAAACCTCCTCTCGCCTATTGGCGCGTCCGGCTCGGCCGGAGAGTGGTAGAGTACACCGGCGCGCGCGAGCGCGCCAGTATACATGCAGAAACCTTGCCACTTCTACTTCCTCCCGATCGGTGGCACGGCCACGACGGCGCTCGCCGGGCTGCTGCACGAGGCAGGGGAACGGGTATCGGGAGTGGATGTCGCCCTCTACCCCCCGACCTCCGACCTGCTCGCAGAGTTGGGGGTACCGGTGCGGCTCGGCTTCGACCCGGCCGGCATCCCGGCCGATCTCGACCAGGTGATCATCGGCAACGCCCTGCCGCGCAGCAACGTCGAGGTGCAGGCGGTGCTGGAGCGCGGGCTCCCCTACACCTCGCAGGCACAGGCGTTTGGCGAGCGGTTCTGCCGCCCGGCCCGGGCCGTGGTGGTGGCCGGCACCCACGGCAAGACCACCACCACCGCGCTGGTAGCGCACATCCTCACCGCCGGCGGCATGGACCCCACGGCCCTGATCGGCGGTGTGCCCCTGGGCGGCAAGCCCTGGCGGCTCGGCCACGGCGGCTGGACGGTTGTCGAGGGGGACGAGTACAACACCGCCTTCTTCGACCGCGGCCCCAAGTTCCTCCACTACAGCCCGCACCTGTTCGTGGTTGGAAACGTCGAGTTCGACCACGGCGACATCTACCCCGACCTGGATGCCATCCTGGCAGCGTTCCGTGCCGGAGTGGCGCTTGTGGGTGGTGACGGACACGTGGTGGCTAACGCGGACGACACCGGCGCCCAGCGGGTTGCGGCGAGCCACCCTCGCACCGTTTGGTACGGCCTGAACTCCCGTGCCCACCTCGGCTGCACGGCCTGGGGTCACACCGACGCGCGCCTGCACGCCACGTTGCTCTGGCAGGGGCGGGCGTTCGACATCGAAACACCACTCGTCGGGCGGCACAACCTGGACAACCTCCTCGCCGCCTGCGCCTGCGCCCTCCTGGCAGGGATGACCCCCGAGGACGTCGCGGAGGCGGCCGCTGGGTTCCCGGGCGTGCGCCGTCGGCTGGAGCTCGTCGGCGAGGCCGCCGGAGTCGCCGTCGTGGACGACTTCGCCCACCACCCCACCGCGGTGGGGCTCACCCTGGAGGGGGCGCGCCACCGCTTCCCGGGACGGCGCCTCGTCGCCGTGTTCGAGCCTCGTTCTCTCACCGCCGGCCGCAAGGCGTTCAGCGCCGCCTACGAGGCCGCGCTGTCCAGGGCGGAGGTGGCGCTCCTCGCGCCGGTCTACCACCGGGCGCGCCTGGGACCGGAGTTGGCCCTCGACCGCGAGGCACTGGCAGCCGCGCTCTCGGCCCGCGGGGTCGTGGCTGAGGCGCTTCGGGAGGACACCGACCTCGCCGATGCGGTGCGCCAACACCTGCAGGCCGGCGACGTGGTGCTCTGCATGTCCTCCGGGGACTTCGGCGGCCTGCCGCGGCGGCTGCTCGCGCTGCTGCGGGGGGAGCGATGAGGGCGGCCCTGGCCCGCGCCCTGGCCACGGTGGGTGGGCTGGGAGACCTCCTGCCCGCCCCTGGGACCACCGGCGGCTCGCTCGCGGGTGTCCTGCTGTACTGGGGCGCCAACCGCCTGTGGCCACACCCAACCTGGGCGCTGGCCATCGGGGGACTCGTCGTGCTGGTGCCCGTCGCCGTGTGGGCGTGCGGAACCGAGGCCGCGCGGCGGGGTCAGGCCGACCCAGGCCCGATCGTGCTCGACGAGGTTGCCGGGCAGTGGCTCGCCCTCGCGGTCGTGGCGCTGGGCCGTTCCCAGGCGCCCGGCCCGCGCGAGATGGCGGTCGCGTTCGTGCTCTTTCGCGTCCTCGACGTGGTCAAGCCGTGGCCGATCCGGAGGCTCGAGCGTCTTCCAGGCGGCTGGGGGATCGTGGCCGACGACCTCGCCGCCGCCCTGGCCGCGGGGTTGCTCGCCCTCGCGGTCTTCGCCGTTCTCTAGCGCGGCGCGGGGCGGTGCTCCACGAGCACGACCGTGAGGTCGTCGGCGAGGGGGTGCCCGCCGACGTGGCGGCCCAGCTCGCCAAGCAGCGCGGCGAGCACCTGGGGGCCGCCAGCGTCCCGGTACTGCCGGAGGACATCCTGCAGCCTCTCGTAGCCGAACGGGCTCCCGGCGTCATCGTGCGCCTCCACCAGTCCGTCGGAGTACAGGAGCAGCCGGCTGCCGGGGGCGAACGGCAGGCTGCGCTCGGGCGCAGGGTCAGGCCAGCGGTGGCCGAGCGGCAGCGAGGACAGCAGGACCTCCTCCACCCCCCCGTCGGCTGCCAGGAGGATGCCGGGCTGGTGGCCCGCGCTCGCGATCTTCACCTCCCGGCGCTCCGCGTCCACCTCGGCGAGCGCGAAGGAGACCATGCGCTGCTTGAGGCTCTGGCCGAGCAGCAGGTGGTTGAGCTTCGACAGCAGCTCGCCACCCCGGTACCCCTCCTCGATGAGCGCCGCGGCGGCTGACTTGACCATCGCCATGAGCAGACCGGTGGGCAGACCATGGCCGGCCACGTCGCCGATCGAAACCACCAGCCGCCCGGGTGCCAGGGGGAAGAGATCGAAGTAGTCACCCCCGACCTCCGCCGCCGGTCTGAAGTGTGCCCACACCGAGAGCGGGCCGCTGGAGAGCTCCGAGGGTGGCAGAAGGCTCTCCTGGATCTCCCGCGCCAGCTCCATCTCCCGAGCCATGCGCTCCTTCTCGGCGACGTGGGCGAGCATCGTGCCCACCGACTCGGTCACGGCGTTGAACGACACCGCAAGGTCCCCGAGTTGGTCGCGACGCTTGACCGGGATGCGGGTCTCGAGGTCGCCCTGCGCCACCGCGCGGGCTCCACGGGTCAACCGAGCGGTGGAGCGGGTGACGCGGAGGATCATGACCGCAGCAAAACCGACAGCGACCAGGTAGATGGAGCCGAACACCGCAGTCAGGACGAGAAGCATGGCCTTGGCCTCGCTGCCGATTTTGTCCGTCGGACCGAAGAGGTCGTCGATGGCTCCGCGGGGAGAGAGCTTGATCAAGGTGAGCAACAGGAAACCTTTGAGCTCCTCGCCGCTGCCAAGGGCCCGCGGCGTCTTTCCAGGCCAGATCCACAGCAGGCGGGCCTGTTGCCAGCGGCTGCCCTCTGCGGGCCTCGCAGTCAACCAACCTTCCTCCACCTGTGTCTGGAGGACCGGCTGGCCATCGACGCGAAACGTCGAAGGCCCACCGGGCTCGCCGCCAATGGCGATCCTGGCGTCGCGGCCGCCCGTTGTCGCCGCCGTCGCACCCTTCACCTCCGCCACGAAACGCACCTCGTACCAACCCCCAGGGGTGAAGACCCGCGCGTTGGCGATGTCCAGGGGCATGAGGATGGCTGCAAAGCTGTTCCCACGCCGTTCCACGGCCGCCAGGTATGCCGCTGCGCCGTGAACCACCTCTCCCTGCCAACCACCCTCGTCCACCCAGCGCGGCAACGGCAGCCCCGCCGCACCGGCGCTTCGCCACTCACCCGAGGCGTCGGCAAGCAGCCACTCTTCGCGGATCCCTCTCTCCTGGTCGGTGCCACCGGCCTGGAGGAGCTCCCGCGCGTATTCGGTCCGCCCCTGTGCCAGCTCGCGCACGGCCGAGTCGGCGCGCGCCGCCATCGCGGCGCTCAACCGCTGCATCTCGTTCCCGACCCTCGTGCCAGCGTACTGGCCCACCAGCACGTACCCGAGTACGAGAGCGAGACCCACGAAGAGCGTGAACGGCGTCAGACCTATGAGCAGGTAGGAGATGAAGAGCCTTACCCCGACGCGGTAGGTGAGCTTGCGCCAGGTCCAGCGCACCGCCCAGCCAACGAGCGGGAGAGCACAGAGAATCGCGACCACCAGCGCGAGGGTCGCCAGATCGGAATCGGGTCGGAGCAGGCGCGCGACAACGGCGAGGGCCACGAGACCGGCGGCCACCGCGAGATAGCCGATGCGCAGCCAGCGCGTCCTTCCCCTCGCGCTCACGGGCGTCGGTGTGCTCATCCCACCCCTCCTACGCGAAAGACATCCGAAAGGTTGAGGGCTACCGGACCCGGGTGCGGCGGTTCTTGACGTAGTCGGCCAGGATGAACTCGCCCAGGTTGTAGGGGTTGGCGAAGTAGGCCCGGCCGCGGTTGGTGCGGGTGAGCTTCTCCACGAAGTCCTGGAGCTGCGGGTCGCTGGCGATCATGAACGTGGTGATGACCACCTTCTGCCGCCGGCACTGGTCGGCCTCCTCCAGGGTGCGGTTGACGATCTTCAGGTCGAGCCCGAATGGGTTCTTGTACACACGATGCCCCTCCGTGATCGCGGAGGGCTTGCCGTCGGTGATCAGGAAGATCTGCTTGTTGGGGTGCTTTCGGCTCGCCAGCATCCCACGCGCCACCTCGAGCGCCTCGCAGGTGTTGGTGTGGAACGGGCCCGCCTGGATGCGCGGGATCCCGGACAGCTCGATGCGGGATGCCCGGTCGCCGAATACCAGAACACCCAGGTAGTCCCTCGGGTACTTCGAGGTGATCAGCTCGGTGAGCGCCAGCGCCACGGTCTTGGCCGGCGTGATGCGGTCCTCGCCGTAGAGCACCATCGAGTGGGAGATATCGATCGCCACCACGGTGGCGCACGAGGTGAGGTGCTCGGTCTCGGCCACCTCGAGATCCTCCTCGGCCAGCTCCAGCTCGCCCCGGGTGCGCTTGAGCGCATTGGTCGTGGAGCGGATGCCGTCGATCGCCTGGACCTCGTCCCCGAACTCGTACGGTCTCGTCGCCGGCAGGCGCTCCGCACCCTCACCGGCGGCAGGGATCGGGTGGTAACCGGGGCCAGCCTTCCTGAGGCTCAAGAAGACCTCCTCGAAGGCGCTCCGCCGAAGTTGCCGGGTGCCCGAGGCCGTAAGCTGCAGCGCTCCCCGGCTGTCCCGGCCGAGCACACCCTGCTCTTCCAGTTGCGCGAAGAACGCCTCCAGATCGACGCCCTCGTCGATGTAACCGCGCTCCTGCAGCTCGCGCATCCACTCGCGGGCCCGCTCCACGTCCCCGCCGGCGGCGAGCAGCAGCTGGTTGAACAGCCGCAACAGGTCGAGCCCCGCTAGCAGTCCCTTGATCAGCTCGGGGTCGAGGTAGAGATACCGGTGACGCATCGCCGCTCGGCCGTCACGCTGCGACGCCACGAGATCCTTCGCCCCCGCTGCGCGACGGCTCAGGATGACGCTTCGCGTCAGTTCGCATCGCCATGGCCCTCGCCGCGGGCGACCCGGCGCATCAGCTGAAACTTGACCATCTCCTTGTAGCTCACCGTGCTGTCGAGGTCCTCCCGCGCCAGCTTGAGGTGCTGGTGCAGGCCCTCGAGGACCATTTCCGCAGCGAACACCCGCTCCTGCTTCGTCCTGCCGTGCTTCTCGACGAGCTTCATGAGGCCAGGGACACGTGCGAGCTCCGCCTCGTAGTCCGCAAAGCGCTGCTCGTCCGAGAGCGTCACGCTGTTGCCGGCGGCGAACCACGCGACTATCGGCGCGAACGGGCCCTTGTCTTCAGGCGAGCCGACCTCCCGCCCAATCGCAGGAAACGCTGTCGCGAAGCGCTTCTTCACCGCAGCGCCGATGAGCGCGCGCGCGACGACCTCGGCCCCCTTCTGTTCGCCCTCGTAGACCATCTCGACCTTCCCGGTGATCGCCGGCAGCAGCATGTGGATGTCCACCAGCCTCGGGTACACGGGCTGCTCGCCGGTCGAGAGCGCACGCCGCTCCAGGTTCGAGACCAGCAGCTCGAGCGCCGCGATCGGCACCCGCGCGCTCACCCCCGAGCTCTGATCGACGAGCTCGCTCTCACGCGCCGCGAAGGCGATCTCCTCGATGATCAGCTCGACCTCCTCGGGGATCTCGACACGGGGGCCGACGCGTTCCCGCCAGGCTTCCTGCCGCGTGATCGTCACAGCGGTGGCCGCGTCCACCGGGTAGTGCGTCAGGATCTGCGAGGAGATGCGGTCCTTGAGCGGCGTGATGATATTGCCCCGGCTGGTGTAGTCCTCCGGGTTCGCGGAGAACACCATCAAGATGTCGAGGGGGATCCGGATAGGGAAGCCGCGAATCTGGATGTCGCGCTCCTCGAGGATGTTCAGCAGGCCGACCTGGATTCGGGGGGCGAGGTCCGGGAGTTCGTTGATCGCGAAGATGCCGCGGTTGGTGCGCGGCACGATGCCGAAGTGGATGACCTCCGGGTCCGCATACGTGAGGCGCCGTGTGGCCGCCTTGATCGGGTCGACGTCGCCGATCAGGTCGGCAATCGTCACGTCCGGGGTGGCCAGCTTTTCGTTGTACCGAGCCTCGCGCGGCAACCACTCCACCGGAGTGTCGTCTCCGGCTTCCGCCACGATGCGCCGGGCCAGCGCGGAGGTGGGCCGGTACGGATCGTCGTTCAGTTCGCTCCCGGCCACCACCGGGATCTCGTCGTCGAGCAGCGTGACCAGGGCCCGCAGGATCCGCGTCTTTGCCTGGCCGCGAAGGCCGAGAAGGATGAAGTCGTGCTGGGCGAGCAGCGCGTTGACGATGCCGGGCACGACGGTCCGCTCGTACCCCACGACCCCGGGGAACAGGGGATCCCCAGACGAAAGCCTCGCGATGAGGTTCTCGCGCACCTCCAGCTTGACCGGGCGCGTGACGAGGCCTGTGGCCTTCAGCGCCCCCAGCGTGGAGGGTCTCCCTCCGGTCATGGGTGACCGCCTCTTGGAGTACCGGAGAGGTCTTCTCGTCGCATCAGCCTCCAGAACAATCCCGAGGCCGGTTTGTTCCCGGTGTGGACAGCCGCGGCCGGCGATGCTAGGCTCCGGGTCGATCGGGAGTTAGCTCGCCCACGCCCGGAGGTCGCCCCGGGTGTGGCGTCGTCCACAGGGCGGCGGCGGCGCCGGTGAAGGGAGAGATGGGATGATCGGGAAACCAATGGAGCAGGCACTCAACAAACACCTCAAAGAGGAGATGTACTCGTTCTACCTCTACCTCGCGATGTCGGCCTACCTGGAGGGGCTCAACTTCAAGGGAATGGCCGCGTGGATGCGGGTGCAGGCGCAGGAGGAGTACGCCCACGCGATGAAGTTCTTCGACTTCCTGCATGAGCGCGGGGGGACCGTCACGCTCCTTGCCCTCGACCAGCCGCAGGCGGAGTGGGCCTCGGTGCTGGCGGCGTTCAAGGCCGCGCACGGCCACGAGCGCGGGATCACCAAGAAGATCCATGCCCTGGTGGAGAAGGCCACCACCGAGAAGGACCACGCCACCGCCAACTTCCTCCAGTGGTTCGTGAAGGAGCAGGTGGAGGAGGAGGCGACGGTCGAGACGATCGTGAAGCGCCTCGGGGCGGTGGGCGACAGCCCCGGCGCCCTCTACTACCTCGACCACGACCTCGGCAAGCGCGGCAAGTAAGTCCCCGTCACGCAGCCGTCGGCTGAACCTTGTGGACGGTCCCGCAGTGCGGGCAGGCGATCTGGCGGCCCAGGTAGGCGGGGGGAAACTTGAGCGTGGTCCCGCAGGCGCACGGGACGAATGAGTAGCGGTTCAGCCGCCACAGCATGTCGGTGGTCTGCCGCACCCGCTTAAGCCGGCTCCCGGCATCGGGCGCGCCCGGCGGGGCCGCCGGCTTTGTCTCTGCAGCCGCGAGCGCCCCGAACGGCACGACGCCCACCGCCCGCCCGGTGACCTTCCGGAACGCCTGGTCGTAGTGCCCTAGCCCTGCGCCCGCTCCCATCGAGCGCAGGATTCGTATCCGCTCGGAGATCGGCGGGTGCGTGCTCGAGAGGTCGGCGAGACCCCTCAGGCTCACCCCGAGCGGGTTGACGATGTACATCGGCGCGGTGGCGCGGGTGGCGACGCCGAGCTTCGCGGTGGAGTGTGAGATCTTCTCGAGGGCGCTGGCCAGCCCCTCCGGGTAGCGCGTGTAGAGGGCAGAGGATGCGTCGGCAAGGTATTCGCGGCGGCGTGAGATCGCGAGGTAGATCAGCTGTGCGACCAGGGGCGCCAGGATCATCAGCGCGATGGCGACGACCAGGATGATGAGCTGCGCCTGCCCTCCGCTCCGCGAAGACGTACGCCGTCGCCCACCACCGTAGAAAAACATGCGGGCCCCGGCGTCCGCCAGGAGCACGATGGCGCCCATCATGACCCCGACCATCATCATGTAGAGCACGTCGCGGTTCGCAACGTGACCCAGTTCGTGCGCGATGACGCCCTGCAGTTCGTCGCGGTTCAGCGTCTCCAGAAGGCCGGCGGTAACCGCCACCACGGCATGCTGCGGGTCGCGCCCGGTCGCGAAGGCGTTCGGGGCCGCTTCGTCGATGATGTATACATCCGGAGGCTTCGGAAGCCCGGCCGCGATGCTCATCTCCTCCACGACGTTGAACAGCACCGGGTTGTCCTTCTTCTCGATCCGGCGCGCGCGGGCGAGGGCGAGGAAGATCGAGTCGCCCTGGTAGTAGCTCACGAGCGTGAGGCCGATCCAGACGAGAAACGCGACGAAGAGCCCGCCGGCTCCCGCCCCGGGTGCGAGTGCCTCACCCAGCGTGTAGCCGAGCAGGAAGAGCAGGGCCGCCATCAGCACCACGAGGGTGGCGGCGCGGCGTTGGTTGGCGCGAACGAGTTCCCACACAGTATGGGGATCCGGCTAGAACTTGACCTGCGGCGCCTGGCGCTCCTCCGCCGCCTCGACCTCGAAGAACTTCTCCATCTTGAAGCTGAACGAGGTCGCGATGATGCTGGAGGGGAACATCTGTATCTTGTTGTTGAGCCGCATCACCGCGTCGTTGTAGTACTGGCGCGCAAACGAGATCTTGTTCTCGGTCGAGGTCAGCTCCTCCTGGAGCGCGAGGAAGTTCTGGTTGGCCTTGAGGTCCGGGTATGCCTCGGCTACAGCGAACAGCGAGCGCAACGTCTGAGACAGCGCGTTTTCCGCCTTGGCGCGCTCCTCGACGCCCCCGGTGACCTGGATCGCCTGTTGGCGTGCTTTCGTCACCGCCTCGAGCGTGTTGCGCTCGTGGCCCATGTACCCCTTGACGCTCTCCACCAGGTTGGGGATCAGGTCGTGCCGCCGCTTCAGCTGCACGTCGATCTGGCCCCACGAGTTCCTCACCTCGTTTCGTGAGCCGACCAGGCCGTTGTACATCCCCATCACCCACAACGCCACAAGCACGACAACGATCAGAAAGAACAGGAAGATCATCGCTCCACCTCCCCTGGATCACGATCCGGTCCGGTCGTCGCCGGCGCCTCCGGCACCGGTGCCCCGAACGTCTCACCCATGAAAGCCAGAACCGCCTGAGCGGGGGAACCCGGTACCGGAGTCAACTGCCGCACCAGCACACCCAGCTCCCCGTGGTCGAACCACAGCCCGTGCCCCGCGCAGCGGTCGAGCAGCACC
>Ga0315281_10002645_pt1 | contig 26527 bp, 30 predicted proteins | sample YL17G07_0_MG_FD_204540 | JGI IMG/M metagenome (GOLD analysis project Ga0315281, IMG submission 204540) | Sediment microbial communities from Yellowstone Lake, YNP, Wyoming, USA - YL17G07_0 | ecosystem: Environmental > Aquatic > Freshwater > Lake > Sediment | place: USA: Wyoming | collected... | reverse complement strand
GAGCCGGTGCTGGGCAACGCGCAGGCGATCATGCCGCGCCCGGGCTTCCACGAGGGTCTCCGGGCATTGACGCGCGAGTACGGCATCCTGCTCTACTACGACGAGGTGAAGACGGGCTTCCGGCTGGCCCGCGGCGGCGCCGCCGAGTACTTCGGGGTGACGCCTGACATCGCCACCTACGCCAAGGCCATGGGCAACGGCTACCCGGTGGCGGCCTTCGGTGGCCGGCGCGAGATCATGGAGATGCTGCCCGACAAGGTCAGCCACGGCGGGACGTATGCGGGCAACCGCGTCGCCGCCGCCGCCGCGGTCAAAACCCTGGAGATCGTGCGCGACACCGACGCGCTGGAGACCATCCGGCAGACCGGCGAGCGCGTGCAGGCCGGTCTGCGCCAGGTCATCGAGCGGCACGGCCTGCCCTACGTCTTCACCGGCCACCCCTCGATGTTCGGGGTCATGTTCACCGAGCATCTGCCCGAGGAGTACCGCGACTGGGCCAAGAGCGATCACGAGCTGTACGACGCGGTGGCCGTGGGCATGCAGGCCCGCGGCGTGATGCCCGAGCCGGACTCACGCGAGCCCTGGTTCCTGTGCGAGGCGCACGCGGAGGGCGACCAGGTCGACCGAATCGTCTCGATCTTCGCCGACGCGCTCGACGCCGCACTCGAGGCACGGGCGTAGGCATCCGCACCATGCGCATCGGCCGGGCGCTAGGCTAGGCGCCCATGGACCTCATCGCCGCCTTCGACAAGCTGCCCGCTCCGGCCCGGGAGCTGGGCGTGATCGCCGCGCAGCTCGTGCTCATCGCGCTGGTCGCAGCGCTGGCGCTGCGCTTCTCGCGTCTGGGCGTCTCGGCCATCATCTCGGCGCTGCTCGATCGCGAGGTGTCCGAGGGAACCGCCCAGGAGCTGTCGGCCATCGAGGTGACCAAGCGAAAGGCGACGCTGCAGGGGCTGGCCACGAGCATGCTGCGTGCGGTCATCCTGGCCATCGCGTTGCTGATGGCCCTGCAGGCCTTCCACCTCGACATCACACCCGCCCTGGCTGGTCTGGGCATCATCGGCTTCGCCCTCGGTCTCGGGGCCCAGCATCTCGTGCGCGACTACATCGCCGGTGCCTTCATCCTGATCGAGAACCAGTACGCCAAGGGTGACGTGGTGCGCATCGCCGATGTCTCGGGCTCCGTCGAGGACTACTCGCTGCGGCGGACGACCCTGCGCGACCTCGATGGGACGGTGCACACGGTGCCCAACGGCTTGATCGGCGTATCGAGCAACCTGACCCGTGTTTGGGCGCGCATCAACCTCGATGTCACCGTCGCCCACGGCACCGACCTCGATGCAGCCAGCGAGCTGGTCGACGGCATCGGCCGGGCCATGGCCACCGATCCGGTCTGGCGCCGGCGCGTCCTCGAGCCCCCCCGAGTCGAGCGCGTTTCGTCCCTGGCGGCCGAGGGGGTGACCCTCAAGATCCTCGGCTCGGTCCGAGCCGCCGATCGGTGGGCGGCGACCGGCGAACTCCGCAAGCGCATGGCCACCGCCTTCGCCGCCGCCGGGATCGAGATCGGCGGTTCCTGAGCTGCGTCCCGTATGGCATCGGGGCACGTCTAGAATGGCGCGGTCAGCACATCCAGGAGGGTCGTCGTGAGCGAGGAGCCGGCCGAGATCAGGCGGCCCGAGATCGAGAATCTCATGGTCGAGGATCGCCGCTTCACGCCCCGCTCAGACTTCGCTGCCACGGCCAATGCCGGGGCCGACCTCTACGCCGAGGCCGAAGGCGACTACGTGGCCTTCTGGGAGCGCCTGGCGAAGGAGCGCTTGAGCTGGTTCACGCCCTTCGAGAAGACGCTCGAGTGGGATCTGCCCTTCGCCAAATGGTTCAGTGGCGGCGAGCTCAACGTCAGCTACAACTGCCTGGACCGCCATGTCGAGCGCGGCCTGGGCGACAAGGTCGCCTACCACTGGATCGGCGAGCCGGGCGATACCCGCACGTTGACCTATGCCGACCTCCATCGTGAGGTCCAACAGGCCGCCAACGCGCTCAAGGAGCTGGGCATCCGCAAGGGCGATCGCGTCGCCATCTACATGCCGATGATCCCGGAGCTGCCCATCGCCATGCTCGCCTGCGCTCGGCTGGGCGCCCCGCACACGGTCGTTTTCGGGGGCTTCTCGGCCGAGGCCCTGGCCGGTCGCATCAACGACGCGGCGGCGAAGTTGCTCATCACCGCCGACGGAGGTTGGCGCCGGGGCAAGGCCGTAGGTCTCAAGCAGCATGCCGACGACGCGCTCGTCGACACGCCCAGCATCGAGAGCGTGCTCGTCGTCCGGCGCCTGGGCGAGCCGATCTACATGCTCGAGGGTCGCGACCATTGGTGGCACGAGCTGGTGGCGCGGCAGAGCGAGCATTGCCCGCCGACGCCGGTCGAGTCCGAGCACATGCTGTACCTGCTCTACACGTCGGGCACGACGGCCAAGCCGAAGGGCATCGTTCACAGCAGCGCCGGCTACCTGCTGGGCACGAGCTTCACACACGAGGCGATCTTCGACGTCAAGCCTGACGACGTGTACTGGTGCGCCGCGGACATCGGCTGGGTGACCGGCCACAGCTACATCGTGTACGGCCCCCTGGCCAATGCCACGACCGGGATCCTGTACGAGGGCGCGCCGGACACTCCCGCCTGGGACCGCTGGTGGCAGATCGTCGAGGATTACGGAGTCACCATCCTGTACTGTGCGCCGACCGCCATCCGCGCTTTCATGAAGCAGGGCGAGTCCTGGCCCGGCGGCCACGACCTCTCCAGCCTGCGTCTGCTTGGCTCGGTCGGTGAGCCGATCAACCCGGAGGCCTGGCTCTGGTACCACGAGAACGTCGGTGGGGGCCGGGCGCCCATCGTCGACACCTGGTGGCAGACCGAGACGGGCATGATCCTGATCACCCCGCTGCCGGGCGTGACCACCACCAAGCCGGGTTCGGCGACGTTCCCCTTCCCGGGCGTGGAGGCCGACGTGGTCGATGCCGCGGGCCGCTCCGTGCCACTCGGCGGCGGAGGCTACCTCGTCCTCAAACGACCGTGGCCCGCCATGCTGCGCGGCATCTACGGCGATCCCGAGCGCTACCGGCAGACATACTGGGATCGATTCCCGGGCATGTACTTCACAGGCGACGGGGCCAAGCGCGACGCGGAAGGCTATTTCTGGCTACTCGGTCGCGTCGACGATGTGATGAACGTTGCGGGCCATCGCATCAGCACCACCGAGGTCGAGTCCGCGCTCGTCGATCACCACTCGGTGGCCGAGGCCGCCGTGGTCGGCAAGTCCGACCCGATCTCCGGCCAGTCGATCTTCGCCTACGTCATCCTGAAGGCGGGGCAGGAGCCGTCGGACGCGCTGTCGCTGCAGCTGCGGGAACACGTGGCCCATGTCATCGGTCCCATCGCCCGACCCAGGCACCTGCTCTTCACGCCCGACCTGCCCAAGACGCGCTCGGGCAAGATCATGCGCCGGCTCCTGCGCGACCTCGCTGAGGGCCGGATGCTGGGAGACACGACGACCCTCGCCGATGCGACCGTGGTGGACAGCATCCGCAACGCCGCGGGCGGCGGCGAAGAGGAATAGGTCAGGCGGCAACCCCGGGGTCGCGTGCCGTCACCTGCAGGACACCTTCGTGGCTGGCCGCGATCCGGGCGCTGAAGCCTGGCAGCAGGGTCACCTCGTCGCCCAGCGCGACTTCCGCTTCATGCACGACCTTGAACACGAACTCGCCGCCCGCGCCTGAGCTCACCGCCACCGACTTGATGCCGTGAAGGCCTGAGACGTGACGCTTGAACGAGGCGATCGAGGCGATGTTGACGAGGCCGACCACGACGAGCGTGGTGACCACCGACCCGCTCGGAACGGGAGCGGGGGGCGACTCTGGCGCGGTCTTGGTCGCGGCCGGGGCTTGAGGCGTCTTGGCGGGCACGGCTGCGGCAGGCTCTGATGGGGGGTTCGCCGGCACCAACACGAGGACGTCGTCGCCCGCGCCGCGCAGGGGCGGCGGTTCGGGCATCTGGGCGGTCAGCACAGCGAACTCGGCCGGGTCCCCGACCGTTTCGAGGGTGCTGAAGAAGGCACTCATGTCGGCCTCGAAAGCGGCAACGGCCGCCCGCGTGGTCTCGATCTCGAGCTCCACGCGGGCGGCCTGATCCTCGAGGCTCTGCGCGAGCTCCGCCCGGCGCGCCGCGATGGACTGGTCGGCCTCCGCTCGGATGCGCTCGATGTCAGCTTTCGACGACTCGCCCATGGCGGCGATCTCAGCCGTGGCGAGACGCCGCAGCGTCTCGGACTCCGCTGCAGACCGGGCGTGGAGGCCTGTGATCGATACCTTGGCGTCCTCGTGGCACGCGGCCAGCATCCCGTTACGACTCTCTTCGGCGGCGGCCCGCATCGCACGCAGCAGGATGGGTTGGAAACGATTGGGCGCGGATGCGGCGGGTATGCCGGACTGCGCCGCGGCGACCTCGTCGGCGGTTTCGTCGGCGGCCCGGACAAGGCGATCGTCGACCTCGTCGGCCGCGTCCGGACGGGCGCCTGACGCGCCGCTCCAGGGGAGCCGGAAGCCGTTGTGCTGATCGGTCGAAGCCACGTCTGGTCGATCTCCATAGCTAGCCGTCCGGTTCGGCCGTCCGGCGTTCTCCCAGCCTACGTGGGCTGCGACGCCTTTTCGAGACGGACGGTAGTACTGGTCGGTTTCGGTCACAGGTACCCTCGGACGACGCGCCGCGGTCCGCCTCTGAGCAGGGCTTTGCGCCCGGTGGCGCTAGGATTGACCGATGCAGCCCCTCGATCGCCTCGGACGACCGCTGCACGACCTGCGCGTCTCGGTCACGGACCGCTGCAACTTCCGCTGTGTCTATTGCATGCCGCGCGAGGTCTTCGGGCGCGATTTCCAGTTCCTCGAACGCGCGCAACTCCTGACCTTTGAAGAGATCGAGCGCCTGGTCCGCATCTTCGTGGCCGCCGGCGTCGAGAAGATCCGGCTGACCGGCGGTGAGCCGCTGGTGCGTCGGGACCTGCACCGGCTCGTGGCCGGCATCGCCGCCATCCCGGGTGTTCGCGATCTGACCCTCACCACCAACGGGTCGCTGCTGGCGCGACAGGCGGCCGCGCTGGCGGACGCCGGCATGCGCCGGGTCACGGTCAGCCTCGACTCGCTCGATGACGAGGTCTTTCGGCGCATGAACGACGCCGACTTCCCGGTGGCGCGCGTGCTCGAAGGCATCGCCGCCGCGGAGGCCGCCGGGCTGCTGCCGCTCAAGATCAACATGGTCGTGCGGCGCGGCCTGAACGAGGAGAGCATCCTGCCCATGGCCCGCCATTTCCGGGCAGGCGGGCACATCCTCAGATTCATCGAGTACATGGATGTCGGCCACTCCAATGGCTGGCGCCTCGATGACGTGGTGCCCGCCGCTGAGATCGTGGCCGCCATCGACCACGAGATGCCCCTCGAGCTCGTGCCGCCCAACTATCCGGGGGAGGTGGCAGATCGCTGGCGCTACCGGGACGGCGGCGGCGAGGTCGGCGTCATCGCCTCGGTGACGCAGCCGTTCTGCCGGGACTGCACCCGTGCCCGCCTCTCCGCCGAGGGCACGCTCTACACGTGCCTCTTCGCGGTGGATGGCCATGACCTGCGCACGCCCCTGCGCGCCGGCGCCAGCGACGACGCTTTGGCCGCCCGTCTCTCGACCACCTGGGGACTGCGAACGGATCGCTATTCGGAGGATCGCTCGGCGGCGACGGTCGCGCTGCCCAAGGTGGAGATGTCGCACATCGGCGGCTGAACCGGTCCCAGGGTCGCGCCGAACTCGTCCACGACGTATCCACAGCCGCCCGCCTTCGGTGGACAGCGGCGGCATCGCGCGGAGCTCTTTCGTGGATAACCGCATTGACCGGCATGCGTACCGCTGGGTATGTTGCTCGTGCCCGAAGGGGCCGTCGGAGACCACCGGCGCAGGGGACTTGTGCCTCGGCGCCCGCACCGCGATCACCCGTGGTGCCCAGGCGACGGCGCATCGGCGGCCGCGATCGCATCAAGGCCGGCGACGCGGCGACGTCGTGGTCGGTGTTCACCGTCCGGTCGCTTCGGGCGCTTGCTTGCCCTGGGGAGTCTGACTCGCGACGGGCCACGGGATCATCGCCGGGCCCAGAGACCGATCGTCGTGGTAGGGAGCAGCCGATGAGCCACGAGGCATTCACGCCGGCCGGCCTGCCCGCGCGCCTGGATGCGCTCGAGTCCGCGGTGCGTGCCCGGACCTCGCTCGTGCCCCGGATCGGCGTGGTGCTTGGCTCCGGGTTGGGCAATCTTGCTTCGGCCGTCACCGAGCCCATCGTCATCCCCTTCGCCGATCTCCCCGGCTGGCCGGCCGCCTCGGCACCTGGTCACGCAGGCCGCCTGCTGCTGGGACGCCTCGAAGGCGTGCCTGTCGTCTGTCTCCAGGGCCGCCTCCACCTGTATGAAGGACACCCGCCCGGCCTGGTCGTCCAGCCCGTGCTGCTGATGGGCCGCCTCGGCGCGGAGTCGGTCCTGCTGACCAACGCCGCCGGCGGCATCAACAGCGCTTGGCCCGCGGGGACGCTGATGGCCATCTCCGACCACCTCAACCTGACCGCGCTGAGCCCGCTCCTCGGCCGCAACGCCGATGCCATCGGCCCCCGCTTCCCCGACCTCACGGCGGCCTGGAGCCCGCGCCTGCGCAGGGTGCTCCACGAGGCTGCCGAGTCGACGGGCGTCGCACTCGTCGACGGCGTCTACGCCGGCCTGCTGGGGCCCAACTACGAGACCCCCGCCGAGGTGCGCATGCTGCGCGCCCTGGGTGCCGACGCGGTGGGCATGTCGACCGTCCTCGAGGCGATCGCAGCGCGCTGGGCAGGGCTGGAGCTGGCGGGCATCACGCTGGTCACCAACTCGGGCGCCGGCATCACCGGCGACCCGCTCAGCCACGAGGAGGTGCTGGCCGCGGCCGACGCGGCGGCGCCGCGCTTCGAGCGGCTGGTGCGGCGCTGGTTGACGCTGGTGGGATCGGGCTAGCCCCAAGCCATGCGTTCGCTGCGCGTTCAAGCGCGGCCGCGCGGTTTCAGATGGTGGGCAGTTCGCGACCGGCGACCTTGGCCGCCGCCTTCTTCTCCGCCCAGGCGGCCAGCACGTTGTCCTTGTGGGGCCGGATGGGGCAGTGCTCGTCGCGGTTGCGATCCTCGTCGCAGTAGCCGAGAGGCACGCACTTGGGCGCCAGGAAGGAACCCAGGAAAGGACTGACCGAGAAGATCTCGTGGCGGATGAGTTGGAAAAGGCGTCGGATCTCCCACTGCGCCATGGTGCACAAGCGGAGTCCCGACATGTGGATGAGCGCACGCAGGTTGGTGGTCATGACCAGGTTCGTGCGCGTTGCGTTGGGCATCACGAAGCGCGCGTCCTCGCCGGGCACGCCGGCCTCCAGGAGTTCGCTATAGAAGGCCAACGAGTCGTCCATCTCGCCGAGATAGCGCTCGCGCAGTTCGGGTGACGCGTCGCTGATGGTGCCCGGCACCATATAGGCCGGCTGTTTGTAGTTGACGTAGCGCTGCGACTGCTGGTCGAAGGCGAGCCCTGCGCGGTGGCGCACGAGTTGATGGGAGAGCGTGCGCGTCACGCCGCTGATGGCGAAGGTGAAGACGATGTGCTCGATGGTCGATCCGTGGCCCGATTCGATGACCCGGCGCACGAGTTCCTGCTGCTTCTCGGGCGCCACGCGGCCATCGCTCGCGCGATCGAAGATGTCCTCCGGGCGCAGCTCGCTGTAACACGTCCGGCAGGCGGTGTAGATGAGCGGCAGGTAGTAGCGCTCGGCGATCTCGCGGTCAGGGAAAAGGAGCTTTGCGTTCAGACCCAGCTCCCGCGTGGCGGGGCTCCGCGGGGTCGCGCTGCGAGGCGACTGGGCGGCGGACGCGACCGGCTGTTCGCTCACTCGGGGAGTGTAGCGCGGTCCGCCCGGCGCATCGATCGGGTCCAGATCAGCCAGGCCAGCGCTGCACAGGCGGCAGGGATCATCAGCGCATAGAGCGCCACGGTGGGTCCCGCGGCAGAGGCGACGGCACCAGCCAGCAACGTGGAAACGGCCACCGCCAGGGTGACCAGGGCGTAGTCGACGCTGAAGACACGACCACGGATCGCGTCGGGAACGGCGCGCTGAAGACCGAGGCTGGAGAGCATCCACTGGGCGCCGCCGCCCAGGTGCCCCGCGAAGACCAGCACCGCTGCGACGGCGATGCCCGGTGCCAAGGGCAGCAGAAGATAGGCACTTACGAAGACCACGAAGGATGCCCCGATGCCCAGGAAGGTCCCCGGGTCGTCCAGGCTGACCACGGCTCGTGCCAGGAAGGGCCCGATGAGCGCGCCGAGACCTCGCGCGGCGAAGAGGATGCCGATGCCGATGTCGCCGCCGCCGAAGACCGAGGAGCCGAACAGCGCGAGCAGGAAGATGGCCCCGCTGCCAACGCCGAAGGTCGCCTTGGCCAACAACAGCGCCGAGATGCGCCGCGAGCCGCGCGCCAGCGCCCAGGTCTCGACCAATGCCGAGCGAAAGCCCACGCGCGTCGCCCTGGTGTCGGTGTCGGCCGAGGCCCCGCCAAAGGAGCGGCGGATGCCCACGATGAGCCACGCCGAGATGGCGAAGCTCGCAGCGTCCAGGACGAACGCCGCATCCCGGCCCATGGTCGCGGCGATGATGCCGCCCATGGCCGCTCCGATGGCGAGCATGGTGCCCCACGCGGAGCCGATGAGCACGTTCGCCGTGGGCAGGTCAGCCTCGTCGACCAGGTTGGGCAGCGCGGCCGACGAGGTCGGCTCGAAGAAGGCCGACAGCCCGGAGACGCCGCCGGCGGCCAGCAGCGCGATCCACAGCGTCGCGGGGTCGCGGGCGAGGAGGAAGCCCAGGGCGATGACGGCTCGAGCGACATCCGCCGTGACCATCAGCCTGCGGCGGTCGAGGCGGTCCGCGAGGACGCCGGCGAGCGGCGAGGCAAGGAAGAACGGTCCGACCTGGAGCACCAGCACGAAGGACGCGATGGCGCTCGAACCGGTCAGCTGGAGAGCGAGGCCGAGCAGTGCGACCGTCGCGAACCAGTCGCCTCCGAAGCTGACCAGCTCCGCGGCGTACAGCCGCGCAAAGGCCGGGTTGCGGCGCAGCAAGTCCAGGTACGGATGGATGCGCATGGTCGGCGATCTTCTCATGCGCGGTGGTGAAACCTTCGCACGCCGCCTCGCCTCGACCTGAATGACGGGATATCACGCCCGTGATGCAGCGAGGTCCGCCATGCGCCTGTCCGGTCGCTCGTTCGTGCTCCTGTTCGCGCTCATGGGCATCGTGCTGGTGTACGCCACCGGCCAGATCGCCCCCGCCGAGTCCGCGTACCAGGCGCAGCTGCGCATCTGGCTTGCCGCCCGCGCCACGGGCATCGCTGCGCTCGTCCTGCTCACCGGCCAGGTCTTCCTCGGCCTGGTCATGTCCCACCCGGCCAACAGCAGCATCTGGCGGCTGTCGAAGCGCATCTTCCCGTGGCACGAGAACCTGGTGGTCTTCACTGTCGCCTTGCTGGCGATCCACGTCGTGGCCATCGTCCTCGATCCATATGCTGGCGTGGGCATCGCGGGTACGCTCGTGCCAGGACTCTCGACGTTCCGGACCGTCCCCGTCGCACTCGGAACACTTGGGCTCTACGCGCTGGCGGTGACCACCATCTCCGCCCGCTACACGAAACTGCTGCCACCCGGTGTCTGGCTGAAACTGCATCGGCTGTCCCTGGTCGTCCTCGTCCTGGCATGGATGCATGGCCTGCTTGCCGGTGCCGACAGCGCGCCTTTGCGGCCCGTGTATGTGGGGTCGGCGGGAATCATCATCGCCGCCGCGATGCATCGATACTGGGCCACGCGTCGTGCGCGTGTCGCCCCGCAGAGACCGGCGATGGCGCAAGGTGCGGTACCGGTGACCGAGCGATGAAGGCGATCCTGCGCCGCTCGCTCGTCCTCACCGTGGTGGTTGCCAGCCTCCTCGTCGGCGCCCTTTCGATCGAGGCCGCGGCGGCATGGGCGCGGGCCGAGGCACCGCCCTCCGCGCCGGTGGTGACCATCGCCTCGCTGCAGTCCGCCCTCGACGCCGAGCGCTCGCGGTCGGCGTCCCTGAGTGACCAGTTGGGGACCATCGGCACAAGATCGGAGCAGCTCGCCGCAGGGCTCGCGGCCGCCGATGCGCGCATCGCCGCGGACCTCGAGGCGGCCCAGGCGATGAACGCCGACTTGGCAGCCACCAAGACGCAGCTGGCGGCCCTGACGAACCAGATGGCCACGGCCAAGGGCGCCCTCGTCCGCGCGGTCAGTTCAGCCTCGGCGGCCAGCGCCGCCTCGGTGGCCCGCACAGCAGCGGCCGATCCCACCGCAGCTGCCAACCCCGTCGCGGCGGCCGTTCCCACCGCAGCGGCAAAGCCCACGGCGGCCCCCACATCCACGAGCCCGCCGGCCACCCCGACCCCGACCCCGACCCCGACCCCGACGCCTACACCGACACCGACTCCCACTCCCTCGCCGACCGGAGGCTACGTTGACGACTGAACGGCGGCCCATCCACTTGGTCGTGGCACTCGGGCTAACCACCGGTGTGTACGCCGCCAGTCTCGCCGCGGTCACGGGACTGCAAGCGGCGACCGATCGGGCCACCCTCGCTGAGCGGGCACCCACGCAGGCTGCGCTGGCGGCACTCGGTGATGCCAACGATCGGTTGGTGGGTGGCATCGATTCAGGGACCGCTGGTTTCGACGCGGCCGCCGGCCGTTACCGGACGCTCGGCGAGAACATCGCCTCGATGGAGGCCCGCCTCGGGACGCTGGGCGGAGCCGTCGGTCAGGTCCATGGCGACCTCGGTCAGGTCCGCGGCGACTTCAGCAAGGTCCGTGGCAACATCGCTCAGATCCGCGCCACCATCGCCGAGATACGGGCCAGCGTCGTGCCTTCGAGCGGCACCGTCGTCCAGTCGAGCGGCATCGTCGCGTCGTCGGCTGGCATCGCCCAGTCGGCCGCCAGCGTCGCACAGTCGGCTGGCGCCTTCGCCCAGGTCAACGTGAGCCTCCCGACCCTGCCCAGCCTCCCGACCCTGCCGGTCGTGAGTGCCACGCCGGTGAAGGTCGCGGCGCCACCAACCCAGGCGACCACCGCCGCATCCGGAAAGCCGTGAGCCACATCCCCTTGCGGGATCGCGTGCGGCGACGTCTGGGGTGAGACAGTTCGAGACGCGCGCCATGGCCTCGGCGTTGCGCCTGCAGGTGCACGGCGCGCCCGACGACGCCGCACTCGCCGGATGGCGTGAGGTCGAGGACGAGTTCGCGACGACAGAAGCAGCACTTTCCCGCTTCCTGCCGGACAGCGAACTGACCATCGTGAACCGAGAGGCGGGCAGGGGCGTCCCACGACCGGTTGGCGAGCGACTCTACCGAGCGGTGGCGACCGCAGATCGCGCTCGCCGCACCACCGGCGGACGGTTCGACGCGCGCGTTCTGGCCGCTCTTGAGCGTCTCGGGGACGCCGGGACCCCACTGCCCGCAGCGGGTGGCGTGAAGCGGGGGTCGTTTCGGCGTCCCCGTGGCCGCCTCATCGCACTCGATCGAGCGTATGACCTTGGGGGCATCGGCAAGGGCCTCGCCCTGCGCTGGGCCTGGCGCCGCCTGGCGACCCTGCGCACGGTCGCCTCGGGCGTCCTGCTCGAGGCCGGTGGCGATCTCGTCGTTGGCGGCCGCCCCGAGACAGCCCAGACCTGGTCGATCGGTGTGGAGGATCCGACGGGTGGACCCTCGCCCGTCGCCGTGATCGTGCCTGGTGAGGGTGCCGTGTGCACGTCGTCCGTCGCCCGTCGCGCCTGGTGGTCGCCTGGTGGGCTGCCCGTACATCACCTCATCGACCCCGCTAGCGGGCTGCCGGGCGGCGGAGGCCTGCTCTCGGTGACCGTGGCCAGCGGTGACCCCGCATGGGCCGAGGTCTGGAGCAAGGCGCTCTTCCTTGCCGGACCGCGGGGCATCGGCGATCTCGCCCGCGGCCGCGGACTGGCCGCCTGGTGGGTCGATCTCGAGGGCGGACTGGCCATGACCCCGGCTGCTCGTCAGCGCACGGCGTGGACGGCGGACCAAGGCTGACCGTCGCGCAGGGACGCCCTCCGCGGGCGAGGTTCCGTCAGCCTGTGCCGAGTCCCGTGCGCCGCACCGTGACTCCGGCCAGTTTCTGGAGGCGTGCCCGCATCTGCCCTCGGGTCAGCGGTGCGGCCCGCGCGCTGCGGATATGGCGGACCCGGCCACGGTCGCAGTCGTCGGCCGTGACGAGCGCCACGAGGCGCTCGTGGATCGAGCCCGGACCGATCACTTCGAGCCGATCGTCGGGCGCAACGCGTCGAGCGACATCGGCCAGGAAGCCGCGCAGATGTTCTCGGCGACGGGGCTCGCCGGCGTCCTGGGGCGAGCCTCCGCCGCCATGCCGGACCTCGGGCGCGTGCCGGACGTGACCTGTGGAGCGGCGGTGCGCCGGCACCGTCGAGGTGAAAGTCTCGAAGCACACGACCTGGTCGTCCCAGCGACAGACGTTGGCCTGTTTGGCATCGATCCAGACGAGCGTTGCGGTGGACCTCTTCACAGCTACACCTCGTAGGCGACAGGGCTGAGCGGGCCCTCTTGGAGATGGCGGCGGCGTGCCGAACGACCGGAGCTGACACGACTCTCGCACTGTCCTGCGGCGAGGGACAGAGCCGCCCGGCCCGCCCCCTTGGGCCGAATGGCCGATGGCCGTGGCGATGCCGCTCCCTGCGCGATCCCCCGCGGATGGCACCCCGCGGCCGTGCATTCGGGGTAGGCTAGGCGCGCCCGCGGCCTGCGGGCAGCAGGGGAGGCCGACCGTGATGATCCCCGACCTGGGTGCGTTGTTGCGCGACGCTCAGATGCGACGCATGGCACTCGAGGCGAGCGGCGTCTACTTCATCAGCGAGATCGACCCACTCCATGCCGAGGATCTCTTCCGAAGCCTGCTGTTGATGTCGTCGGCACGCGAGGGACGCACCGACGAGCCGATCACCATCTACATCAACTCCGGCGGTGGCTCGCTGGGCGATGGGCTGGCCATGATGGAATTCATCAACCGCATGCGGCGCGAGCACCGCGTGCGCATCGACACGGCCGTCCTGGGCTACGCCTACTCGATGGGCGCGATCGTCTGCCAGGCCGGTGACCACCGCACCATCGGCCGATTCGGCACGCTGATGCTTCATTCCACGTCCTGGATCCTCTCCGGTGATGACGAGCGCATCTTCAAGGACTACCAGCGTCTCTCCGAGCACTACCAGCTGACCGTCGCCCAGCTCTTCGCCGCCCGCACCGGACATCGGGACACGGCCTGGTGGCGGCGCTTCATCTGGTCCGGACGAGACCGCTTCCTGGGGCCCGACGAGTGCCTCGAGCTGGGCCTCGTGGACGAGATCGTGGACGCCGTGCTCGCCGATGGGCGTTCGCTCATCGTGCCCCCAGGGCGGCTCGAAGCGAGTCCCAAACCGGATGATCGGTCCGGGGGTCCTGCGATCGGGTGACCAACGGCACGGCGGCGGCTTGACGATGGCGGGTCATCATCCCGCACATGGCGCCATCGCTGTTCCCGCGTACGAGCGGGCAGAGCCTCCCCGGGGCCGGGTCCGGCTCGGTGCATCTTCGACTCGTGCGCCCCGGGGCGCTCGACCTGGACCACGTCAGACGGCTTCTCGACACGCCGGGCTGGCTCGGCGCCGCGGTGGCTCCCGAACAGCCCGGCATGCGCCGTTTCGTGACCGACCTGGTGCTGCCGCTCCGTGCCGGCCGGCCGCGGACGATCTTCCGGAAGGCGGCCTACGTGGACCTCGGCGAGCCGAGCCCGATCGATGGCGGCCTCAGCGTCGCCATCGGCTGGCGTTCATCGACGTTGGCCCCGCTCTTCCCCGTCTTCGCAGGCCGCTTGGAGGTACGTCGCGACGCCTTGGTGCTCGAGGGCTGGTACGCGCCTCCCGGCGGTGAGGCCGGCCGCATCCTCGATCGGGCGTTTCTGAACATCGCCGCGCGGGGCACGGCACGCTGGTTTCTCGATCATGTCGGCGCCGTGCTCGCGGCTCCGGTGGGCGGCCCGGCACCGGCGCCGGAGGGGCTTCAGCCCCGATAGCGGAAGCAGCCGGGCAGGTGGTCGTCCACCCGGCCCACGCTCTGCAGGAAGGCATAGGCGATCGTCGGACCGACGAAACGGAAACCGCGAGCCTTCAGGTCCCGGGACAGGGCCTTTGCGGCCGGGGTGGTACCCGGGATGTCGGCGGGCCCGACTGCGCTCGGTGGCAGTCGCCGCGGCGGGGGCGGCGCGAAGCCGTCGAGGTAGGTGGCAAAACCTCCAGCTGCCCCGCTCACCTCGATGAAGGCGTGCGCATTGGCGATGGTCGCCTCGATCTTGGCCCGGTTGCGCACGATGCTCCCGTCGGCCAGCAGTCGTTCCACGTCGGCAACGTCGAAGCCCGCCACGACCATGGGTTCAAAGCCCCGAAACGCCGCTCGGAAGGCCTCGCGCTTGTGCAGGATGGTCTGCCAGGAGAGGCCGGCCTGGAATGACTCGAGGGCGAGACGCTCGAAGAGCGCGACGTCCTGATCGATGGGTACACCCCACTCCTCATCGTGATATCGGACCATGAGCAGGTCGCCGGTCCTGTCGCCCGCCCACGCGCAGCGCCGCCGGGCTGCGGGGGCAGGGGAGGACACCGCCGTCGCCACCTTCCCAGAGTAGCGCCACCGGGCTCTTGCCCCGCCAGCCGTTCAGCTGTCAGCCGGGGGTGGCTCCTCCGCCGGTGATGCCGATGCCACGAGCGGCACATCAGGAGGCCGGCGCCGTCGCCCACCGAAGATGACGGCCAGACCGGCCAGGATGAGCACGACTGGCCACGCGTAGCGGAGCAGATCCGCAGCGCCGCCGCCCATCCCCGCCAAACCGACGAACACGAGGATGCCGCCCGGGATGAGTGGCCAGAAGCGCGCTTCGGGCAACCGAAACAGGGAGCCCACCAGCCAGATGCCGAGGAAGCCGAATCCAAGCCCCAGCGGTACCCAGCCGCCGGCCGTTGCGGGGAACGTCTCCTCGAGCAGGATGCCGGCGCCGATGCCGGTCACGATCGAACCGCCGATCAAGGCGCCCGGGTTGCGTGTCAGAACGAAGAGTGCGAGCAGGGCGAGGCCGACGATCAGCGTCGCGTAGCGACCGACATCGGGCACCCATTGCCCGACCAGCAGAGCCACGCCGATGATGATGAGCACGGCACCGCCGACCCATCGCCCATCACTGCCCATCCGTTGCGTCATATCGACCTCCTACCCGACCCGTGCGGGCACCTGTGCCCTCAGTCGTCGGCCTGACGCTCCTGTGGACGATGACCGCCACGGCCGTTCGGGGCTATTCTGGGCGCTGCGCAGCGGCGTTGCCACGCGCCCATGGCGGGCCATCGACCATCCGGCGCCGCCCGCGCAGGCGGGTGCGGGCGGGTCTCGCGTCGGCGGGTCTCGCGCCAGGGCCCCAGAATGGCCCCGTCCCGACCCCAGGAGGCGATAGTGACCGAAGATCCGTTCCCCGCACCGGCTCGCGAACCTGCGCGTCGGTCCCTGGCGCTCGGCCTGTTTCTCGTCGTCGTGCTCGCCTTCGGCGCGGGCATCGGCGCCGACCGGGTCGGGCTCCTGGGTGGGCAGGGGCCGCAGGCCACAAACGACCCGACCAGCTCCGTCCAGCCGAGTGGAACGACCGCAGCGCGCGCCACCATCTCGCCCAACGGCACGATCGGACCGGGTGCCTCCGTACCGCCCGACGCACCGGCCGACGTGGGCCTGCTCTGGGAGGCGCTGACCATCTTGCGCGCCAACTACGTGGACCGCTCGGCCCTCGAGCCCACGTCGAATCTCACCTACGGCATGCTCGATGGCCTCCTGCGCGCCATCGGGGACCCGGGCCACTCGACGTTCCTGACGCCCGATCAGGTCAAGGCGGCGGCGGAAGACCTGTCGGGCAGCTTTTCCGGCGTGGGTGCCTTCCTCGGGGAACGCGGCGGCGGGACGATCATCATCTCCGTCATCAGCGGCTCGCCGGCCGACAAGGCCGGCCTGCGCAGCGGCGACCGTATCGTCGCCATCGACGGCCGTGCCGCCGACGGGCTGAGCGTCGTGGAGGTCGTCACTCGCGTGCGCGGCGCGGCGGGCACCACAGTGCGCATCACGGTGCTCCATCGCGACGCCGCGTCGCCCGTGATCATCACCATCGTGCGCGCCAAGATCGACGTACCGGCGGTGGTCTGGTCGATGGTGCCCGGCACGCGCGCCGCGATGATTCGCGTCGTGCAGTTCTCAGAGGGCACCACGAAAGCGCTCCAGGCCGCCATCGCGGAGGCCGACGCGGCCGCTGCCACGGCCATCGTGCTGGACTTGCGCGACAACCCCGGCGGCCTCGTTGACGAAGCCGTCGGCGCCGCGAGCACGTTCATGACCACGGGCGTCGTCTACGTGCGCCAGGACGCGGATGGCAAACAGACGCCCGTGGCGGTGCGCAAGGAACCCGCGACCGACAAGCCGGTCGTCGTGCTCGTCGACTTCGGTACCGCGAGCTCTGCCGAGATCCTGACCGGGGCGCTGCATGATGCAGGGCGCGCCAAGGTCGTTGGGACGCGCACGTACGGCACGGGCACCGTGCTCAACCAGTTCGATCTTTCGGATGGCTCGGCGATCCGGCTCGGGGTGGAACTCTGGCTGACCCCCGAGGGGAAGCGCATCTTCCCCGACGGCGTCACCCCTGACGTGGTCGTCGATCTGGCGCCGGGTGTATTGACCCTCGAGCCCACCGACCTGGGCGCGATGTCGGCGGCCACATTGATGGCCAGCGGCGACACCCAACTGCTGCGTGCCCTCGAACTGCTTGGTATGCCTGTCGGCTCGAACTAGTCGTCGGCCTTCGTGGCCAGGCCACGGAGCGCGGCGAATGGCGAGTCCTCGCTCCCGCCGGCCGCGCCGAACGTCAACGACGGCGCGGGCCCCACGCCACCGACAGACGGCTCGAGCGTGGGCTCAGCTTCATCCTGCGCCGCTCGTTCCCGGCGTCGAGTGGTCAGCTCCTCGCCCTCGTCGCGGCCGCGTTCGATGGCTGCCAGGTCGGCGCCATCCAGGTGCAGCGAAAGGTCCTCGAGCGCGAGCACGAGCAGCGGCGGATCGCGGCCATGGTCGCCGGACAGCTCATCGGGCCCGATGACGCGGAGGTCCCGGTAACGCTCGCGATCGATCTCGACGCCGCTCCGGTTGGCCTCGACCAGCACCAGGATCGACGCGACGTCCTGCCAACGGCGACTGAGCAAGGTGACCGCCCGCCCCAGCTGGGCCAGGCCGCGCCGGATGGCGCCTGGACTGGCGCTGAACTTGGCCTCGATGACCCGGCGGGGCACGCCGCCGCTGCCCTCGAGGGCGTCGAGCTCGATGAAGCGGCGCTCGTACGCGCGTCGTCCATCGAGCAGGAACTCGACATCGATGACCCGCTCCGGCAATAGCGGCAGGCGCTCGGCAAGCCAGCTGCGCACGGCCGTTTCGACGCCGCCGCTGGCGCGGTAGATGTGGCCCGGATCCTGGCGCGGCCCGAGGCGCCGATGAGCCTGCGCCGCGTCGCTCATCGCGGCGAGGTAGTGCGGATCGTCGGGGCGGACGAGGTCGACCCGCCGGACCTTCATGCCCCGATGATACGGCCACGTCACCGCTCCTCGAGGGGCCTCGGACTTCCGGTCAGAGCCCGACCGTGCTCGGTCGCTCCGGGGTAACCGGGGGCGACCGGTGGATCGGGTCGATGGCTGCTACAATAACGGGCCCCACTCGTCTCGCCGAGGAGTCAGCCGACCGTGAATCCGCGTCTCTCCCGTCCGGTCGATCTCGACGCACCTCTCAAGCATGTCATCGACGAGTACAAGCATCGTGATCAGAAGGTCACCTGCGTGTGCGGCTGGCACGGCAGCTCGGCCATCGCGGATGGCGGCCAGTCGCCCTGGACCGCACATCTCGTCGAGGTTCGTGGCAAGAAGCGCTGAGCGGACGGAGGCTGGAGGGGTCCCACCCCACCGTAAGCGATGAGCGAGATCGAACCATACGCGCTGCTGGAGGTCGATCCGTCGGCCAGCCAGGAAGTGGTTTCCGCGGCCTACCGCGCCCTTGCCCGCCGCTTCCACCCCGACATCGCCCCGGGACCCGAGGCGGCCGCACGCATGGTTGCCATCAACGCCGCCTGGGAGTTGCTGCGCAACCCGACCGTCCGCGCGACGTGGGACCGCCAGCATGCGCGTACGGCCAGCGCGGCGGAGGAAAGCCGCGTCGCACAGTCGGCGCCATCGACCGGTTCGTATACCCCGGGCGGCCATCGCTGGCAAGCCGGTGCGGCACCGGGCACGGGCTCGGCTGGCCCGGCTCCCGGTCGGCCATCGGGCAGCGTGCTCGGCTTCGGGCGCCACGTTGGCTGGTCGATCGGCGAGATCGCTCGTGTGGATCCGGGCTACCTGACCTGGCTCGAGTCGAAGCCGGAAGGACGCCCCTACCTCGAGGAAATCGACGCCACGATGCGGCGCATCGGGCTGCGCCAGGCCGCTGCCCCAGCGCCGGCGCGAAGAAGCCGCTTCGGACGCGGTTAGCCGGTCGCGCGGCGTGTCATGCCGCGGCCCCGTTCGCTGCCGGTGCGCGGGTGGATCGGCCGGGCCTCCGCGTTGCGATCCGGGATGAAGCCCTCCTCGACCGCCCACGGGATGGCCCGTTTGAGGAGTCGTTGGATGCCCCGCAGGAGGTCCACTTCGTCGATGCACACCAGCGAGATGGCGTCGCCCTCGGCACCGGCACGCGCGGTGCGACCGATGCGATGGATGTAGTCCTCGGCCACGAAGGGCAACTCGAAGTTCACGACGTGCGGGAGATCCTCGATGTCGAGGCCGCGTGAGGCCACATCGGTTGCGACCAGCACGGTGACCTCGCCGCGCTTGAACGCCTCGAGGGCGCGTGTCCGCTCGGGCTGCGTACGGTCGCTGTGGATCGCCTCCGCCGGGATACCGTCGCGCTCCAGCCAGCTGGCGAGGCGCCGGGCGGCGATCTTGGTGCGGGTGAAGACGAGCACCTGACGGAGATCTCCCTGCCGGATGAGGTGGGCCAGGAGCTGTTCCTTGCGCTCGCGGTCGACGGGATAGATGATCTGGCGCACCCCGGCCACGGTCGTGTTGCGCGGCGCCACCTCGACGGTGGCGGGATCGTTCAGGATCGAGCCCGAGAGACGACGGATGTCGTCCGAGAAGGTCGCCGAGAAGAGCAGGTTCTGACGGCGCGCCGGGAGCAGCTCGATGATGCGCCGGATGTCGGGCAGGAAGCCCATGTCGAGCATCCGGTCCGCCTCGTCGAGGACCAGCACCTCGACCTGTCCGAGCGCGACATTGCGCTGCCCGACGTGATCCAGCAGCCGCCCCGGCGTTGCGACCAGGATCTCGACCCCGCCGCGCAGGGCTGCGGTCTGCGGATCGATGGGCACACCGCCGTAGACGGTGGTGAGCCGGAGCAGGGGCAGGTGGCGGCCGTACGTCCGGGTGGCCTCTTCCACCTGCACAGCCAGTTCGCGTGTGGGGGTCAAGATCAACGCCCGAACGGGGTGACGGGCCGGAGAGAAGGAACTGTTGGCCCCCGTCATGAGGCGTTGCAGGATGGGCAAGGCGAACGCCGCGGTCTTGCCGGTGCCAGTCTGGGCCGCGGCCAGAACGTCGCGGCCCATCATCACCAGCGGGATCGCCTGGGCCTGCACAGGGGACGGCTCCGTGTAGCCCTCTTCGGTGACGGCGCGCAGCAACTCGGGCGCGAGGCCGAGTTCGTCGAAGGTCACGCCGGCCGGTTGCCGGTCAGTCGATGCGGCGACGGGCGCCACAGATGGGACAGCTGGCGACGCCCGTAAGAGCGTCCAGTCGCATCGTCGTGGTGCATCCGTTGGTGCGGCAGTAGAGGCGGGGCGTGCTGGCGCGGCCCTGGTGCTGCAGGCGGCGCATGGCCGACTGGCGCTGGCTGATGTTGGTGATCTGGTTGGCGCTGCGCGAAATCATCGCGTCCGTCATTCCTTCCGGCCGGCGCGGCCCGGGACGATCTCCGTCCCGCCGCGTCGCGGCTCCTGTGTATGCGCGCTCAACGGGTATGGGTGCCCGGAGCGTTGGTGATATGGCCGCCTCGACGGCGTCGCGGGAGCCAGGACGATCGATCGCTCAGACCTGCTCGCCGTTCATGAGGCGCTTTCACTATCGGGCCTTTCCCCGATCCTGTCAAACGTGACCATCGGCGGTTGCCGGGCGTACCATGCGCCGATGTCCGACTTGGTCCTCCACTTCACCGGCGACGGCGAGTCCGACTCGCTTCTGGCACGCGATCCGCTGGCCCTGCTCATCGGCTTCGTCCTGGACCAGCAGATCACGCTCCAGCAGGCCTTCCGCGGCCCGCTCGAGATCCGTCGCCGGCTGGGCACGCTCGATCCGGCGGCCATCGCCGCCATCGACCCCGCGTCGCTCGAGGCCACCTTCCGCCAGCGGCCCGCCATCCACCGCTTCCCGGGCAACATGGCGGGACGCGTCCAGGCGCTGTGCGCCGCGATCGTCCGTGACTACGGCGGCGATGCGAGCCGCGTCTGGCGCGAGGCGCAGGACGGCGCCGACCTCGAGCGGCGCCTGCTGGCACTGCCGGGCATCGGCGAGATGAAGGCCGCGACGCTCATCGCCGTGCTGGGCAAGCGACTCGGCGTGCGCCCCTCCGGCTGGGAGGCTCTGGCGCCGTCCCACCCGACCCTCGGCGACGTGGACTCGCCCGAGGCGCTGGCGAGCTACCAGGCGGGCAAGCGAGCGTACAAGGCGATGCTGCGGGCCGCCGGCGGCAAGGGCTGAGCATGGCCGCATTCGAGCCGACCCTCGCCGAGCGCGACCCCGCCGCGCCCGGCCTGACCGTCGAGCAGGTCGTGGCGCTGCTGGAGGCGGCGACGCAGACCGTCGTCGCCGAGCTGCGTGCGATGGGCGACGAACTGGCCGGCTGGCGGCCTGCAGCAGGGGAGTGGTGCGCCAACGAGGTGGTCGGTCACATCATCGAGGCCGACCGGCGTGGCTACACCGGGCGCATCGCGCGCATCCTGGCTGCCGCGCCGGGCGCCGAGCCGGATGAGGCCGGCTGGGATCAGCCCTCGGTGGCAGCGGCACGGGGTGACTGTGTCAAGCCGGCCGAGGCCCTCATCGCCGAACTGCTCTCGAGCCGGTCCCAGGCGCTGGGGTTAGTTCGTTCTCTGATGGCGGCAGACCTCGAACGCGCGGCGGTCCACCGGATCGTCGGTCGCGTCACTGTCGGCGAATTGCTCCGCGAATGGTGCTTCCACGACCGTAACCATGTGCGCCAGCTTCTGACGATCGTGCAGGCGCGCGCGTGGCCGGTGATGGCCAACGCGCGCCGCTTCACGGTCCCCGAGGCGTAGGTCCGGATCCGGGATAGAGACGCCCGAACGAGGCCAGCCACGCCTCGATCGGGGGTCCGGCGAGATTGGTGATGAAATGCTCGGGGACGATGACGTCCACTCGCCAGCCGGACGCGAACGCGGCCCGCAGCTCCGGCTGGGTCACGCGGCGGGGGCCCCAGTCGCCTGGCTGGCGCTCGCTGAAACAGAGGATGTGCACGCGACCCCCCGCTTCCACGACCGACGCGAGGCCTTCCACATAGCGATCACGCTGCGGATCGGGAAAAACGTGGAATAGGCCACTGTCGATGACCGTCGCGAATTGGAGGCCCAGCCCTTCGAGCCGCAGCGCATCGCCCACCATGAAGGTCGCTGCGAGTCCCCGCTCGAGTGCCTTGGCGCGCGCCCGGGCGATCGCGGTCGGCGCGCCGTCAAGTCCGGTCACCTCCAGCCCGAGCCCGGCCAGGTGCAGCGCGTTCTCGCCCGTGCCACAACCGGCGTCGAGGACCGGGCCGACGATGAGGCCCCGCCGGGCCAGGTCGACGAACACCGGCTGCGCCCGCCCGATGTCCCACGTTGCAGGGGGTCCGAGGTAGGCGGACTCGAAGCTGCTCGGCGAGGTGAGGTCGCTCATCTGGGAAGCGTAGCGCGGGCGTCGCCGTGCTATGATGATTGCGCATGCAACCATCAAGAGGACTCATGAGCGACGATATCCGCCGCGCGCTCTCGCGTGGCCACACCATCGACATCACCACCACCGGGCGCCGGACCGGACTTTCACGACGCATCGAGATGGTCTTCCACAACTTCGACGGCCGACTCTACATCGCCGGCATCCCGAATGCAGATCGCCGTCGCAGCTGGCTGGCCAATCTCGAGGCCACGCCGGCCTTCACGTTCCACGTCAAGGGACCATGCATCGCCGACCTGCCGGCCACAGCGCGGCTCATCACCGACGATGCCGAACGGCGGGCCATCATGCTCCTCGTGGCGCGCGCCTGGGGCCGCAGCGATATCGAGGCGATGGTGCGCTGGAGTCCGCTCGTCGAAGTGACCATCGACGGCAACGACCGGGCGAAGGCAGACGCCGCCTGAGGTTGGCGGGCGTGGACGCCGATCTCAGTTCAGGCGCTCGGTGCCGCCCCTGCGTTCGCCGAGGAACCGCTCGATGTCCGAGATGAGCTCGTCGCCCGACGGCAGGCGCGCTTCATCGACCATCGACTCCATGCGCTCCACGTAGGCCTTGGTCGTCTCGTCGAGCGCGGTCGCGGTGTCCAGGCGGGTCCGCATCTGTCGCGCCTCCTCGGCCAGCGACCCCGCGGCAATGGCGATATCCAGGTGTCGCTCGAGCGTTTGGATCAGCTCCACCGCGGCCCCTGGATACGATCCGCTCACGTAATGCGGGATCTGGGCGTAATAGCCCAAGGCCGGGATGCCCGCGCCACCGACGGCCATCTCGAGCACCGAGATCGCCGCCGAAGGCACGCGCAGCAGGCCGTCCGGTCCGGGTCGCACGCCGCTCCGCAGCAGGCCGGGCGCCGAGGCCGAGCCGAGGATGGGCACAGGCCGCGTGTGCGGCACCGCCGCGGGGATGGCGCCCAGGCTTATCCACTCCACGACACCCCATCGCTGCGCCAGATCGACCATGGCGTCGGCCAGCTCCGGCCAGCGGAAGTCGGGTTCGGCGCCGGTCAGCACCAGGACGTCGCGGCCGCCCGGCCGGGCGCGTCGCACGACCAGCTCGGGCCAGGTCAGCTTGGCGAGGCGCCCGTCGACGATCTCCAGGGTAGGCCGCCGCGCACGGTAGTCGAAGAGGGTATTGGCATCGAACCTCGCCACCACCGCGCCGCCCTCGGCGAGGTAGGCCGCGGCGGTCGTGGCGGCGCCGCCCGCGTCGATCCAGCCATCGAATGCGGCCACCAGCGTCGGCGCGACGAGGTCATCGGTAGCCTCGAGTCGATAGAGGGTCACCGGTCAAGGATATCGGTGTCGCGATCCACGGTCCGCACCAAACGGCATACCCGCCCGTCATGCGCGGGTCCGGAACCTAGGTTGGCGCCTCCTCACAACGCTGCGGCCCGCTGTGGCCAGACCGCCCGACGCGGCGCGAGGACAGGCGACTATCACCATACGCTATGATGGTCGACCATGAGAACCGTGTCACCACTCGACCTGCGGCGCGGGTTGGGCCGGATCCTCGATGCCGCATCCGCCGGCGAGCGATTCCTCATCGAACGCGACCACAAGCCGCTGGCCATGCTGGTCTCCGTCGATGATGGGCGGCGTCTCGACCCGGACCTCGCGGAGCGGAAGCGACGCGCCCTGGCTGCGCTTGACCGCCTGGCCCGCCACGGCGAGCGGATGGCCAGGCTGCACCCGAGCACCCTGACCGCCGTCGACGCCGTGCGCACGGACCGAGCGCGCGACGATGAGGTCGGATCGGGTGGCTGAACGCCTCGTCCTCGACGTGTCGGCTGCCATCGCCATCGCCCGGGCCGAGCGGGGCGCGGTCGGCGTCCGCACCATCCTCGCCGACCATCTGTCCGGCGGCGGTGAGATCGACGTCCCGACTCACTTCTGGCTCGAGTTCGTGAACGTCCTCGTGCGTCGCTACGGACGCACGCCGGCGGAGGTCATCGAGGCCGTCCGCGAGCTCGACGCGCTTGGTATCGAGACGTTCGAGATCGACCGATCGCTGCTCATGCTTGCCCTGCACGGGATGCTGAGTGCATCGCTTAGCGCCTATGACGCCGCCTACCTCGCGCTCGCCGAGGTCGTCGACGGCCGATTGCTCACGCTCGACGATCGGCTTTCGACGGCAGCGGGAGAGCGGGCGTTTCCACGCCCAGAGGACGCACCGCGCAGGCCGGCCGAAACGCCTGCCACGTACGTCCCGGCTGCCGCGGCGGCCCTCTCGGCGGCACCGGTCTTCGTCGCGTATCTGGCCGAGCTGCGACATCGGGCCGAGGCGACAGGATGATCGACCCCGATCGCGCGGCCCTCAAACGTGCGCTCTCGGGACGCGGCCCCTACGAGTTGTTCGCGTGCGACCCGGCGTTGGCCGACACGGCCGCATTCTGTGCGGCCTACGGCTTTTCGACCGGCGAAGCGGCCAACACCATCGTCGTCATCGGCAAGTCCGACCCGCCGCGCTACGCGGCCTGTGTGGTGCTGGCGACCCATCGACTGGATGTCAACCGCGTGGTCAAGGAGCGCCTCGGGACCCGCAAGGCCTCCTTCGCCTCGCAGGAGGAGGCGAGTACGCTGACCGGCATGATCATCGGCGGCGTGACCGCCTTCGGACTGCCCGCCGGCCTAGCGCTGTGGGTGGACGCCGCGGTCATGGCTCGCCCGCGCATCGTCCTCGGCGGGGGCAGCCGCAGCTGGAAGGTCATCGCGCCACCCTCCATCCTGCTCACGCTGCCCGGTGTCGAGGTCGTCGCGGGCCTGGCCTACCCGTTCGTGGCGATGTCGGGGGAGGGTTAGTCGCGGGCGGGCCCTATTGGGGCCTGGCTTCGATGAACTGCTTCAGGTTCCTCGTGGTGGAGCGCATCCCACGCACGACTAGCTTCCGATGCTAGTCGTCGCCCATCGCGCCGCCGACCGGAGCCTTCCGCGTGCTTCGCGTTGGTCGGCAGCGGCGTCGCGCTGGCGCGGACATTGCCGGGCCATGTCGTCGTTCGCTTCAGCTGCAGCCGCTCGTGCTGCCGCAGTTGAGGCACTTGTAGCAGCTTCCGCTGCGGACCATGATCGAGCCGCAGTCGGCGCAGGACGGTGAGTCGGCGCTGACCGAGAAGGCGACGCGAGTGGTGCCGCCGAAGCTCAGCGGCATGACGCCACCGCCGTTCCCGCCGGCCTTGCCGTTGCCGCCCGCTGCGCCCTTTCCGTTCGACTCGATGGTCGGGAGCGTCGGGCGCGGTGCCTGGATCTCCGTTGTCGGCGCCTCGGGAGTGGCCTCCGGAGCCGGACTCGCCTCGGGTAGCGTGGCCAGCGAGACGACGGGCGCCGGCGCTACAGCTGGGAGATCCGGCACGATCTCTGGCGCCTTGGTGATGAGCCCGAGCGCGTCACGCTGGTCGGCCGGCAGGAAGCGCGACCCGAGCCAGCGGAAGATGTAGTCCACGCTCGACTTGGCGATGGGGATCTCGGCGTTGCCGGTGAAGCCGGCTGGCTCGAAGCGGACGTGGCTGAACTTGTTGACCAGGTCGCGCAGCGGCACGCCGTACTGGAGCGCCACGCTGATGGTGGTGGCCAGCGTGTCCATCAGCCCGCTGACCGTTGAGCCTTCCTTGGCCATCTTCAGGAAGATCTCGCCAGGCTGGCCGTCCGGGTAGAGGCCCACCGTGATGTAGCCCTCGTGGCCGGCGATGTCGAACTTGTGGGTTACCGCCGCCCGTTCGGACGGCAGCCGGTGGCGGTGGGGCCGCTTGGCCTCGGCCATGGCGGCGGTGAGCTGCTTCTTCAGCTCCTCGACCTCGGCCGAATCGATGACCTCGCCGTCCTTCTTCTTGCCCGTGCTGAGTGGCTGTGAGCGCTTGGAGCCGTCGCGGTAGATGGCGATCGCCTTGAGCCCGAGCTTCCAGCCCTCGAGGTAGACCTGTTCGATCTCGTCCGGCGTGGCCGCCTCGGGCATGTTGACGGTCTTGCTGATGGCGCCGGAGAGGAAGGGCTGGGTTGCGGCCATCATGCGCACGTGGCCCATGTAGTGGATGGAGCGCTCGCCGTTGACCGGCTTGAAGGCGCAGTCGAAGACCGTGAGGTGCTCCGGCTTGAGGCCCGGCGCGCCCTCGATCGTCTCGCGGTCGTTGATGTACTCGACGATCTCCTCGACCTGGGCCGGCGTGTACCCAAGTTTCTTGAGCGCGCCGGGGACGGTCCCGTTGACGATCTTCAGGAAGCCCTCGCCGACGAGCTTCTTGTACTTGATGAGGGCGATGTCCGGCTCGATGCCGGTGGTATCACAATCCATCATGAACGC
>Ga0315281_10002644_pt1 | contig 26542 bp, 16 predicted proteins | sample YL17G07_0_MG_FD_204540 | JGI IMG/M metagenome (GOLD analysis project Ga0315281, IMG submission 204540) | Sediment microbial communities from Yellowstone Lake, YNP, Wyoming, USA - YL17G07_0 | ecosystem: Environmental > Aquatic > Freshwater > Lake > Sediment | place: USA: Wyoming | collected... | reverse complement strand
AGCAGCCGGTGGACTACATCGTCCAGATGGACGCCGACTTCTCGCACGACCCCGACTTCGTTCCCAGGCTCGTACACGCGGCCGATGTGACGGAGTCGGATCTGGTCATCGGCAGCCGCTACATCGCCGGCGCCGCGATCAAGAACTGGCCGATCAGGCGCAACCTCCTGAGCCGGCTGGGGAACCAGTACGCGCGCCTCGTACTCGGCACGCGGATCTCCGACTACACGACGGGGTTCACGGCCTTCCGCGCGGAGAGGCTGCGCGAGCTGCCCTACCTGGAGTTCGACGCGTCGGGCTTCGCGTTCCAGCTCGAATTCAAGCACGCGTTCCAGTCGCGCGGCTGCCGCATCGCCGAGCTGCCGATCACGTTCGTCGAGCGCCATACCGGCGTCTCGAAGATGCACGGCGGGATCGTCTTTGAGGCGCTCGCGATGGTCTGGGGTGTGCGGCGGCGCGGCAAGGCGCTGGGCATCCGGCACGCCGGACCGGTGCTGCGTCCCAACCTGGCGATCGATGCGAACGTTGGAGAGCGGCTCGACGATCAGTGAGAATCCTCCTCGCCACATCTGAGGTGCCGCCGGCACCGAACGGCATGGCCCGGGTCTGCGAAAAACTCACATCCGGCTTCCGCGCGCACGGCCATAGCGTCGATATCGTCGCGGGCGCGCTGCTGCCGAGGCTGCTGCTGGCGGACGTGCGCCTGTCGCCGCTGCTCCCGCACTGGGGGTGGGTGCACGAGCTGGCGACGCGCGCCGACGTGATCTCGCTGCACGGGCCGATCCCCGCATTCAGCGACTTCTTCCTGATGATGGACGCGGTGCAGCGCGACCTGCCGCCCATCGGCTACACGCACCACATGGATATCAAGTTTCGCCGGCTAACGGCGCTGACGGGCCTCTACGGCCGGCTCTACAGCCAGCTGGCCGGGCGCGCCGACGTGACGATCGTCTCGACGAGCGCGACCGCGCGGACGCTGCCGGCGCCATGGCGGCGGAAGACGCACGTCGTGCCGTTCGGCGTCGACCTGCACCGCGTGCGCCACGACGTCCCGAAGGCCACGGAGTTCACAGCGCTGTTCGTCGGCCAGCTGCGTCCCTACAAGGGCGTGGATGTGCTGCTGAAGGCGATGCGGCGCCTCCCGGGCGTCAAGCTCAATATCGTCGGCAAGGGCTACGCCGACGAAAAATACAAGGCGATGGCCGCGCGCTTCGGGCTGCGCAACGTCCACTTCCTGGGCGGCGTATCGGACGATGAGCTATGGCGGCTGTACGCCGAGAGCCACGTCTTCGTCCTGCCGTCGACGGAGATGGAGTTCTTCGGGCTGGTGATCCTGGAAGCGATGGCGTCCGGCTGCGCGCCGATCATCTCCGACCTGCCGGGCCCGGTAGAAGTCGTGGGGGACGTCGGGCGCGTCGTGCCCCGGCTTGACGTCGATGCGCTCGTCGCCGCGATCAGCGAGCTGCGCGACAGCCCGGCAACGCTCGCGGCGGTGTCGGAGCGCGCGCGTGAGCGGGCATCGGGGTACACGTGGGAGCGCTGCGTGGAGCAATACCTGGGACTCTACGACGGCATCCGCGGCGCGGCGAGCGCCTGACTACGGCTTGCGGGCGACCAGGAAGAGATTGCTGCCCTCGTTCTCGTCCTCGTTCACGAGCTTCGCGAACCGGCGGGTAAGGAGATCCACCATGCCCGGTGGGCGGTAGATGAAGCGCTTCTTCGTCAGCAGCCGCAGCACCTGCGACGGCAGCGCCGTCGGCAGCCACATGTCGTAGATCGCCGTCGCGCGCGGCGAGACGATCTCGCGGCACACCTCCACCTCCATGCCCAGCCCCTTGAGGGCTTCCGCCCAGCGCTCCGGCGTCCAGAGGTTGATGTGGCTGAAGGTGGCGTTGAGGCGATCGGCGTACAGCTTGCCGACGCCCTCCAGTCCGAGCGCCCGCATGGCGCGGGGGACGGCCCACATGGAGCCGAGTTTCGCCAGCGGCACGGTCAGGGCGAAGACGCCGCCGGGGCGCAGCACGCGCACGGCCTCGGCCAGGACGGGCTCGACGTCGGGGATATGCTCCAGGACGCTGACGCTGAACACGGTCTGGAACGACTCCGGCGCCAGCGGCAGGCGGTGGGCGTCGCAGAGGATGACGTGCCGGTAGACGCCGGGCAGGCGCACGCGCAGGTCGAAGTCGCGGATATCGATGCCGACGTCGCAGGGCACGCGATAGAGCGCGCGCCCGAACTCGCCGTAGCCGCAGCCGATGTCAAGCATGGGCTGCTGCTGCTCCACGGTCCCGAGATGCCGCGCCTCGATGGCGCGCGAGATCGCGTGGGCGATGGGCGCCACGCTGACGAATTCCCGGAAGTAGGCGTCGCCGGCGCGGCCGGGGCCGGTGGCCGCGGGATTGGGGGTTGTGTCCATGCGCTCCGCTTGCATATGGGGCACCGCTGTAACGCCGCGCCCGGGATTGGGTTGATCGTAGTGGATTCAATCGCGCTTGACAACGAGCAGGCGTAGCGATAGAACCATGCCGTGCCCGCCGGAACGAAGCCACAGGCTTGTCCGCCGGGTGTTCTTGTCTTCGAGGGGAGCACCGCCCGTGCCACGTGTCCTGCTGATCGGTCTCGATGGCGCGACGTTCGACGTGATCCGCCCGCTCATCGCGCGCGGGCGGCTGCCCACGTTCGCGCGCCTGATGGCCGGGGGCGCGTCGGGCGACCTGAAGTCGACGTATCCCGCGATCACGCCGCCGGCGTTCGCGTCGATGCTGACGGGGTGCAATCCGGGCCAGCACGGCATCTATGACTTCTTCAGCCGCCTGCCGAACAGCTACGAGTTCGTGCCTTCGAGCGGCGGCCTCATCAAGACCGAATCGCTGCATCACATCATCGCCCGCCACGGGCTGAGCGCCGGCGTGATGAACATGCCGATGACGTACCCTCCGGCGGCGCTGCCGGGCGGCTACGTCGTCGCCGGCCTCGAGACGCCGCCGCGCGCCGCGTACACGCAGCCGCGCGAACTCCAGCACGAGCTGGAGGAGCGCTTCGGCTACCGGATCGAGCTGGACCGCTGGTACCGCTCCGGCGAAGAGCAGCCGGAGATGGATGCGATCCTGGCGCTGGCCGACGTGCATCGGCAGGCGGCGCTGCACCTGATGGCCAGCCGTCCCAGCGACTACATGAACGTGGCCTTCCGCGCGCCCGACCACGCGCAGCACTACTTCTGGCGCTTCTACGATCCGCAGCACCCGGCGTACACGGCGGCCGACGCCGCCCGCTTCGGCGACTTCATCCCGCAGGCGTACGAGGCGTGCGACCGCGCTATCGCCGACCTGATGGCGGCGGCAGGACCGGAGACAACGGTGGTGGTGACGAGCGACCACGGCTTCGGTCGCGAGACGAAGATGGTGCATCTCAACAACTGGCTGCGCCAGGGCGGCTTCATGCGCTTCAAGGGCGGCGCGGTGGGGCGGCTCAAGCAGACCGCGTTCGAACTGGGGCTGACCGCCGACAACGTCATGAACCTGCTCAGCCGTCTCCATCTCGAGAAGCTGTTCACGGGCGTCAGCCGCACCACAAAGGCCAGCGTCTTCAGCCGCCTGTTCCTTTCGTACGACGACATCGACTGGGCGCGCACGCAGGCGTACGCGCGCGGCCAGATCGGCCAGATCTTCCTGAACGTGCGCGGGCGCGAGCCGCACGGCATTGTCGAGCCCGGCGCCGAATACGCAGCGGTGCGGCAGCGGATCATCGACGAGCTGATGAAGCTGCGCGATCCCGAGACGGGCGAGCTGATCGTCGAACGCTGCCACGTGCGCGAGGAGCTGTACGCCGGCGATCTGGCGGACGCGGCGCCGGACATCGTCATCGACTGGAAAGGCATGGAGTACTGGTCGTTCGATGTCCTCAGCGGCGGGCGGAAGATCATCGGCCCAAATCTGTCGACGCGCTCGGGCGGGCACCAGATGAACGGCATCTTTCTCGCGTACGGCCCCGGTATCACCGCGGGCACGCAGCTGGAGGGGGCCAACATCGTCGATGTCGCGCCGACAGTGCTGCAACTGATGCAGCTTCCGATCCCGGGCCACATGGACGGCCGCGTGCTCCGCGAGATCTTTCGCGAGCGCCCCGCAGAATCGCCGCGAGAACTCGTCGCCGCCGCGCCGAATGCGTACGCCGACGACGACGCGTACAGCGCCGAGGACGAGGAGGCAGTGAAGGAACGCTTGCGCCAGCTTGGCTACATCTGATCCGAGCGCCGGCGTGACCAGCGAGCGCCCCCTTGACGGCGTGGCGGCATCGCTGCGCGTTGCGGCGCTGCTGACGCCGCGGCGCCTGGTGCACATCCTCTACTTTGGCTTCGCCCTCGCGGCGCTGCTCACGCTCTCGTTGATGGTGCCGGGGCAGACGACGCGCGCCCCGCTGATCCTCATTAGCGGCGCGGCGCTCTGGGCCGCTACGGCGGGCGCCCGGTACTACTGGGAGCGCCGCGCCGGCAACGCCGCATCGGTCTCGATCGAGCCCGCGCAGCTCTTCCTCGTTGTGCTGACTTCGACGTACATCGTCTTCTCGTTCGACCTCACGTCGATCCGGCCGCAGTTCTCGCCCACGTCGCCGGATGCTCTGCCCGGGTTGTTGATCGACTCGCACGCCTACTTTGTACTCGTGTTCCTCTACCTGCTCGTGTTCATCGGCTGGTACGGGTCGGAGCGGGGGCGGCTGATCGAGACAGCGCTCGCCGTGCAGGTGCTGCTGCTGTCGCTGATGTTCGAGACGTTCCTCTTCAACGGGGCGTCCGTGCCCGCGCTGGTGCTCATGGCGGTGGCGCTTGCCCTGATCCGCGCGTTGCCGTGGGAGGGTGAAGCGAGGCCCGTCGATCGATCGATCGCCTGGCTGGCGCTGCCGCTGCTCTTCTTCCTCGCCGTGGCCGCCGTCTCAACATCGCTTGGCGCCTACCCCTATGTGAGCCTGACGATCACGACACGGATGGCGGCGATGGCGTTCTTCGCGCTGATGCTCTTCGACGGCATTCGCGAGGACCGGCAGCGGTGGCTCATCTGGCTGGCGATGACGGCGCCCGCCGTGACGCAGGGCGCGCTCGTCACGATCAAGGTGCTCGACATCGCGCGCGTACTGGGGGTCTCATACGCGTTCGGCAACCGCATCGAGCTGGCGTCCGGCGTTGAGCCGAATCCGCTGGGGCTGTCGCTGGCGATCGGCATCCTGCTCGTCGCCGGTGCACTGCCGCGCGTGCGCACGGCCGGCCTGCGCGCGATCGCGATCGCGGCGCTGGCGCTGCTGCTGCCGGCGCTGATCGTCGCGTACTCCGTGCCGTCGCTGATGGGGCTGGCAGGCGGGCTCGCTGCGCTGACGGTGCTCTATGCACTCAAGGCGAACTGGCGCGCGTGGCGGCGCCCCGCGACGTTCGCCGCACCGGCGGGCTTCGTCCTCATCGGCATCATCGTGATCGCCATGTACGTCGTGCCCACGCCCACGCGGAACGGGCTGAAGTACACCGTCGACGACCCGACGACGGGTCGGTCGCGCGTCAACATCTGGGACTGGTCGATCCGGGACTTCAAGCAGCATCCGCTGCTGGGCGCGGGACCGGCGTACTACCGCGGCCGCACCCGCTACGTGCCGGCGGAGTTCCCGTTCCGCGACGTGACGAAGATGCTGGAGCGCCGCCGCCTGCTGGGCGACGAGGCGGGGCCGTGGCGCACGCTGGTGCTGACCCACCCGCACAACCTCATCCTCAGCACGGCCGAGGGCATGGGCATCGTCGGGCTGCTGGCGCTCGGCATCGTAGGCGTGGCGACGGTCGCCGGAGCGATACGCGTCCTCACGAGGCGGGACGGCGACGAGTGGTGGTTCACCGCGTTCGGACTGGCGCTGGTGGTCACGGTCTTCGGCTGGTCGATGACCGCGCTCGGGCTCGATATCGCGATGCTGCCGCTCGCCGGCTGGCTCGGGCTCGGATTCGTGGCGATCGCCCTCCGCACCGGCGACGACCGCACGCTGACGATGCCGCGCGCGCTTGCCGGCGCGCACGTGCGGCGCGGCCTGGCACTCGCTGCCGGGTTGGCGGTGCTGCTGATGTTCGTCGTGCGTCCGGTCGGCTCGATGACGGCGCTCAAGATCGGACGCGATCGGCTCGCGGACGGCAACGTCAACGGCGCCGAGAGGCCGTTCACCATCGCGGCGTCGCTCGAACCGTTCGACGCGACGCCACGCATCTTTGCATCCTTCACCCAGCTGCAGTACGGCAAGACCGCCGAGGGGCTGGCGTCACTCAAGGACGCCGACGCGCGGCAGCCGGAGAGTCCGGTCTTGCTCACGGCGCTGGGCGATGTCAGCTGGCTGATGGGCGACACGGATGCGGCCGAGCGCTACTACCGGCGGAGCATCGCGAGCGACCGGTGGGAGGCTGCCAGCCGCGATCCGTACTCGGCGCTGGCGCTGCTGAAGGCATCGCAGGGCAAGCGCGACGAGGCAGCGGAGCTGTTCGCCGATGGATTCTTCGTGAATCCGGCGAGCGTCCACGACAGCGCCTGGCTGCACGCAAAGGATGACTCCAGCGTGTCGCTCGACGACGCGTACGTGAACGGCGGCGATCCCCGCCGCGACGATCGGTTGTCGCAGACGCTGAGCCGGCGGCTCCAGCTCTTCGCGCCGCCGGCGTCGCCGCCCGCGCCAAGCACGTTCAGCATCACTGACGCGTTCGACGTGATGGAGTCGCGCGCGCACGCCGAACTGCCGCAGAACCGCGAGCGCGGCATCGAGATGCTGGACCAGATCGGGCTGGCGTATCACTACGCGGGGCTTGACGCGGGCGCGCGCCGGGTGTTCTCCGAGGCAGTTGCGCTGGACCCCGGCGCCACGTACATCCGCTACGACCTGGCGCAGGCGGAGATGGCATCGAAGCACGACGACGACGCGATCGTCGAGCTGACCGAGGTCGTGCGGCTGGCGCGGACATCCACGACATACGATCTGCGGCTGGGGTTCGCGGAGCGCGACCTGGCGCTGATCGCCAACCGGCAGAAGCGCTACAACGACGCGATCGTGTTGATGAGCGACGCGCTCGCCGCATACCGCTGGGGGTACCTGCCGTACGCGTACGTAACTCTAGCGGACGCGTACAAGGCAGTGGGTCAGCCGGACAAGGCCCAAGAATTTGTGGACAAGGAGCGGTTTCTGACGCGGCGATGACGCGCGGCGCCCGGGCTCACATGATCGGCGTGCCGATCATCTCGGGCGGGACGGCGGTGTCCATTCGATGCAGGACCGTCGGCCCGACGTCCGTGATCCGCAGGCCGGCGCGCTCGCCCGGCTCGACGCCCTGCCCCGCCATGATGAAGATGCCGTGCTCCGCGTGGTTGGCGTCGTCGGGGCCGGTGTCGTTCTCGAACGTGTAGATGTCGCCCATGCCCAGTGAGCCGACCGACCGCCAGTTGAGGTCGCCGAAGTAGACGATGAGGTCCGGCGCGACGTTGTTGGTGGCGCGGTAGATCTGGTCGGGCTTGAAGACCCTGGTGCCCATCGGGTTGCCCTCATGGTCGAGCAGCGCCGTCAGCTTCGCCGCGATGGCGTCGCGCTCGCGCTCGTAGTCGGCGGGATCGATCACGCCGTCGGGCTCGCGGCCGCGCACGTTGAGAAAGACGCGCGCGTAGTAGCCGCCGTCGCTCCAGGCTTTCGTGCGGTGCCAGTCGACCAGGTCGACGGAGAACGGCGTCGGCGACGATACGGGCTCCTTGAGCGCGAGCAAGCCCTCGCGCTGCAGCCACTCGTTGACGCAGACGCCGCCGATCATCCGCTTGGCGCCGTGGTCCGACATGACGATCACCGTCGTGTCGTCGTCGAGCGTGGCGATCGTGCGGCCGACCTCTTCGTCCATGGCGATGTAGTAGTCGATCACCGAGCGCTCGAACGGGTTGCCCGCCTCGTACTTCGGATGCGTCTCGTCGAAGTACTTCCAGAAGCCATGATGGACGCGGTCGACGCCGATCTCGACCATCATGGCGAAGTCCCACGGCTTCGTGCTGAGGAAATGGCGGAAGAGCGCAAATCGCTTGCGGGCCATGTCGTGCGCGGAGTCGAGGATGCGCTGCTTGTCCTCGCTGCGGAAGTCCTCGACATCGATCTGGTAGTCGCCGACGGTGGCCTCGATCTCGGCCTTGAGTTCGGGCGGGTACGTGTACTCGCTCTTCGTGCTGGGCGTCAGGAAGCAGCCGACGCGCAGGCCGTTCACGGGGCGCGGCGGATACGACGGCGGCACACCGACCAGGATGACGTTGCGCCCGTCACGGCCGAGCACGTCCCAGACGGCGTCCTCGCGCACGAGATTGGCGTTGGCCATCGCGAGGCCCTCGTACGAGTGGTCCTTCCGGTTGCGGAAGCCGTAGATGCCGAGCTGGCCGGGGTCGCGGCTGGTCATGGCGCAGGCCCAGGCCGGCACGGTGATGGCGGGGATGACGCTCTGCAGGGGCCCCCAGGCGCCGCGCGCGCGCAGCTTCGCCAGGTTGGGCAGATGGGGCGCGAAGCGGTCGAACACCAGCTGCGGCGCCGCGCAATCGAGCCCGATGATGACGACACGTCGTCGCGCTGAGGTCATGCGCCCTCCGGCCTGCTGCTGCTCTGGCTGAACTGCACGAAGGATAGATTCGGCGGCGGGGTGGGGCAATCGGGGATCGCTCCATCCCGGTGACGCTTCCCCGGAGCCGGTTCGGCCGCGCGACACCCGGGCGCGGCGTGGATTCGTTTGGTACTTTTGCCCTTCTCCGGCGGCGTCAGGCCGGCCTCCGACGGGGCGGATCGGGGCATTTGGGGTGCTCCATTTCCGTTATGTTCAGTCAAATGAAGCTGGCGGTGCGCTTGTTTCGTAATTTTACCTTTTTGGCGGGCCGCAGCCGCTCTCCACGGCGAGTCTTTCGACGGGCGCCGTGAGACGACGTAGCGTTGGTCGCGGAGGCACACCAGGCAGCCGCCCGGCTGGGCCCAGAGATTGGCGCGCTGCTCGCTGCGTCGCGTTTTGCATAACGCATGTAAGCGGGTCAGCCGTAACCTGTCAAGCTAGCCGCGCGTTATGCCCGTAGGTGCCGCTCCTCGACGAGCGAGGCCGCGGTCTCTCGGATGCGTCCGAGGTCCGTCGCACTGAGCTTCATGTCGCGCCACCTTTCGGGCTGATGATCAATCGGTACGCCACGGCCACACCATCATGTACCTGTCCCTTCCCACGACGTTCGGAGGCCTGAGTGCCTTCAGTTTGACAGGTTATCCCGGCGGGTGAGATGATGGCGCGACCCATGGAACCTCGCAAACACGAGCAGGCACGGCCCTTCCGGCGTTCGCTCGCGGATCGGACGCCGCGTCCACTTCTCGTTGGCCGCGAGCGGGAGCTGGCCTCCCTCAGCAGCCGCCTCGAGGCGGCTGGCCGAGGCGAGGGCGGCGTCGCTCTCGTGAGCGGAGAGCCCGGCATCGGCAAGTCGCGGCTGCTTCTCGAAATCCAGGCGCGCGCACACGCCGACGGCTGGCTCGTCCTCTCGGGGCACGCCTATGACACGGAGGGCATGCCGCCCTACCTGGCCTTCGCCGAGGCGATCGCCCAATACGTGCGGATGGCGGCGGACGACGAGGCCGGCCGGCAGCTCGCGGAGGTGGCGCGCGAGGTCGCCCTCCTCGTCCCGGAGCTGGGAGAGCATCTGCCGGACGCCGGCGACCGAGCTTCGCTCGGTCCCGCAGCGACGCGCTACCGCCTTTTCGAGGCAGTCTCAGAGTTCTTCCTCGGCCTCGCGGCGACGAGCGAGGCGAGCGGCCTTCTCCTGTCCCTCGATGACCTGCACTGGGCCGACCGGTCGACGCTGCTGCTCTTCCAGCACCTGACGCGCAAGCTCCAGGGCGCGCGCCTTGTGGTCGTCGGCGCCTTCCGCACGGAGGAAGTGGACCGCTCGCAGCCTTTGTTCACCGTGCTGGCCGAGCTGGCCCGGGGGCAGCAGGACCAGCGTCTTGCGCTCGCCCGTCTGTCTCCAGATGAGACCAGCTCGCTCGTCGCGAGCCTGAGCGGCGCCACGCCAGCAGCGGCCCTGGCGGCGGCTATCCACCACCAGACCGAGGGCAACCCCTTCTTCGTCCAGGAGGTCGTGCGTCACTTGCAGAACCAGGAGCATGGCCTCGCCGGCGCCGGTCTGCGGCCGGAGGACTGGGGTCTCTCAGAGGGCGTGCGCCAGGTGATCGGCCGACGATTGTCGAGGCTCGGCGTCGAGACGCAGAGGCTGCTCGAGAGCGCCGCCGTCCTCGGCGACGGCTTCGACCCGGCGCTGCTGCGCGCGGTGGCGAGCGCGGAGACCGCCACGGTCACCCAGGCATTGGAGGACGCGACGCCGGCCGCCATGCTGCGTGAAGAAGGGAACAGTTACGTGTTCGGCCACCCGATGATCCGCCAGGTCATCTACGAAGGGCTGAGCCTGCCTCGCCGCCAGGAGCTGCACCGGCGCGCCGCGGAGGCAATCGAGACCATTCACGCTGCCCGGCAGGACGCTCATCTCTCCGCCCTGGCGACACACTACAATCTCGCCGGCGCGGCCGATCCAGTAAAGGCAACGGACTATGCGACGCGGGCGGGCGACGCAGCGGCCGCCGTCTTCGCCTTTGACGAAGCCCTGCGCTTCTATGACATGGCGCTCCACGCCCTGGAGCCAGGCGGCGATCCTGGCCATGCGGCGACCGCGGCTGAGCTTGGCGTCAGGCGGGGCAACGCGTTCTCAGGACTGGGGCGATGGGCTGAGGCACGAGCCGCCTTCGAGGCCGCCGCCGCCGCGCTGAGCGGCGAGAGGCGCGCCGACGTCCTCGTGATGTTTGCCGTCTCAACGATGAGCGGACCGCCCGATGTGCCCAACTCGCGGCGCACTGCCGGTCTGGTGCTCGAACTCGCGCGAGAGTTGGGCCGCCGGGACCTGGAGATGGCGGCTCGCGCCATCCTCGCCAATTGCGACTTTTCCGACGGTGAGCTTACGTCTTCACTCGACCAGTACGAACAGGCGTATTCGCACAGCAAAGATCTGCCGGCCGTCCGGCAACACCAGGTGTTCCTCAATTTCCCACTCGCGTTGTACTGGGCTGGCCGGACCGACGAGGCGATCGCACGCAGCCAGGATACGGATCATTCGGCGCGCGACGCCGAAGACGCGGTCAGCATCGTCATTACGTCTGCCAACCTCGGGCTCGCGCTCACGGCGGCCGGCCGTTACGACGAGGCGCTGGGGGCGTTCGCGGCGGCGCGTGAGAGCGCGCGGGCGCGCGGCGGCGCCGGCATCATGCCGATGCTCGCCCGAGCTGCCGGCATGTCGGCCGGGGTGCACATCGCGGTGTTCGACTTCCTCGGCGCCGAGGCGATCGCCGAGGAGACGCGGGAGATCGGCCGCTCCTGCCACTTTATGCTGCCGGTGGTGAGCGAAGGCATCGACCTGATGTGCATCGCGACCAGCCGCGGGGAGCTTGGGCGCGCGCACACGCTCGCCGTCGAGCTCGGCGAGCAGATCGAGCGCGGGGCCGGGGCGCACGGGGTGCTCTGGCGCGGCCGCCTCGCCACAGCGCTGGCTGAGCTGGCGCTGGCGGAGAACGACTGGCACGAGGCGCTGCGCCTGGCCAGCGACGCGATCGAGCGCGCTCGAGGCATAGGCAGGCCGAAGTACGAGGCGCTATCCCTGGTGGCGCGCGCGCGGGCGCTCATCGGGCTGGGCCGAACACGGGAGGCGATTCCGCACCTCCGCAGCGCCGTCGACCTGACACGCAAGATCGGCGACCCGGCGCTCTTCCTGCGTCCGGCGGCCGCCTTGCTCAGCGTCGCCGGGGACGACGCCCTGCTTGCTGAGGCGCGTGAGGCAGTGGGCCGCGTCCTGGGCGCCCTCTCGGACGAAGCGATGAGGCGGGGCTTCGAGGCGGCGGAGGCGGTGAAGCTCGTCTACGGGCTGACGGGCGCGAAGGACGCCCGTCTGGTCCCGGCGCATCCCGACGGCCTCACCGCGCGCGAGATGGAAGTGCTGAGATTGATCACCCGTGGTAATAGCAACCGCGAGATCGGCGCCGAGCTAGTGCTGAGCGTCCGCACGGTCGAACGCCACATTGTGAACATCTACAGCAAACTCGGCATTCACTCCAAGTCACAGGCTACTGCGTACGCCTTCACGCATGAGTTAGCCGAACCCATCTGACTCAACGCTACGTAGTTCATGCCGCGCGGCGCGCGCCGTTGGAGCGCCGCGTCCATTTCAAGATGGCGTGTTGCACGGATGCCGGGCGACGATTCCTCGCTTAACCTCGACGGTGCCAGGTGATTCGCCGGGCTCGAGAAGTGCGCAGCCCAAGCGCGGCGGACGCCTGGTCAAAACATCGAACCACAGGGGGCAGGAGGGATGGCAGACAATCAGCCCGGCGGCCGGCACCGATTCGCAGAGGTGCGGCAACCCCTTTGGACAAGGAGAGGAAGCAGCCATGAAGTTCAAGGTTTCAGCACACGTACGGAGGATCTTCGGGCTCGGGCTCGTCGCGGGCTTTGTCGCCCTGACCCTCTCACTGAGCCCGGGAGTGGCCTCGGCTGATGGCGGCGGGGATCACCACAATCGGCACCATGAGGCCGATGTCACCTTCACGAAGTGGGTAACCAGCGCCGCCGGGAACATGACGGGCGTCGTCGGGGGTGATGTCGGCACCGGCACGTATGCCGGCGAGATTCTCAGCCTGTCCGATGACGGCACTACGACTAGCATCCACGCCCTTTACCACTTCAACGGCAAGCGTCATTCCTTTACCGCGGACAACCAAGTGGCGGTAGCCGACGCGACGGGCATCGCCGTGATCACAGGCGTCGTCACGGAGGGGTGGCTGAAGGGCTCGCAAGTGACCGGAGGGTTCAAGACGCTGATCCCGTGCGACATACCAACACCTGGTAACGTTTATCCAGATGGTAGGTGTTTCCAGGGCTCGCTCCACCTTGAGCGGGGTTCTGAGGATTGAACCTCCGGCAACGGAGCTCGTCCCGGCTGATACGGGGCACCGATCAGAGTCCGTCTTCGGCGGGGATCATCGGCAGGGGCGCACCAGCAGGGTGCGCCCCTGCTTCGTCCCAAGAATCCGGCCGCCGCCGGCGATGGCCGGGCTCGGAGCGGGCGGATGTGACATCGCCCATGTTGACGGGGGGCGGTTCGTACGCCTCGGGCCTGTCGGGTATGATGGCAGCCATTCGCATCCGCAATTCGGGAAAGGCGCCGGGGGCCGTTGAGGAAGAAACTGATCATCACCGTGTCGGTCGCGGTCGTCGCCGCGGCAGCGATCGGCGGCGGCGTGCTGATCGGGCGGGCGACGCGGAGTGGCAGCGGCGGGACGGGCGCCGCGCCGGGCGCGTCCGCGGCGTCGTTCGCCGTCGATGCGCAGTACGAGGGCCGGGTGCTGCTGTCCTCCAGTGTCTGCACGGGCGATGGGCGGTTCACCGGGTTCTTCCGCTGGACCGTGGCTCCGGGGACGAACACGCAGCCGTACCAGGTCCTGGTCACGCCGTGGGAGGACGACCCAAAGCTGGCGACGCGGACGAACGCGACCGCCCAGGCGAAGATCGGCGGCCTCATCCCCGGACGCGAATACGCGGTGACGGTCTACAAGCCGAAGTCCACGACGGACGTCTGGGCGCGCTCCACCCTGACACCGCCCCCCTGTGACGACTACCAGGATGCCTGCCCGCCGGATGCGGACCTGATGCGGATGGGGCCGGTGACCGGCGCGACGACAGACACGACGGCGCGCGTCTGGATACGCACCTGCCACGGTGCGGCGATGACTGTCGATTACAAGCCGGCCACAGCGCAGTGGGGCGACGCGAAGCACAAGCCGATCGGCGACGTCGACGCGGCGCACGACTACACGCTCGTGACAACGATCGATGGTCTGGAGCCGTCGACGCGATACGACTACCGGATCATGGTGGAGGGGCTGCTGCCTGACCAGCCGGAGGCCCACTTCTGGACGAAGCCGCAGCCCGGCACGCCGGCGAAGTTCCGCTTCCTGTCGGCGTCGGATCTGCACCAGCTCAATTCCGAAACGCGGCCGGGACTCGCCGACACGCTTGTGCACATGCAGAAGGCTGACGCGCAGTTCGAGCTGCTGCTGGGCGACCAGCTGTCGGTCGACGACTTCGGCCCGTTCCACCCCACCGCCACGGAGGCGTACCTGCGCCACTACCGGGACAACTGGTCGTACCGGCCGTTCCGCTCGCTGCTGGCGAGCACCTCGACGGTGATGATGTGGGACGACCACGACATCATCAACGACTGGGACAGCAAGAGCGCGCCGCCGTACGCGTTCGCGAAAGAGGCATTCACGGACTTTGTCGGGCGGCAGAATCCGCCGCCCGTCCGTCCCAACGGGACGTATTTCACATTCGACGCGGGCGACGTGTCGTTCTTCGTGCTCGACGTGCGGTCGTTCCGGGACAAGAAGCACGCACCGGACAGCGCCGCGAAGACGATGCTGGGCCCCGAACAGAAGGCGGAGCTGAAGACCTGGCTGACGACGTCGAAGGCGAAGTTCAAGTTCGTCACGTCGGGCGTCGAGTTCCATGATCACCAGACGGTGCCGCTCAAGCAGGATGACGCGTGGGAGGGGTTCAAGACGGAACGTGAAGAGATCTTCAACTTCATCCACAACAACCACGTGAGCGGGGTGATCCTGATCAGCGGCGACGCACACTGGCCCGGCGTCTTCAAGCACGAGTACGGCATCCCGGAGTTCCAGACGACGCCGGCGGGCGTGACGCCGCCGAATCCGCCGCCATCGGCGATCGGCGCGCCCGACGTGCTGTTCGAGGACGGCCTGAAGAACGTCTTCGGGCAATTCGACGTCGACACGACCGTGTCCCCTGCGCGCGTGGACTTCACGATGGTGCAGAGCAAGGGCACGGAGCTGTACAAGCTGACGCTGACCGAGACGGACCTGGCGCAGTAGGGGGCTCACGCTCTGGAATTGTCGGTGCGGCGAGCAGCCGGAGCACCTCGCCCCGGCCTTCTCTCCACGGCGAGTCTTCGACGGCCACCCCTTGTATCTCCACGGCGTGGAGAGGGGCTTACGAGGTGGTGCGGTCCGCGATTGACGAACCGCGTGCGTGCAAGAGTGCGACGGCCGGGGGTCGCCACGGCGGGTCTTCGACGGCCGTCCTACGCGCGCTGGGCGGGGCCCGAGGCAGCTAGTGTAGTGCTTCCGATCCAGCATTAGTTCCAAGGGGCGTCTCACGTACAAACGCTCGGCGCTCACACGGCAGTGTCCGCTGGCGCGTACCCTGCAAAGAGAGAAAGAAAAGATGATTCCGGGGGACACCCCCGGACCCCCCGCAGAGAGCGCCGCGCTCTCTGCACTCCCGCTCCCCCGAACGATGTCCAGCCAGCTAAAGAAGCGTTAGAAGCACTACACTAGCAAGAAGTTGGAAGCACTCCTACCCTGGCTTCTTCGCGAGGATGCAGGTGTTGAGCGCGATGCCCGGGGGCAGCAGCGGCGCGACGACGTACTCCAGCGGGTAGGAGGCGGCGACCGCGGCGCGCGCCACCAGCGCGGCGGGGCCCGGGAGCTGCGCAAAGGCCGAGGAGTGCAGCTTTTCGTCGGATGCCGCCTTCATCGTGTCGGTGGCGGCGCCACGGGATCGGGCGCCGGCGAAGCGATCGGCGGCGCCGAACGCCAGGCGCAGGAGGGGGGCGTATGCTTCGCCGCGGACGCGCTCGACGTGAAGGCCGGCGCCGGTGAGCAGCTCCGACCAGCGCGCGACGCTGTTCGGAAAGACGTGCCCGCGGTCGGCGACGCGATTCACCATCTCGAGCATGAGGAAGGCGCCGCCCGGCTTGAGGACGCGCGCGACCTCCCTGATCGCCCGCTCCTGCGCGTCGTGCGGGAGATGCAGCAGCACCGTGACCGACAGCGCGAACTCGAATGAGCTGTCGCGGAACGGCAGCGCCGTCACGTCGGTCTGCGCGTACGGATGCGCGGGATCGGCGGCCGAGAGCATGCCCCTCGAGATGTCGGCGCCTACCGGATCGCTCCACCAGTCATCGAGCCAGCGCGTCCAGCGGCCGGTGCCGCAGCCGAGGTCGAGCGCGCGCCCGTCGCGCCGCCCGGCTCCGAATTGGGCTTCGAGCGCGCTGCGGACGGCGCGCACCTGGAACTGCGCGAAGAAGCGGTTGAACCACGTTGGAGCGCCGTCCCAGCAGACCGCGCCCAGCGGGTCTTCGCGGGCGTAGCGGTCGCCGAGGCGGCTCCAGAAGTCGTCGTACCTGTACTCGCTCATGACTGCTCCCGCTCCCCGCTTCCGGCACGCAATGCGCCGCTGCCCGGCGCGAGGCCTGATTATAACGGCGTTCCGCAGCCGTCGCTGTTGGGGGGCGGGCCGGCGTCAACTTCCCGGCTGGCGCCGGTCGAGGCTTGTCAACGAGCGTGGCTGCGGCGGCGGACACGGCTATACTGGCGCAACCCCGCTCATCTCGCGCCGGAGACACTCATGCCGAAGCCGGGGCACACGCACGCATCGCTCGCGCCCGGCACCCGCGTGTTGCTCGCGTTGTCGGGGGGCGACATGGCACCGCACAGCAGCGCCCCCACGCCACACGATGCCGTCGCGCGCACGGGAGCCGCACGAGACGGCATCGGGCCGGGCGTCCGGCTCGCCATCCACACGCTGTACTTCGGGTTCGCGATCGCGGCGCTGCTGGCGCTCTGCCTGCTCGTGCCGAAGCAGACCTCGCGCGCGCCGATCATCCTGCTTGCCGGCTTCGGGCTGATGGCGGTGGCGGGCGGCGCTCGCCTTTTCTGGAATCGGCGCGATCCGGTGGAACTTGCGCTGCAACCGGCGCACCTGTTCATCCCGGTGCTCGTCTCGGCGTACACCGTGTTCGCGTTCGACGCCTCGCCCGCCATCACCGCGTTCTCGCCGTCTTCACCGGACTCTCTGCCCGGGCTGCACATCGACCAGCACGTCTACTTCGGGCTCGTGCTGGGCGCGCTGGCGATGTTCGGCGGCTGGCACGGCGTGCAGAAGGGCCGGCTGATCGAGACGCTGCTGGCGGTCCAGATCGTGCTGATCTCCGTCATGTACGAGCGCTCGCTGGCGAATCCGACCGCCGTGCCGCCGCTCGTACTGACGGCGACGGCGCTGCTGCTGCTGCGCTTCGTCCCGATCGACGAGCCCACGCGGCCGGTCGATCGGTCCACGCTGTGGCTCGCGCTGCCGATGACGTTGTTCGTCGCCGCCGCGCTGCTGTCGACGGCGTTCAGCGCGTACCCCGCTCAGAGCCTGGCGACGGCGGGGCGCATGCTCGCGCTCGGCGTGGTCGCGATCGTGCTGTGCGACGCGATTCGCGCCGAACGCCAGCGCTGGCTCGTGTGGATGGCGATCGTCGCGCCGGCCGTCATCGAGGCGGCGCTGATCACGCTGAAGCTGGCCTCGATCGCGCGCGCGATGGGGCTCGACTACGCGCTGCGCAACCGGATCGAGCTGGCGGCCGGGGTGGAGACGAACCCGCTTGGGCTCTCGCTGACGATCGGGCTCCTGTGCATCGCCGGCACGATGCGACTCTTCCCGAACACGGCAGCGCGCTGGGCGGGCGCGGGCGCGATGGCGCTGCTGCTGCCGGCGCTCATCGTCACGTACTCCGTGGGGTCGCTGCTGGGGCTGATGGGCGGGCTCGGCGCGCTCGCGCTCATCGAGCTGTCGCGCGCCACCCCGGAGGCGCCGCGGCGGTACGCGCGCTTCGCACCGGCGGCGCTGCTGGCGGCGATCGGGCTGATCGTCGTCGCCGTGTATGTGCTCCCCGGGCCGCCGCGCGACGCGCTGCGCACGACGGTCGACGACCCCACCACGGGCAGGTCGCGCGTGCACCTCTGGGAGTGGGCGCTGCGCGACGTGCGGGCCAATCCGGTCCTTGGCGTCGGGCCGACGGTGTACTGGCCGCGCGTCCGCTACGTGCCCGATTTCCCCTTCCGGGGCGTGACGAAGATGCTCGAACGCAGGCGGCTGGTGGGGCAGGACACGACGCAGTGGCGCTTTCTCTTCATCACGCACCCCCACAACCTGGCGATCGACGTCGCCGAGGGGATGGGGGTTGTGGGCCTCGCGGCCTTCGCCCTCTTGATGGCAGCAGCGGCGTGGGGAGCGCTGCGGGTCGTGCGCGAGCGATCGCGGCCGGACCGCTGGCTCACCGGCGTTGGCGCTGCGCTCCTCGTGGCGATCATGATGTTCGCCATGGGGTCGATCGGCGTGCAGGTTGCCCTGTTGCCGCTGCCTGCGTGGATCGCGCTCGGCGTCGTGGCGATGGGGCACCGGAGGCAGGGCGAGGAGCTGCCGCTCGTCCCGCCGGCGTGGCTTCATCCACCGACGGCGCGGGCGCTGGCGGCGATCGCGAGCGTGGCTGTGCTGCTGGTGTTCGTCGTGCGCCCCGTCGGCTCTTTCGCGGCGGCATCTCGAGCGGAGGCGCGATCCGCGGCGGGCGATCTGAGTGGCAGCGCAAGCGCCTGGCGTGTCGCGGCACGATTCGACCCGCTCGACATCGGCCTGCGGGCGCAGCTGGCGAACATCGCGCTGCGGCAGGGCGACGCGAACGGCGCGCTGGCGCGGGCGAAGGAAGTCGACGCCCGCGCGCCGCGATTCGGGCCGGCGCTCGTGCAACTGGGCGAGATCAGCTGGCTGCTCGGCGATACGAGCGCGGCCGAGCGCTACTTCCGCGATGGCGTGCGCAACGACGGCTGGCAGGTACTGAACGCCGATCCGTACACGCCGCTCGGCCTGCTGCTGCTGGCCAGGGGCGATGTGGAGGGCGCGAAGCAGGCGATCGCGGACGGACTGCGCGTGAGCCCGGTGAACGTGCGCGATCGCGCGTGGGTGCGCTCGGGCTCGGAGCTGCGGCTCGATCGCGCGTACGAGGCGAGCACGAGCGGCGCGGGCGGCGGTGCCCTTCGCGCGGCGCTGGAGCGCCGGATGTTCCTCTCGTCCACGACTGGCGAGCCGGGGAGCATCGGCCTCCGCGACGTGCTGGCCCTCCTGGAGCGGGAAGCGCAGACGCGGCGGGCTCACGATCCAAAACGAGCGGCCGAGATCCTGGACCAGGCGGGGCTGGCCTACCAGTTTGCCGGGTTGCACGCCGAAGCCGCGCGCGCACTGGCCGACGCGGTCGCAGCGGACCCGGGCGCGAGCTACCTGCGCTACGACCTCGCCCAGAGCGAGCTCGCGCTGGGCGACGATGCGGCGGCGAGCGCACAACTGCAGGAAGTGGTACGGATAGCGCACGCGTCGCGCACCTACGATCTGCGGATCGGCTTCGCGGAGCGCGACCTGGCGCTGATCGCGATGCGCGGCCGACGATACGAGGAGGCAGCCCGGCTGATGCGCAGCGCGCTCGACGACTATCGCTGGGCGTACCTGCCCGACGCCTACCCGACGCTGGTCGAGGCATACGGGAAGCTGGGGCAGCCCGCCGAAGCCGCGAAGTGGCAGCGGCGGCTGTCGTTCCTGCAGGGACGTTAGATGAACTACCCATCGCTGGCGCTGGCCACCGTCATCATCGGCGCGATCTCGTTCGCGCTGGCGCGACGGACGGGGCGTTATGCGCTCAGCGTGACGGCGGGCGGCGGAATCGTGTTCTGGCTGCACTCGCTCCGCTACTTCGGGTACACCAGCGACGACTCGTACATCTCGTACCGCTACGCGCGGAACTTCGCTGACGGGCTGGGGCTGGTCTGGAATCGCGGCGAGCACGTCGAGGGGTACACGAACTTCCTCTGGGTGGTGATACTCGCGGGCTTCGACAAGGCGGGCGCCGACATCGTCTTCACCGGGCGGTGGCTCGGCTTCGCGCTGGGCGTCGCGGCGATCGGCGGCACCTACGCCCTCGCGCGTGCACTGGCGGGCAAGGATGCCGGGCCGGGCGCGGGCTTCGCGGCGGCCTTCCTGCTCGCCGCGTCCGGGCCGTTCGCAATGTGGGGCACCGCGGGGCTGGAGACGTCGCTGTTCGCCGTGCTGCTGATCGTGGCGGTGCTCGCGCACATGCGCGAACAGCAGGCCGGCGTGCTGCCGCTGTCGGGAGCGCTGTGGGCGTTCGTGCTGATGACGCATCCTTCGGGCGTGATCGCGTTCGGGGTATCGCTCGTGTTCAAGGCCGCCGAATCGGCGACGCGGGCCGGTCGCGCCGGCGCCGGACGGCCCGCCCCGTACCGGACGGAAGTGCGCGCGCTGGCTATATGGCTGGCGTCATTCGCCGTGCTCTTCGTGCCGTACTTCGCCTGGCGCTACGCGGCGTACGGGTGGCTCTTCCCGAACACGTACTACGCGAAGGTCGGATCGGGCATCGACCAGTACGCGCGCGGGCTGCTGTACGCCGATCGCTTCTTCGAGGAGTACGCGATCTGGATGCTGCTCGCCGTGCCGGTGGCGCTGTTCTCCGGATCGCTCAACAGGATGCGGTCGGGGTACGTGCTCGCGATCGTCGGCGCGATGATGGCGTACATCGTGTACGTCGGCGGCGACAGCCTGCTGCGCTACCGCTTCTTCGCGCCGATGCTGCCGCTGGTGTACGCCGTGTCCGTCGCGTCGGCGGCGGCGATCGCGCGGAACGTCCGGGGCTGGGACGCCAGCCGGCCGTGGGCGGCGACGGCAGCGGCCTGTGCCGCCGCCGCGGCGCTGACGCTGTTCACGCTGCAGGCGTCCGCCGGCGACACGGCTGTGCGCTCCGAGCGCGTGGCCGTGCAGGAGCGCGTCGAGATGGGGCGCTGGATGGCGAAGAATCTTCCGGCGAGCACGGTGGTGGCCGTGGTGCCGGCCGGGTCGATCCCCTACGAGTCGCGGCTGCCTTCCATCGACATGCTGGGGCTGAGCGACGAGCATATCGCGCACCGGCAGATCGATCTGCCGGCGATCATCGTGGGGCACGAGAAGTACGACTCCGAGTACGTGCTGGACCGGAAGCCGGAGATCATCATCCTCAACGATCACCTGACGCGCGCGCCGTGGCGGCTCCCGGATTACGACGCGCTGCGCGGGCAGGTGATCACGGCGATTCCAGACATGCTGAAGTCGCCGCGCCTTGTCGAGGAGTACGAGCTGCGGAGCGCGGAGATCATCAAGGGGAGCTGGCTCAACCTGTTCGTGCGCCGCGACGCCGATGCGGTGCTCTCCCGCACGCTGGCGCCACCGGGGGCTCCGTGATGCGCGACGGCGAAAGGCAGCACGCACGATGAGCTATCCGCTGCTGGCCCTGCTGGTCTTCGCGACCGCCGGCGGTACGGTGGCGGCCGCGCACCTGACCGGCCGCTATTTCGTCGCGGCCGTGGGCGGCGCGGTGATCATCCTCTACCTGCACGGCGGCGTGTACCTGAACTACACGAGCGACGACGCGTACATCTCGTACCGCTACGCGCTGCATCTCGCCGACGGCATGGGGCTCGTGTGGAACTCCGGGCAGCACGTCGAGGGGTACACCAACTTCCTCTGGGTGATGATCCTCGCGGCGACGCGCGTGATGGGGGCCGACATCGTGCTCTCGGCCCGCTGGCTCGGATTCGGCGCCGCGTGCGCCGCGGCGGGGGCCACGTACCTGCTCGTCGACGCACTGCTCGAGCGCAAGGACGTGGCACGCTACGCCGGGCTGGCCGCGGCGCTGACGCTCGCGGCGTCGGGGCCGGTCGCGCTCTGGTCGTACGCGGGGCTGGAGACGCCGTTCTTCGCGCTGCTCGTGGCGACCGCGGTGATCCTCCACATCCGCGAGCAGCGCCGCAACGTGTTTCCCGCTTCGGGGATCGTCTGGGCGCTCGTGCTGATGACGCGGCCGGACGGCATGGTCCTGTTGGGTGTGTCGGCGTTCTTCAAGATGGCCGAACTGATCCTGGCGATGGACGCGGGCGAGGAGCAGCGCGAAGGGCTGCCGCGGACGGCGCCGCGGACGCTCGCCCTCTGGCTCGGGGTATTCGCCGTGATCTACGTGCCGTACTTCGCGTGGCGCTACGCGACGTACGGCTGGCTGCTCCCGAACTCGTATTACGCCAAAGTGGGCGGCGGCCTGGCCCAGTATGAGCGCGGCCTCCGCTACCTGATGGATTTCGCGCAACAGTACGCCGCGTGGTTAGGCCTGCTGGCGGCGCCGGCGCTGCTGCTACAGGGGCTGCGGCGGATGGCGTCGCTCTATGTCATCGCGCTGCTCTCCGTCTGGGCGCTGTACGTGGTGATCGTCGGCGGCGACGGCCTGCTGCGCTTCCGCTTCTTCGCCGAGGTGCTGCCGCTGTTCTACGCGCTCATCTTCGCGTCAGGCGCGGTGATCCTCGCGTCCATCCGCATCGACGGCGCTCGCGAGGCGTGGCTGCGGGCGGGGGCTGCGCTGGCGGTCTGCGGCGGACTGCTCGCGTTCACGCTGCAGTCGACCCCCAGCGAGCCGTTCGCGGTGGCGGTGCCGCTCGAGCGCCAGGGCGTGCGGGATCGCGTCACGATCGGACGGTGGCTGCGAGAGCACGCGCCGCCTGACACGGTGATCGCGCTGCTGGCGGCCGGAGCGATCCCGTACGAGTCGCGGCTGACCACGATCGACATGCTGGGGCTGAACGACGAGCACATCGCCCACCGCCCGATCAGGGTGGGAGGTGGAACGGCGGGCCACGAGAAGTTCGACGCGGACTACGTGCTCAGCAAGAAGCCGGACGCGATCATCCTGTTCGCCTCGCTGCAACCGGCGCCGGCCGGCCGCGGGCAGTACGATCAGCCGCTGTTCGGTCTCATACCGGCGGCGGCGGAGATGGTGGGGAATCCCCAGCTCTGGCGCGGCTACCAGGCGAGAAGCGTCAAGATCGGCGACCGCTGGTTCAACCTGCTGGTGCGCAACGACTCGCCGCTGCTGGCCGAGACGAGCGCGGCTGCGCCGTAATCCGCGCTCTGCTGCATCGCCCGCGGACGCATGGCCTGATCCGGGGGCGCAGCAGCCTCACACGAGCTGGCGCTCGCCGTAGTACGGCATGGTGACGGTGCCGGGAGGCTTCGCCTCGCCGTTGCTGCGCGAGACCATCGCCAGCGTGATCGGCGCGATGACGTTCGGGTCCGTCAGCACGTTGACGCAGGCCGGGCGGCCGCTGCGGAAGGCGCGCTCCAGCGCCGGCGCGATCTCAGCGGCGTCTTCCACCAACTCGGCGTGGCAGCCGAACCCCGCGGCTGCGAGGTCGTATCGCACGAGGCCCAGCTCGGACACCACGGTATGCCCCTTGCCGTACATCAGCTCCTGGCCGTGCTTTGACATGCCCCATTGCTGATCGTTGTTCACGACGACGACGATCGGCAGATGGTGGCGTGACATCGTGTCGAACTCCGCGAAGTTGAGGCCGACCGAGCCATCGCCGGTGAGGCAGAGCACGCGGCTCTTGGGGTGCGCGAGCTGCGCCGCGATCGCGAACGGCAGCCCGGTGCCGAGGCAGCCCAGGTAGCCGTGCGAGAGCCAGTGGCCGGCGCGGCGCACCGTCGACGAGGACTCCAGCCAGAAGGCCGTCTCGCCGCCATCGGCGACCAGCACGTCGTCGGGGCGATGCATGACCGCCGCGATGTCTTTCGCCAGGCGGAACGGGTGGATGGGCGGCGCGGCGACGGCGCAGGCGCTTGCGAACAGGGCATCCATGCCGGTGCGGGCGCCCCGGAACGCGGCGGTCCATTCGGAGCGGTCGGGCCACGAGGCTGCCGCGGCGGCGGCTGTGAGCGTGCGCAGCGTCGCGCCGCAGTCGGCGACAACGCCCATCTGCACATCGCGGTTACGCCCGATCTCTTCGCCCTCGATGTCGACCTGGATGACGTGCGCGGACGGCGGGATCATCGAGTTCTGCGCGCCGCCCGTGAACAGCCCCAGCCGCGCGCCGAGCAGCAGCACGACATCGGGCCCGCCGGACTGGCGCGTCGCGATGAGCGACATGAAGCCGCCACCGGATAGCGGGTGGTCTTCGGGCACGCAGCCGCGCGCCTTGCCATTGGTCAGCACGGGGATGCCGGTGCGCTCAGCGAAGGCCCGCAGGTCCGCGCCGGCGCCGGCGAACCAGACACCGCCCCCGGCCATGATGACGGGGCGCTTCGCGGCGGCGAGCCGGGCGATGATCTCGCGGGTGACGTCGGCGCCGGGCCCGGGCACCTCGTTGGTGCGACGCACATCCGGCAGGAGCACGCGGTCCTCATCGATACGGGCGAAGAGCACGTCGGCGGCGATCTCCAGGAACACCGGCCCGGGGCGGCCCGTCGTCGCGATGCGGATCGCCTGGGCGACGAAGTCGGGAAGGCGCTGGAGGTGGGTGACGGTCGCCGACCATTTCGTGATCGGCTTCATCAGGTCGACCTGGCTGAAGCCCCCCTGCAGCGGCAGCCGCTCATCGTCGACGAGAGGGCTGCGGCCGCCGATGATCAGCACCGGCACGCAGTCCAGGTAGGCGTTCGCCACAGCGGTGACGACGTCCGTGACGCCGGGACCGGCCGTGACGACGGCGACACCGAGGCGGCCCGTCGTGCGGGCCCAGCCATCGGCCGCGTGCCCGGCAGCCTGTTCGTGCCGGGTATCGACGAGGCGCAGCTTGTGTTTCTGCGCGGCCTGGAAGATCGCGTCGAGGTGGCCGCCGTGGAGAGTGAACAGGCACTCCACGCCGGCGGCACGGAGCATACGCACAAGGATCTCGCCGCCGTCAATCGATTCCATCACAACGCTCCGGCATTCCAACGGGACTCGCGCGGGTGCGCGGTTTCCCCGACTCTAACAGCCGGACGCCGACTCGCACGCCTGTCGATCGGCCCGACCGCTGAGGGCCGCATGGCCCCTGCCACGTCTCCCCGAGGGCGGCATCATGGGCGAATGAACGTGCCAGCAAGAAGGAGAGAACCGATGGCTCAGCAGGTCGAAGAGCAACTGGTGTCGATGACCGAACGCGCGGTGGAGAAGGCGCTCGCGCTTCTGCACGACCGCGGCACGCAGGAGATGGCGCTGCGCGTGTTCGTCGCGGGCGGCGGCTGCTCCGGCTACCAGTACGGTATGGCGATCCCGGAGCGGCAGGAGGAGAACGACATCGTCATCGGCCATGGGCCGCTGCGACTCTTCATCGATCCTGAGAGCGCGCCACTGCTGCGCGGAGCCGAGATCGACTTCATCGACGACGTGATGCGCTCCGGGTTCTCGATCTCCAATCCGAACGCGACGGGCGCGTGCGAGTGCGGGTCGAGCTTCCGCACGGAGGACGGCGGCTGTCAGCCGAAAGGCTGCTGCTAGCGTGACGATGAGCGCGCGCCGGGAGGACGTCTCGTTCACGAGCGGCCGGGACCGGATCGCGGCCTGGTTCTATCCCGGCGAGGGCGGCGAGCGGCGTCCGTGCGTGGTCGTGGGCCACGGCTTCGCTGGCGTGAAGGAAGCGCGGCTCGACGCGTTCGCCGAGCGATTCGCGGCGGCGGGCCTGTCGTGCCTGGTCTTCGACTATCGACACTTCGGCGGCAGCGGCGGTGAGCCGCGTCAGCTGGTCGACATCGGCCAGCAGCGCGAGGACTGGCGGGCGGCGCTGCGGTACGCCCGCGGGCGGCCGGACGTCGACGGCGCCCGCATAGGGCTCTGGGGGACATCGTTCGGGGGCGGACTCGCACTCGAACTGGCTTCGCGTGATGCGAGCATCGCGGCGGTGGTGTTGCACCTGCCGCTGGTCGACGCGCTGGCGACCGGACGCCACGACGGCATCGGCCACACGGCCCGTCTCGCAATCTGCGGCCTGCGCGACCTCGGCAGCGCGCTGTTGCGGCGGCGCCCCTTCTTCATCCAGGTCGTCGGGCCGCCGGGTTCGCTGGCGTTCATGAACAGCGAGGAGGCGCAGCCGGGCTACTTCTCCATCGTCCGCAACGCGCCGGCATGGCGGAATGAAGTCGCCGCGCGCATCGTCGTGCAGATGGCGCTGTTCCGGCCGATCGCGCGCGCAGCTCACGTGCGCTGCCCGATGTTCGTCGTGGTCGGCGAACAGGACACGATCACGCCGACACCCTCGACGCTGGACGCGGCGCGGCAGGCACTGCGCGCGGAGGTGATCTCGCTGCCGTGCGGGCACTTCGGTGCCTATCTCGGTGACATGTTCGAGCGGGCAGTGACGGCAGAGACGGCATTTCTCGTCGACAAGCTGGCCGTGCGGCCGGAAGCGGCGAGCGCCGCGCAGCGGGATCGGGCGGCCGCAGGCGGCGCCTGAGCGCGGCATACACGGGGGGTTGGGCGGTGCTCTGCCCGACATGGTGGGTTAGAAAGCGGTGACTGCGTGTCGAACACAGCCTCTTCAAACGAGACAGCGGGCCGCGCGGCCGCGGAGGAGCAGTACCGCGAGGCATTGAGCTTCGACCGCTGGGGCTGGGGCAGCCACTGCGTCGACTGCTACCCGGGCAACTGCCCGTACCGCGTGTACGTGAAGGACGGCGTCATCGTCCGCGAGGAGCAGGCGGCGACGTTCCGCGTCATCGAACCGGGCGTGCCGGACATGAACCCGATGGGCTGCCAGAAGGGCG
>Ga0315281_10002643_pt1 | contig 26548 bp, 23 predicted proteins | sample YL17G07_0_MG_FD_204540 | JGI IMG/M metagenome (GOLD analysis project Ga0315281, IMG submission 204540) | Sediment microbial communities from Yellowstone Lake, YNP, Wyoming, USA - YL17G07_0 | ecosystem: Environmental > Aquatic > Freshwater > Lake > Sediment | place: USA: Wyoming | collected... | reverse complement strand
ATCACGTTCGGGTCTACGCCATGGCGCCAGTCGCCGGCAACGAATTCGACCTCGAGCCCGAGGCGGACCGCCATCTTGCGCCACAGCATCGCGAACTGGCCGGTCTCGAACATCAGCACCCTGTCGCCCGGGGACAACGTGTTGACGATCGCCGCTTCCCATGCGCCGGTGCCGGACGCCGGATAGATGATCACCGGGTGGGCAGTCCGGAATACCGTCTGCAGCCCGGCAAGCACGTTGTTGCCGAGATCCGCGAAATCCGGCCCGCGATGGTCGATGGTCGCGTGGTCGATCGCGCGCAATACGCGGTCGGGAACATTGGTGGGTCCCGGGATCTGCAGGAAGTGGCGGCCGCTGCGGTAAGTCATGGCTTGATGGGGCTGAAATAAGCGAGGTCGAGTCGAGCATAGAGAACTTGCCATGCGGCGTCAACGGAGTGGATCAAGCCGCGCCGCGGCAGGGGCGTCAACCGTTCACCGCCGGATTCGTTGCTCAGGATACAGGGTAGTCCCTGATTTCATCGAGGAGAAAACTCATGCGCAGAATTTCCGTCTTAATGCTGGCCGGCATCGCCGCCAGCCTGTTCTCCCTATCCGCCGTCGCGCAAGGCCCGGGTCCGGGACCCAAGCCGCCGGTCCCGCGCGATTGCAGCAAGGCCAAGGATCCCACCCGCTGCGTAGCCCGGCACAAGGCATTCGAGGCTTGCAAGGACAGCAAGGCGGGCCCCGAACGCCGCGAGTGCCTGAAAGCCAATCGACCGGCGCCGCCGGGGCCGAAGAAATCCTGAGCCGCCGCCGGCATCCGCATGAAAAGGCAGGCTCACGCCTGCCTTTTTTCTTTGCGGCTGCGCCGGTATGATGCGGCAGCAACTTTCCTGCCCTAATCGCGCCACGTTGACTTGAACGCCCCGGCTTCTCCGCCTCACCCCGCAACCCTCGACCGCAGCGCGCTCGCCGCCCGCCTGCGGCGCGAGGTCGAGGGCGACGTCCTGTTCGACGCCGCATCGCGCGGCCGCTACAGCACCGACGCGTCGATCTACCAGATCGAGCCCGTCGGCGTGGTAGTGCCGAAGACCGAGGCCGGCGCGCTCGCCGCCATCGCCATCGCCATGGACGCCGGCGTGCCGGTCCTGCCGCGCGGCGCCGGCACCTCGCAGTGCGGGCAGACCGTCGGCGCCGCGCTGGTCATCGACCACGGCAAATGGATCAACGCCGTTCTCGAGTTCGACAGGGACCAGCGCCGCGTCTGCGTCCAGCCCGGCATCGTCCTCGACACGCTGAATGCTTTTCTGAAACCCCACGGGCTCACCTATCCGGTCGACGTTTCCACTTCGGCGCAGGCAACCATCGGCGGCATGGCCGGCAACAACAGTTGCGGCTCGCGTTCGCTCAGATACGGCAACATGGTGCACAACGTGCACGCGATCGATGCGGTGCTTGCGAACGGCGCGCAACACCGTTTCGGCCCGCTCCTGGATTACGCGGCGTCCACCCAGCCGAGGGAATTCGCGCACCTCGTCGATTCCATCCAGGCAATCGCCATGCGCGAAGCCGACGAAATCGAGCGCCGGGTGCCCAAACTGCTGCGCAAGGTGGCCGGCTACAACCTCGACCTGATGGTGCGTTCCGAGCGCAACCTCGCCGTCAACCTCGCGCACCTGCTGGTCGGCTCCGAGGGCACGCTCGCGTATTTCCGCCGCCTGCACCTCGACCTCGTGCCGATCCCGCGCCACAAGGCGCTCGGCGTCTGTCACTTCTCGACGTTCTACCAGGCGATGGACGCCTCGCAGCACATCGTCAGGCTCGATCCCGCCGCGGTCGAGCTGGTCGACCGCACCATGATCGACCTCGCGCTCGGCAACGCGAGCTTTCGCCCGATCGTCAACCGCTTCCTGATGGGCGAGCCCGAGGCGATCCTGCTGGTCGAATTCGCCGGCGACGACGAACAGGAACAGGTGCGCGGTTTGAAGCGGCTGTCCGAACTGATGGCCGATCTGGGCATGCCGAAGAGCGTGGTCGAGATCACCGATCCGGCGCTGCAGCGCGAAACCTGGGAAGTGCGCAAGGCGGGACTCAACATCATGATGTCGATGAAGGGCGACGGCAAGCCGGTCTCCTTCATCGAAGACTGCGCGGTGCCGCTCGAACACCTTGCCGATTACACCGCGCGGCTCACCGAAGTGTTCGCCAAACACGGCACCCGCGGCACCTGGTACGCGCACGCCTCGGTCGGCTGCCTGCATGTGAGGCCGGTGCTCAACATGAAGGGCGACGGCGCAAAGAAGATGCGCGCCATCGCCGAGGAAGCCTGCGCCATGGTGCGCGAGTACAAGGGCTCGTATTCCGGCGAGCACGGCGACGGCCTGGTCCGCTCGGAATGGATCGAACCCGTGTATGGCCCGCGCCTCACCCGGGCCTTCGGCGAGATCAAGGCGCTGTTCGATCCGCAGAACCTGATGAATCCGGGCAAGATCGTGAATCCCACGCTGATGGACGACCGCAGCCTGTTCCGCTTCAAGCCGGATTACCGGCCGCAGCGCATTGCGACCGGGCTCGACTGGTCGTCATGGCTCGAGGACCCGGCGACGGAGCAGACCGGCAGCAGCGGCCTCGCGGCGGCGATCGAGATGTGCAACAACAACGGGCATTGCCGCAAGTTCGACGCCGGCACCATGTGCCCCTCGTACCGTGTCACCCGCGACGAGCAGCACCTGACGCGCGGCCGCGCCAATACGTTGCGCCTCGCGCTGTCCGGTCAGCTCGGCGCGGAAGGGCTCGCCTCCGCGGAAGTGCGCGACGCGCTCGACCTTTGCGTATCGTGCAAGGGCTGCAAGCGCGAATGCCCGACCGGCGTCGACATGGCGAAGCTGAAAATCGAGGCGCGCCACCAGTACGCGGCGCGGCACGGCATTTCCCTGCGCGAGCGGCTGGTTGCTTATCTGCCGCGCTACGCGCCGCTGGCTTCGCGATTTTCCTGGCTGATGAATCTGCGCGACCGCGACCCATGGTTCGTGAAATTGAGCGAAACCTTGCTGGGCCTCAGCGCAAGGCGCCGCCTGCCGAAATGGCGCGCCGACACGTTCCAGCGCACGACGGCGCCGACACCCGCTTTCGCCGCGGCAAGCGCTCGCGACGTCGTACTGCTGGTCGACACCTTCAACAACCATTTCGAACCCGGTGTCGCGCATGCGGCGCGCGCCGTGCTCGAAGCGGCGGGCTATACCGTGCATTTGCCAAAGGCGCTCGACGGTACGAGGCCGCTGTGCTGCGGCCGCACGTTCCTTTCGTGCGGCCTCACCGCCGATGCGAGAATCGAAGCGCGGCGCACGCTCGATGCGCTGAAGCCCTTCGTCGATGCCGGTATTGCCATTGTCGGGCTCGAACCATCGTGCCTGCTGACGCTGCGCGACGAATTCGCTTCCTTGCTGCCGGGGGCGGAAACCGACCGCCTGGCCGCACGCGCCTTGCTGTTCGAGGAATTCATTGCAGCGGAGGTGAACGCCGGCCGCTGGACGCTCGCGCTGAAGCCGCTTCCGCAAAAGCAGGCCCTGCTCCACGGCCATTGCCACCAGAAGGCATTTGGCGCGATGAGCGCGATGGAGCAGGCGCTGCGCCTCGTTCCCGATCTGGCGGTCTCGACAATTCAATCCGGTTGCTGCGGCATGGCCGGTGCGTTCGGCTATGAGGCCGAGCACTTCAAGGTGTCGATGAAGATGGCCGAACTCGACCTGCTGCCCGCGGTGCGCGCCGCGCCGGAAGACGCGCTGGTGGTGGCGGACGGCACGAGTTGCAGGCACCAGATCGCCGATGGCACGGCGAGGACCGCAATTCACGTCGCGCAGGTGCTCGCCGCTGCGCTGCCAGCTGCGCAGTAGCAGGATCGCCCGTTTCTCGCGCTGCAGTCGGCATTCGATTCTCCCCGCGCAGTTTTTTGTCATTCTGGAAAAGCAACAAACATACGCCATCTTGACCTGACCGATTTCGCAATCGGCTTGGCTGCAGGCGCAGCATGCTCTCAATGGAATGCGCGGTAGCGGCGCGTCGGCACCAAGACACTGGCACCGGGCCACACGTGCGAAGAGAACAGAATTCAATTTCCAATCCGCCATTGCAGGACTCGCGAATTGTTGATGACCGGGTCCTTGACAAGGGTCAACACGCTCCTCGAATTCTCCTGCTATATACAAGCAGCAATCCGACGTTTTTCAACAAAGCGCGGCTCGAACTTCTGCTGCGGACGGGCGCGAAACGCTATCCAACGGGATTCTCTTTTCCAACTTATCGATGCTTCGGCGGGGAGACATCTCAACGTGGGCAACATAGAGAGGACACCGAGGAAGAAGCTTCCTACCGTTTCTCGGCGGGAATTCATCAAACTCAGCAGCGCGGTGGCAATAGGAGCAGGGATCGGTGAGCTGTTCACCGAAATCATCTGGATAGATGATGCTCTGGCCGCACTCCCCGCCTCGGAGGGATACCTTGTTGTCGATACGAAGAAGTGCCAAGGGTGCATGTCATGCATGCTGGCCTGCTCCCTGGTGCATCACGGAAGGATTAGTCCTTCCCTGGCACGCATACAAGTCCTGCAGAATCCCTTCGAAAAATTTCCCCAAGACCTGACCATTGCTCAATGCCGGCAGTGTGTGGACCCTGAATGCGTCAAGGTCTGTCCCGTCGGCGCTCTCCATGTCGATGGGCGAAACGGAAATGTGAGACGGGTATCCGGAATATCGCGTACCCGGCAACATCGCCGTGCGCCGCGTGACGGTGATGAGCGAGGGCATCCCTCTCGTCGGGCACGTCTTGCAGGCAAAGGAGAACGCCGGGAAACGGTTAGCGACGGTTATCCTGTGCCAGGGCACCGGCGGTCTGCAGCACTATCACCTGTACAACGCACTTGCCTTTGCCAATGCGGGCTATACGGTGATCACGTTCGATTATCGCGGCTGGGGCCAGAGCGCGGGCCGACTGATTCCAGCCACCCTGAACGTGGCGCAATTCCGCCAAGACGGCCGGCCCTACAACGCCGAGGTGATCGAGGTCCGCGAAACCATCGATCCTTTCGAGCAGGCAGCAGACGCCGCGGCGGTCGTTGCGTGGGCGGTGGCAGAGCCGGAGGTTGATGCGGACAGGATCGGGATCTGGGGCACCAGTTTCGGTGGCGGCATCGCGCTATACACCGCGATCAATGACTCGCGCATCAAGGTCTTCGTCGGCCAGGTCGGCAGCTACGAAGCGCGCCGCACCGACAACGCGGTGCTGGAGCTACGGCGCGATGCGACACGGCGCGCACACGGCGAGTTGCCGTACCCTGCTCCGAAAGCACGCGTGGCCGGTGCATTGCACGGCAACATGATCCGGGAGAAATATCAGCTTTGGAGCCCGGCCGAAGAGCTGAGCCGCCTCGCTGCGCGCCCGCCGCGGCTCGCTGTACTGCTCATCGATGCGGAAAAAGATGAACTTATGGATCTGCGCTGGAACGGCCAGCGCGTGTTTGAGCGCCATGCCGGCACGAAGGAGCGCGTCGTCATCCCGGACATCACCCACTACGCTGTCTATAACGGCACCGTACTGCAACAGGTCACCAAGCTCGCGCTGGATTGGTACGACAAGCATTTGAGATAGAAAGACGGCACCCGCGGCATTTTGCGAGTGTGCCGGCGCGCTGACGCAACATGAAAATGCCGCGCGAACGCGGCATTTTTTTCGACGAGTGCTGAACAGCCCTGCGCCGGATGACACCGTTCCGCCGTTACTTCAGCGCCTGCAGCTGGTCGAACTGCGCCTTGGTCCAGGTCGCGTCCGGGCCGTTGATGAGCTTGTGCACGGCCTCGCGGAACGGACCGCGATCGACCTTGATCACGGTCTTGCCCTTCTTCGCGAATTCATCGGCCATTCTTGCCTCGATCGTAATGATCTCCGCGGTTGCCCTTGCCGCCGCTTCCTTGAATACCGTCTCGAAGATTTTCTTATCGGGATCCGAAAGCTTGCCCCAGGTCGAGCCGGAAATGATGGTGAGCAGGGCGTCGGTGATGTGGCCGGTCAACACGATGTACTTCTGCACCTCGTAGAATTTCTTGGCGTCGATGGTCGGCAGCGGATTTTCCTGCGCATCGACGGTGCCGTTCTGCAGCGCGAGGTAGACCTCGGCAAACGCGATCGGCGTCGGGTTCGCGCCCACCGCGCGCGGGAACATGGTGTACAGCGGCGCATCGGGAACGCGGATCTTCAGGCCTTTCATGTCTTCGGGCTTGCGGATTTCCTTGTTCGAAGTGACGTGGCGCTCGCCGTAATACGTCATCGCGACGATCTTGTTGCCGCCCTTCTGCTTGTAGCCTTCGGCGAGGTCCTGGAAAAACGCGCTGTTGGTGTAGGCCTTCCAGTGGTTGAAATCGCGGAACATGAAGGGCGCGCCCCCGATGGCGACCGGGCCATAAGTGCGCCCGGCGAACAGCTGCCCGGTATAGATGATGTCGACGGTGCCCAGCGTGAGGCCCTGGTTGATGTCCGTCTCCTTGCCGAGGCTGGATGCCGGAAACACCTCCATCGTGTAGCGGTTGCTGGTGCGCTTGGCGATTTCGCCTGCCGCCCATAGCGCGGCGGCGTGATACGGCTCGCTCGTTTCATAGACATGCGCGAATTTGAGCTTGGTCTGCGCAAACGTGAGTGGCGCAACCGCGATCAGCGCTGCTGCCGCGAGATACCTGATTCCGTGTTTCATGGTCTTCCTCCTTAGGTGTGCTGCCGAATTTTGTTCTATTTCGGATTCTACATGGTTGCGCCGATAATCCATGGCGCGAATTCGTCCTGCCCGTAACCGAGCAGTTCGCTCTTGCTGCGCTTGCCCGACGCCGTCTCCAGCATCAGCTGGAAAATGCGTTCGCCCAATTCCTGCACCGACACCGAGCCATCGACGATCTCGCCGCAGTTCAAGTCCATGTCGCCGGTCATTTTGAGAAAAAGCGGCGTGTTGGTCGCAAGCTTCACCGATGGCGAAGGCTTGCAGCCGTAGGCCGAGCCGCGCCCGGTGGTGAAACAAATCAAGTTGGCGCCGCCGGCGACCTGGCCGGTCGCCGACACCGGATCGTAGCCCGGCGTGTCCATGTAGACGAAGCCTTTGGCGGTGACCGGCATCGCGTATTCGTAGACGTCGACGAGATTGGTGGTGCCGCCCTTCGCCACCGCACCCAGGGATTTCTCGAGGATGGTGGTGAGGCCGCCGGCCTTGTTGCCGGGCGATGGATTGTTGTTCATCTCATTGTGGTTGCGCGCGGTGTAATCCTCCCACCACCTGATGCGGTCGACGATTTTCTCGCCGACTGCGCGGCTGGCCGCGCGCCGCGTCAGCAGATGCTCGGCGCCGTAAATTTCCGGCGTTTCCGAAAGAATCGCCGTTCCGCCGTTCTGCACCAGCAAATCCACCGCGGCGCCGAGCGCGGGGTTGGCGGTAATGCCCGAGTAACCGTCCGAGCCGCCGCACTGCAAGCCGACGATCAGGTGGCTCGCCGGCACGGGTTGCCTTGTTACCGCGTTGGCAATCGACAGCATTGCCTTCACCCGTGCCACGCCCTCGGCGACGGTGCTCGCGCTGCCGCCACTGTCCTGGATGTTCATGGTGGACAAGAGCGGGCCTTCCTGCAAACCTTGCGTGAACATCAGCGCGCCCATCTGGTTCGCTTCGCAGCCAAGGCCGACGAACAGGATCCCGGCAAAGTTGGCGTGGCGCGCGTAGCCCGCGAGCGTGCGGCGCAGCACGTCGATCCCCTCGCCGGTCGACGCCATGCCGCAGCCCGAGGAATGCGTCAGCGCGATCACGCCGTCCACATTGGGAAAGCCGTCGAGCGCGGGACCGCGAAACTGCTCGGCGATCGCCTTCGACACGGTCGCCGAGCAGTTGACCGTCGACAGGATGCCGATGAAGTTGCGGGTGGCGACGCGGCCGTCCGCGCGCACGATGCCTTCAAAGGTAGCTGGCACGGGCGCGAAAGCGGTCGGCCTCGCCTCGGCGCAGAACGCGTAGTCCCGCGCAAAATCCTGCATGCCCAGGTTATGCACATGCACATGCTGGCCGGCGGCGATGCCCTTGGTCGCGAAACCGATGATCTGGTTGTAGCGCCGCACCGGCTGCCCGGTGACGATTGCACGCGTGGCGACCTTGTGTCCGGCCGGAATGCGATCCGCGCAGATCACCTTTTCCTTGAGCAGATTGGTGCCGATTTCGAGATCGTGGCAGGCGATCACCACATCGTCGGCGGGATTGAGTCTCAGGTACAACGGCGTTTCTCGAAGCATGGGCTTTTGCTCCACTGCCCTTCAATGGCTCATCAGCCTGGGCAGAAACAATGAAATGGCGGGAATGTAGGTAATCAGCACCAGGCTGATCAGCAATGGGATCAGCCACGGCAGGATTGCCATGGTAGTCCGCTCGAACGAAAGTTTGGACACCCGCGCGAGCACGAACAACACCATGCCCATCGGCGGATGCAACAGGCCGATCATCAGGTTCAACACCATGATCAGCCCGAAGTGCACCGGGTCGATGCCGAGCTGGGCGCAGATCGGCATCAGCACCGGCACCAGGATGGTGATCGCGGCAGTCGGCTCGAGGAAGCAGCCGACGAACAGCATCAACAGGTTCGCAAGGAACAGGAAAAACGCCGGGTTGTGGGTGACCGCGAGCACCATCGCCGCGACTGCCTCGGTGACCCGCGTGGTGGTCAGGAGCCAGCCGAAGATCGATGCCGCGGCGACGATCAGCAACACCGTCGCCGTGGTCTCGATGGTATCCATCGACACCTTGATCAGCATCTTCCAGGTGAGCGTCTTGTACCAGACGAGGCCGAGCCAGAGCGCCCACACGCAGGCGGCGATGGCGCCCTCGGTCGCGGTGAAAATCCCGGTGCTCATGCCGCCGATCAGCAGCACCGGCGTCATGATCGGCATCACCGCCTGGAAGCGGTAGAAATAATCGGCAGCGAACAGCAAGACCAGCGCGATCACCACCGTCCAAACCGAGTTGGCGCCAAGCTCGGTCGCGGCCCAGATGGACGCGGGAAAACCGATGACGATCGCGAGCTCGAGCAGCGCCTTGCCGATGCGCAGCCAGCTGAACGGGACATCGGCGCCCCAGTTGTTCTTGTGGGCGTAGTACGCAACGGTCAGCATCATCAGGATCGCCATCACGGCGCCCGGCAGGATGCCGGCAAGAAACAGCTGTCCGACCGACACGTTGGCCATCATCGCGTAGATCACGAACGGCAAGGATGGCGGAATGATCGGGCCAAGCGTGGCCGATGCCGCGGTCACGCCGACCGAGAATTCGAGCCCGTAACCGTGCTCCTGCATCGCCTTGATTTCGATGGTGCCGAGTCCGGCGGCGTCCGCGATCGCGGTTCCCGACATGCCGGCGAATATCACCGAGCCGATGACGTTGACGTGCCCGAGCCCGCCCTTCATCCAGCCCACCAGCGCCAGCGCGAAGTTGTAAATGCGGTTGGTGATGCCGGCCGAGTTCATCAGGTTCCCGGCCATGATGAAGAACGGCACCGCGAGCAGGGGAAAGCTGTCGATGCCGCCGTACATGCGGTGGATCACCACGTAATCCGGAATGTTGCCCGAGATCATCACGTACAGGAGCGACGCGCCTGCCATGGCAAACGCCGCCGGCAGGCCGGAACACATGAAGGCGAGGAAGGACGTGAGCAGCGCGGAGGTCATGCGCCCTCCTCGCCGTCGCCGACTTCCGGGCGTTCGAGGATGCTGAATCCCTGGCGCCAGTGTCGGATGCCGACCTGGATCGCGCGAAAACACATACCGGCAAACCCAAACAGGACCACGGAATAGACAATGCCGATCGGCCAGTTGACGACGGACATCTGGGAACTGCCGATCTTGTCCATCAAGAGCCAGGTAAGCCACGCCGCGTAGCCCAGGAACAGCACGCGCACGATGTCGACCGCGGTGGACATGACGCGATTGAATTTCGCCGGCAGGATGCGGTAGAACACGTCGACCTGGATGTGCTTGTTGTGGCGCACCACGCCGATTGCGCCGACGAAGGTCACGCAGATCAGCAGGTAGCGCGCGATCTCCTCGGTCCAGGACGCCGAATCGTTGAGCGCGTAGCGGGTGAAGAATTGGTAGAACACCGTCGCCGCCAGCACCGCAAAGAACGCGAGCGCAATCCAGTCCTCGAATCGATAGACCGAGATGTCGATGGGCGCATCCTTGGCGTGGAATTCCCCGTCCGCGCCGAGCACATGCTCGTCCTCGGCCAGCCCACCGGCGGCGATGCTTTCAGACATTTGACTGTTCCTGGTAACTCATGCGGCCACTACGCCTCCGTGGCGTCATCCAGTTCGTGCTTCCAGCTTTTCGAAAATTCCTTGTACACCCGGTCGAGGTGACGATGCATTGCCGCGCGCGCCCCGCGAACATCGTGCCGCTCGATGGCGTTGAAAATGGAAACATGGTCGGACAGCGACTGCGCGCGCAGCGCCGGCGTGCTGAAATGCTGCTCGATCCTGGTATACATCGGACGGTAGCGCTGGTCCCACAGCCCGCGCACCACCAGCGCAAGCGCGCTGTTTCCCGACGCTTCGGCGATGCGGATATGGAACTCGCGGTCGCCTTCCTGCGTTGGCGCATTGCGCTCGTTTTCCTGGACCATCCAGGCGAGGGTCTCCTTGATCGCGCCGATCTCCGGTTCCTTCGCGAATTTTGCGGCCAGCGCCGCGATCTCGCCTTCGATCAGCCGGCGCGCGCGCAGCAACTCGAATGGCCCGGGATCGATATCCTCGGGCTCCGGGGACACCGGCATGGAGGCAGGCTGCGAGGCTGCCTCCCGCACATAAATCCCGGAGCCAACCCGCACGTCGACCAGTCCCGCAATTTCGAGCGCAATCAAGGCTTCGCGCACCGAAGGCCGGCTCACGCCGAGCAGTTGCGCGAGATTGCGCTCCGGTGGCAGCCGCTTGCCGGGCGAAAATTCCCCGGTGGCGATCAATGCGCCAATCTGCTCGGCGATCTGTCGGTAGAGGCGACGCGGCTCAACGGTATGAATTGGCATGAAGAAAAGCGGAAAAATCCTCAATCGGCGGACCCCGCCACCCGCCCGGGACACGCCGAAAAGCTGGACTTCGAGGGCTCCAACCGGTACAATTTTTGGTAAAGTGGTCAGGCCAGTTTGAACCCAGAATTACACAGGGATCAGGGTGTGTCAAGCGGCCGCGGTAAGTGCCGGCCGTGACCCGGAGACCCTTGAAGAGGCAAAATACGTTACGCGAGCCCGGACCCCGGGGCCGCGCCAACAGGAGGCATCGTTCATGACCGGCAGACTCACCGGAAAGACCGCGCTGATCACGGCCGCAGGCCAGGGCATCGGCTATGCCACCGCAATGGCCTTTGCGCGGGAAGGCGCTTCGGTCATGGCGACCGACCTCAATGAGGCGCTGCTGGACCGGTTCCAGGGCGAATCGGGGATCGTCACCCGCCGCCTCGATGTCCTCGACGATGCAGCCGTGCGCGTGGTTGCGGCCGAAATTGCGCCGCTCGACGTGCTTTTCAATTGCGCCGGCTTCGTCCACCACGGTAACATTCTCGATTGCACGGACGAGGATTGGGAGTTTGCGTTCAATCTCAATGTCCGGGCGATGTACGTGATGATCAAGGCGGTGCTGCCGAAAATGCTCGGCAAGGGTGGGGGCAGCATCATCAACATCTCATCCATCGCCTCGAGCATCCAGGGGTTGCCGAACCGGTTTGCCTACGGCGCAAGCAAGTCGGCTGTGATCGGGCTGACCAAGTCGGTGGCGAAGGACTTCGTGAAACAGGGCATACGCTGCAACGCGATCTGCCCGGGGACGATCGACACGCCGTCGTTGCAGGACCGGATCAATGCATTTCCCGACCCGGTACAGGCGCGCAGGGATTTCATTGCGCGCCAGCCGATGGGGCGGCTCGGGCAGGCCGAGGAAATTGCGGAATTCCTGGTTTACCTGGGTTCCGACGAATCGAAGTTTGCAACCGGACAAGCCTTCGTCATTGACGGTGGCATGGACATCTAACGGAAAGAACGAAAGGAACAATATGAAACTGGTGCGATATGGCCGCGACGGCTTCGAAAAACCCGGCGTCATCGACGTCGCGGGAAACGTGCGCGATCTGTCCGCGGTTCTCACCAACATCGACCAGACCACGATCTCGCCCGCGGGACTGAAGCGGCTGCGCGGCATCAAGCCCGAGACCTTGCCGATGGTCAGGGGCAACCCGCGGCTCGGCGTCCCCTACACCGGCATCAGCAAGTTCGTCGCCATCGGCCTCAATTATGCCGATCACGCGAACGAAGCCGGGATGCCGATTCCGGCCGAGCCCATCATTTTCATGAAAGCCACCACCTGCATCAACGGCCCGCACGACAAGGTGATTCAGCCCAGGAACTCGACCAAGCTGGACTGGGAGGTCGAGCTCGGCATCGTCATCGGCAGCAAGGCGAAGTACGTACCCGAGGAGACCGCGCTCGATTACGTGGCGGGCTATACCATCGTCAACGACATTTCCGAACGCAATTTCCAGCTCGAGCGCGGCAGCCAGTGGGACAAGGGCAAGGGCTGCGACACTTTCGGCCCGATCGGCCCATGGCTGGTGAGCACCGACGAAATCAAGGACCCGCAGAAGCTCGGCATGTGGCTCGATGTCAACGGCGACCGCATGCAGACCGGCAACACCCGGACCATGATTTTCTCCTGCGCCAAACTGGTCTCCTACTGCAGCCAGTTCATGACCCTGCTCCCGGGGGACATCATCACCACCGGCACCCCGCCGGGAGTCGGCATCGGCAGAAAACCGCCGCGCTTCCTCAAGCCCGGCGACGTGATGCACCTCGGCATCGACGGCCTCGGCGAGCAGCACCAGGAAGTCATCGCCTGGCCGGGAAAGTAGTTCACTCTTCTAACTCGGGCCGCGGCGCATCCGGCGCCGACTGGCCCGGTCCCGCGCATCGACGCCGCAGTCCTGCAAACCGGCGGCGCGGATAGCGCGATCCGAACGCAGGCAAGGAGAAAACGTGGCGAAAAAGAGCGGCCAGCGGTTGCGCAGCAGGGATTGGTTCGGCGCGGCCGGCAAGGATGGCATGATTTATCGTTCCTGGATGAAGAACCAGGGCCTGCCGCATCATCTGTTCGATGGCCGCCCGGTCATCGGCATCTGTAATTCGTGGTCCGAACTGACGCCCTGCAACGCGCATTTCCGCGAGCTCGCGGACCACGTCAAGCGCGGCGTCTACGAAGCCGGCGGCTTCCCGCTCGAATTTCCGACGATTTCGACTGGCGAGACGCTGATGCGCCCGACCGCGATGCTGTTCCGCAACCTGATGTCGATGGACGTCGAGGAATGCCTGCGCGCCAATCCGCTCGACGGCGTGGTCATGCTCGCCGGCTGCGACAAGACGACCCCCGCACAGCTGATGGGCGCGGCCTCGGTCGACCTTCCCACGCTGCTGGTCTCCGGCGGGCCGATGCTCAACGGCAAATTCCGCGGCGAGGACATCGGTTCCGGCACCCACGTGTGGAAAATTCACGCCGACGTCAAAGCCGGAAAAATGACGCAGGCCGACATGTTCGAAGCCGAAGCCTGCATGTCGCGCTCGGCCGGCCACTGCATGACGATGGGCACGGCCTCGACCATGGCCAGCATGGCCGAAGCGCTCGGTATTGCGCTGCCGGCCAACGCCGCCATCCCCGCCGTCGATTCGCGCCGCCGCGTGCTCGCGCACATGGCGGGAGTGCGCATCGTCGCGATGGTGAAGGAAGATCTGCGCATTTCGAAAATCCTCACCCGCAAGGCCTTCGAGAATGCGATCCGGGTCAACGCCGCGATCGGCGGCTCGACCAACGCGATCGTCCACCTGCTCGCGATTGCGGGCCGCATCGGCGTGAAACTCGAGCTCACCGACTTCGACCGGCTCGCACATGACCTGCCGCTGCTGGTCGATCTGATGCCGTCGGGCCGTTTCCTGATGGAGGATTTTTACTATGCCGGAGGCCTGCCGGTGGTGATGAAGGAACTCGGCAAGCTCCTGCATCGCGACGCGCTCACGGTTTCCGGCAAGACCGTCGCCGAAAACGTGAAAGACGCGAAATGCTGGAACCGCGAGGTGATCCGCACGATCAGGAAACCGGTACAGAAAAATGCGGGCATCGCCGTGCTGCGCGGCAACCTCGCACCGGACGGCGCGGTGATCAAGCCTTCTGCCGCGACGCGCTCGCTGCTGAAGCACCGCGGCCGCGCGGTCGTGTTCGAGGATATCGAGGATTACAACGCGCGGATCGATGATCCGGAGCTCGACATCGACGAAAGTTGCGTGATGGTGCTGAAGGGCTGCGGGCCGAAGGGTTACCCGGGGTTTCCGGAAGTCGGCAACATGGCCCTCCCGGAAAAGCTGCTGCGGAAGGGAATCACCGACATGGTGCGCATCTCGGATGCGCGCATGAGCGGCACCGCCTATGGCGCGGTGGTGCTGCACATCGCTCCGGAGGCGGCGGCCGGCGGGCCTCTCGCGCTGGTCCGGGACGGCGACATGATCGAACTCGACGTGAAGCAGCGAAAACTGCATCTGGACGTATCGGCCAAGGAACTCGCGCGCAGGAAGAAGGCGTGGATGCCGCCAAAGGCCGAATTCAGGCGCGGCTATGCGAAGCTCTATGTCGATCATGTGCAGCAGGCGAACCTCGGCGTCGATTTCGATTTCCTGGTGGGCGCCAGCGGTCCGGACGTTCGCAGGGAATCACACTGAAAGGAACGGCCATGTCTTCCCCCGTCATGCTTTATGCAGCAATCAGCGCGCTACTCCTGGTCTGGCTTTCGGCCCGCGTGATCAAGGGGCGCGTCGTGTTCAAGGTCGATATCGGCGACGGCGGCAACGAGGAAATGCAGCGGCGGATCCGCGTGCAGGCGAATTTCATCGAATACGTGCCGCTTGCGCTGATCCTGATTTATTTTGTGCAACAGGCGGGATACAGCATCTGGATCGTGCATGCCCTTGGCATTACGCTCATCGTCGCGCGTGTCCTGCACGCGATGGGCCTCGGCAGCTCCAGCGGCGTCAGCAAGGGCCGCTTCCTCGGCGCCTCCGCCACCTTTCTCCTGTTGCTGGCCGGCGCCGTGCTGACGCTGTTGGGCGCGTTCGGCATTAGTTTCTAATAGCCTATATATGAATGCCGAAAACGGTTTACCTCAAGTTTGGCGAAGGCTTGCGCGCGCCAACTCCGGCCAAATATTGATCGCGCCCCACTATGTCAAACACTAACCATGCCATTCCACATCCTGTTTCCCGACCAGATCCACGAGGGCGCGCTCGATCTGGAGCAGGAGATTGCCGGCGCGGACGCGGCGCTTGACCTCCATCACACCAGCAGCATCGATCAAATCCCGGAGGCCGCGTGGGCCGCGGCGGACGGCATCGTCGTCTATCACCTGATGGCACTCGATGAGAAAGCGGCGGCGCTGGCGAAGCGTTGCCGCATTGTGGTGCGGGCCGGTGTCGGTTTCGACCATGTCGATCTCGAAGCCTGGGGCCGGCGCGGCGTTCCGGTGTGCAACACGCCGGACTACGGCACCACCGAAGTCGCCGACAGCGCCATCGGCTATATGCTCGCGTTCGCCCGCGGCGTGGCCGCCTACGACGAAATGCTGCGCACCGATCCGGTCGGGAACTGGGACTACAAGCTCGCGCCGGCGATGCTGCGCCTTCGCGGCGCGCGCTTCGGCGTCATCGGCTTCGGCCGCATCGGCACCGCCGCCGCGCTGCGCGCCAGTGCCTTCGGCATGGAGGTCGCGTTCTACGACCCCTACCGGCCCAACGGCGTCGAACTGCCGCACAACTTCCAGCGCTGCCGCACCCTTGCGGAATTGCTCGGCAGTTCGGATGTCGTCAGCATCCATACGCCGCTCACGGCGGAGACGCGCGGCATGATCGGCGCGAAGGCCGTGGCCGCAATGAAACGCGGCGCAATCCTGATTAACACCGCACGCGGGCCGATCTGCAATCTGGATGCCCTGTACGATGGTCTGAAAAGCGGGCATCTTCTGGCCGTCGGCCTCGATGTGCTGCCGGAGGAACCGGCAAATTCGAACGAACGCCTGATCGCAGCATGGCAGAAACAGGAAGGCTGGATTTGCGGACGCCTGATGGTTGCGCCGCACGCGGCGTTTTTCAGCGCACCGGCATTCCGCGACATTCGCACGAAATCGATGCAGACTGTGATGCTTTACCTCAGGGACGGCGTGCTGCAGAACTGCGTCAACCTGGCGGGCTTGAAAAAGGGCACTGTTCAAAATTGAATATTGCTTTCTCGGAGCCAAAGGCATGCACGGACGATAAACCCGTCCGTGCTGGATCGTCGCTTGCGCACGGATGATGAAGCCATCCGTGCACAATCGACGATCTGGATGTAAACCCTGTTTTTCATGTTGCGATAAGCCCTAAGGAACCGATTTATGGCTGGAGTATCGATCCGCGGCGTCACCAAGTTTTTCGGGCAGACGCAGGTCGTCAGGGGCGTCGACATCGAGATCGCCGACGAGGAGTTCGTGGTGCTGGTCGGCCCGTCCGGTTGCGGCAAGACCACGCTGCTGCGGATGATCGCCGGCCTCGAGCAGATTTCCGGCGGCGAGATCTGGATCGGCGGCCGGGTGGTCAACAACCTGCAGCCCAAGGAACGCGACATCGCGATGGTGTTCCAGAACTACGCGCTGTACCCGCACATGACGGTGCGCGAGAACATGGCGTTCAGCCTGAAGCTCGCGCACGCCGCACGCTCGATGATCGAGGAGCGTGTCGGCGTCGCGGCGGAGATTCTCGGCCTCGGCCCCTACCTCGAGCGTTATCCGCGCCAGCTCTCCGGCGGGCAGCGCCAGCGCGTGGCGATGGGGCGCGCCATCGTCAGGATGCCGCAGGTGTTCCTGTTCGACGAGCCGCTGTCCAATCTCGACGCCAAGCTCCGGGTGTCGATGCGCGTCGAAATCAAGGCGCTGCACCAGCGGCTGAAAACCACCTCGGTGTATGTCACGCACGACCAGGTCGAGGCGATGACCATGGCCGACCGCATCGTCGTCATGCACGACGGCATCGTCGCGCAGCTCGGCACGCCGCTCCAACTCTACGACCATCCCGACAACACCTTCGTCGCCGGGTTCATCGGCTCGCCGTCGATGAATTTCATCGAGGGCACGGTGCGCCGCGCCAATGGCAGTGCGTGGGTCGACGTCGACGCCGATACGCGGCTCCCGCTTGCGCCCGACGCGCGGGGCGCGGACGGGCAGCGTGTGATCTACGGCGCGCGCCCGGAACATCTCGGCCTCGGCGACGGGGTCACGGCGACTGTGGAAGTGGTGGAACCGACCGGCGCCGACATCCAGGTCTATGCGAAAATCGCCGGCAACCTGGTGTGTGCGGTGTTTTCCGAGCGCCACCTGTTCTCTCCCGGGCAGCAGATCCGGCTGATGCCGAAACTCGACGTGGTGCACCTGTTCGACGCTGCATCCGGACAGCACCTGTAAGCCGCGTCGATGATGTCCGCGGCGCCACGCTACAGCGCGCAAAGCCTGGTTGCCTACGCGTCGGCCCTCCTCGAAACAGCCGGCATGCCTGCCGATCGCGCGTGCGCCGTCGCGGAAATACTGGTCGACGGCGACCTGCTCGGCCACACCACGCACGGCCTGCAACTCCTCGCGCCCTATCTCGCCGAGATCGAATCCGGCGGCATGGCGCTGACCGGCGAGCCGCAGATCGTTCACGCGCGCGGCGCCGCGGCAACCTGGGACGGCATGCGGCTGCCGGGTCCGTGGCTGGTGCTGAAGGCGATGGGATCCGCAATCGCGACTGCGCGCGCGCACGGAACGGCGAGCATCGCGATCCGCCGCAGCCATCACATCGCCTGCCTCGAAACCTATCTGCTGCGCGCAACCGGGCAGGGGCTCGTCATGCTGTTGCTGTCTTCGGATGCGCATTCAAAGAGCGTTGCGCCGTTCGGCGGCACCGAAGCGATGTTTACGCCGAACCCGATCGCCGCCGGCATCCCGACCGGCGGCCGGCCGATCCTCGTCGACATCTCCGCCTCGCTCACCACCAACGGCCTCACCAACCGCCTGTACCGGGAAGGCCGCAAACTCGAACACGACTGGCTCATCGATGGCGAGGGCAATCCAAGCAATGATCCCGCGGTGTTGTTTGCGGAACCGAAAGGCACGATCCTTCCGGTCGGCGGCCTGGATGCGGGCCACAAGGGTTTCGGCCTCGCGCTCATCGTCGAGGCGCTGACCGGCGGGCTTGCCGGATTCGGCCGCGCCGACCCATCCGTCGGCTGGGGCGCCACGGTGTTCCTGCAGATCCTCGATCCCGAGGCATTCGGCGGGCTTGCCGCGTTTACCCGCCAGACCGGATGGATTGCCGAAGCCTGCCGCAGCAACAAGCCGCGGCCCGGATTCGAGCGCGTGCGGCTCCCGGGCGAGCGCGGGGTCGACCGCCACGAGAAACAGCTGCGCGAAGGCGTCGAACTCTACGCCGGCATTCTGGAGAGTATTGCACCCTGGGCCGCCAAACTCGGTGTCGTTGCGCCCGCGCCCATTCGTAGCGCGTAGTGCAGATGATGAGGCGCGTGCAATACGGGACGACAGGCGCAATACGCCTTCGGCTATTGCGCCCTACGATTACCACCTTTCGCAGGCCGGATCCGCCGTCGCCATGACTTCCGCCACCGCCATCGTCACCCCGCGCGAGCATCGCCGCGGCATCCTGCTGATGCTGGGCGCGACGCTGTGCTGGAGCATCGCCGGACTCCTCACGCGCAATTCGAGCATTGCCAACGGCTGGGAAGTCACCTTCTGGCGTTCGTTCTATACCGCGGCGTTCCTCGCCGTGGTGATGCTGGGAAGCCACGGCCGCGGCGCGATCACCCAGATCCGCGCGATCGGCGCGCATGGCGCGATCTCCGGCGTTCTGTTCGCAGTGATGTTCACCTGCTTCATGCTGGCGCTGACCCGCACCTCGACGGCGAACACCCTCGTGCTCACCAGCACCTCGCCGTTCTATGCCGCGATCCTGGGCTGGCTGGTGCTGCACGAGCGCATTCCGCTGCGCACCTGGATCGCGATGCCGTTAGCGTTCGCCGGCATCACCCTGATGTTTGCCGACTCGGTCGCGTTCGGCGCAGGCGCCGGGTTGGCCGGCAACCTGATCGCGCTGCTGGTCCCGCTGGCGTTCGCCGCCAACATCATCGTCATCCGCCGCACCGGGCATCACATCGACCTGTTGCCGACGGTGATGATCGGCGGCGCGATCTCGGCCGCGGTCACGCTGCCGTTCGCGATGCCGTTCACCGCAAACCTGAACGACCACCTGCTGATGCTCGGCCTCGGCGTGGTGCAGCTCGGCGTCGGCTGCGTGCTGATGACGCGCGCCGCGCGCTATCTTCGCGCCACCGAAATCGGCCTGCTGTCGCTGCTGGAAACCATCCTCGGTCCGCTATGGACCTGGATCGGCGTCGGCGAGACGCCGACGGCGATGACCCTGGCCGGCGGCGCCATCGTGATCGGTGCGCTCTTCGCCAATGAACTCGCCGGACTTTGGCTGGATCCGAAGCCCGTTACCGCCCCCTGAACACCGGCTTTCGCTTTTCCATGAAGGCGGTCCTCCCCTCGACGTAATCCTGGCTCTCGAAACAGGCGTCGACCGCCGCCTGCACGCTGTCGAGATCGCGCTCCGATTCGGGCTTCATCGCTTCGCCCACCGACAGCTTGATCGAGGAAATCGTCAGCGGCGCATTGTCGGCGATGGCCTTTGCCATCTCGCGCACCGTGGCTTCGAGTTCGCCGACGGGCACGCCGCGATTGACCAGCCCCATCGCCAGCGCCTCGGCGGTGGTGAACTGCCGCCCGGTAAAAAAGATTTCCTTGGCGAAGCTGGGGCCGACGAGATCCACTAGCCGTTTCACACCGACGTAGCGGTAGCCGAGCCCGAGCTTCGCCGCGGGCACGCCGAACTTCGCGTCGTCGGCTGCGATCCGCAGATCGCAGCTGGTCGCAACGCCGACGCCGCCGCCGATGCAAAAGCCGCGGATCATCGCAATCGTCGGCTTGCCGACCCTCGACAGGGCTTCCGCCGCGCGGTCCGCGGTGGCGTTGTATTCGAGCACGGTCTCCCGGGTGCCGCGCTTTTCGCCGAATTGCGAAATGTCCGCGCCCGAAATGAACGCCTGCTCGCCGGCCCCGGTGAGCACGATGACGCGGACTGCCGGATCCGCGGCGAATGCACCGAGGATCTGCGGCATGGCTTCCCACATGTCCACCGATATGGCATTGCGCTTTTCCGGCTGGTTGAAGATCATCCAGCCGATGGCACCCTCCGTGTTGGCGATCATGCGGCCGCTGGCGTAGGTCATCGTTCCCCCTGCAATTCGAGCCGGCCCGGCCGCATCGCCGGGCTGCGCCAATCCTATCGCACATCGCGCCAAATATCCCGCCGTCCCGGGCACGCCTGCCGGCTTGCTGCGGGTGTATGATGAAACACGCACCGGCAAGCGCACGGCGCGAAATGGCATTTGCAAATGGAGACTCTCATGGGTAAGAAAAGTGCGGAAGGCGTCTACAAAATCGTCGAAGTGGTTGGCGTGAGCAAGGAATCCTGGGAAGACGCGGGAAAGAAAGCGGTTGAGGCTGCCGCGGCAAGCCTGCGCGACATCCGCGTTGCCGAAGTCCTGGAAATGGACATGAAGGTCGAAAAAGGCAAGGTCACCGCGTATCGCACCCGCGTCTCGCTGTCGTTCAAGTACGAAGCGTAACGAGTGAGGTAGCGCCCGCAGCGCCGTCCGCCTCCGGCCCTTCCGGTGGCGGGACTTTGCATGCAGCGCACGCCGGTCGGGATCGCCGACAGCGCAATTGCCGGCGCAACCGCCGAGCCTATGAAATCGTCCGTTCTCGATCTTGACCGGCTGACCGCTGCCGACACCGCCATCGCCGGTGGCAAGGGCGCGAACCTCGGCGAACTCCTGGGCAAGGGTTTTCCGGTGCCGCCCGGGTTCGTGGTCTGCGCCGGCGCCTACGCCGGTTATCTCGACTCGCTCGAACTGGGCGCCGAACTGCTCCAACTCCGTTACGCGCCGCCGGACGAGATCGCCCAGTGCTGCTCGGTGATCCGCAGCCGCGTCGAGGGACGGGACCTGCCCGCCGAACTGGCTGAGGCGATCACCGGCGCGCACACCAGGCTGATCGAAAACCGCGGGCGCGCCATCGTCTGCGCCGTCCGCAGTTCAGCCACCGCGGAAGATCTTGGCGCCGCGAGTTTCGCCGGCCAGCATGGCACTTACTACTACGTCGATGCGGCGCAACTGCTGAAGAAAGTCAGGCAGTGCTGGGGCTCGCTGTGGAGCCCGGAAGCTGTGTCGTATCGCATAACCCACGGCATCGACCACGCCTCGGTGTCGATGGCGGTGGTGGTCCAGGAGATGATCGCCTCGGAGGTGGCCGGAGTGAGCTTCACCGCGAATCCCGTGACCGGCGCAAGGGATGAGGTGATCATCGAATCGAGCTGGGGCATGGGCGCCGCCATCGTCGACGGCCGCGTCACGCCCGATCGCTATGTGCTGGAACGCGGTGACCTCCGGGTCCGCACCCAGCGGGTGTCCGACAAAAAACTGATGGTGAAGGCGCACCTCGAGGCCGGCGAGGCAACCCGCCTCGACGAAGTTCCGAATGCGATGCGCCGGCAGCAATCGCTCTCGCCCGCCATGGTGCGCACGGTCGCGCAGTGGTCGCTCAAATGCGAGTCGCATTTCGGCAAACCCCAGGACGTGGAGTGGGCAGTCTGCGACGGCAACTTCTACCTGCTGCAGTCGCGGCCCATCACCGTCATGGGGCGCGAGGACATCGGCCGCGACGTCAAAGGCAAATATGTGGTGTTCAAGCCCCTGATCGAGAATTTTTCGGATCCGCTGACGCCTTTGGCCGAGGACCTGATGACGCTGATCCGTCCTCCCGGCCTCCGCTCCATCCACGGCTGGCTCTATCTCGACGTCGAGGCGATACGGCGTGTGCTGCCGTTCAAAGTGTCCGACGAAGCGCTGGCCGACCATCTTTACTCGGTGTCCAAGGACTTTCCCGGGTGGAAGATCTCCATCTCCAAACTGCCCGCGTTGCTGGTCATGGGTTTCGTCTTCTTCCTGGTGTACGCGGTGCTGTTGTTGCGCACCCGATCGCTGCCCGACGGCGCGCTTGGCACTTTCCGGGCGCTTTGCAACAAGGTCGACGCAGATCCATCGCTCAGTCCCGCCGATGCCCTGGTGAGGCTGTTGCTGCTGCCGAGGTTGGGCGATCCCGTGGGAAACATGCCCTTGCTGGTCAACCTCGCGTCCTTCCGGTTCATGTCCTGGATGCGCATGCTCAAGCGGCTGGTTCGCCGTTGGGCGCCCGATTTGCGCGCCGACGCCGAGACGATCCTCGGCTCCGGCTCCGAGGGCGTGCTGTCGGCGGAAATGGGCCGCGGCATCTGGGCGCTTGCGGTCGAGGCAAATCGCAGCGAGCGCGTGCGCCAGACCCTGCTCACGCAGTCGCCGGAGCGGGCGCTTGCCGAACTCAAGGCGAATGCAGACGCACAGGAATTCGTCCGCCGTCTCGACGCGTTTCTGGCAATCAACGGCCACCGCGCCATCAAGGAGTTCGAGCTGCGCTCCCCGCGCTGGGACGAAAACCCCGCTGCGGTGCTCGGGATGATCCGGAATTACCTGCTGATCGACTCCGAGCCGTCGATCCACGAAAAGAAAGCCGCCGACGCCCGCGTGCAACTGATCCGCGAGCTGCAAACACGGCTCGAACCGCTTCCGCTCGAACGCGCCCTCGGGCTGCGCCTTCGGCTGATCCTGCTGGTCGCGGAACGGGTGCGTTATTTTCTGAAGATGCGCGAGAACTCGCGTTTCTATCACATCATGGGCTTTGGCGTGCTGCGCAAAAAGATCCTGCGGATCGAGAGCGAACTCATGCGTCAGGGCAAGCTCAAGTGCAAGGACGATATTTTTTTCCTGCAGATGGATGAAGTCGCCGGGTTGCAGGACGGCCGCCTGGCTTGGCTGGAGGTGGAGGACCGGATTCGCGAGCGGCGAATCCTGCATATCCGCCTGTGCAAGATGGGCCCGCCGAAAGCGATCGGCATCGAGCTGCCAGAGAAATATGCGCCGGCCACACAGCATGAAGGCGCCACGCTGCTGCAGGGGCAGCCGGCTTCGCCGGGCGCCTATGAAGGCCGGGCGCGGGTGATCCTGGACCCCTCCATCGACATTGAACTGAGGCCGGGCGAGGTGCTGGTCGCCCCCTATACCGACCCGGCCTGGACGCCGCTGTTCCTTACCGCAGGCGCGGCGGTGGTCGAGGTCGGCAGCTACCTTTCGCACGCCGGGACCGTGGCGCGCGAATTCGGCATGCCGTGCGTGGTGGACGTCGCGGAAGCAACCCAAAGCATACGCACCGGCGACCGCATTGCCGTCGACGGCAACCTTGGCAGCGTGCGGATTCTTCCGCATCCGGCGGACGCATGACGCCGCTGCTTCAGCTCGCGGCGTTCGCGCTCGGCGCGTGCCTGTCGATCCGCATGATCGCCGCGCTCCACGGCGCCGTCGATCTCTGGTACGACATCAAGGCGATGTGCCCGCGGGTGATCGGCCAAATCGTCGTCTGGGAGGCGACGGTACTCGCGAGCCTGTGGCTGTTGGAATTTCCATACCAGACCGCATTCCTGTGGGGGTTCGGGATCTACCTCCTGTTCTACCTCAGCCTGTTGCCGTTGATCGGCCTGGTTCTGGGCAGCATGCGCAGTGACCGGCAAACCGGCTGAATATTTGCGTCCAGGCATTTCGCGCGGCCTGGCACGGGTCAGGCCATGCGGCGCGGAAACGCCACAAGTGCGTTGCGCCACGCGCTAAAATTCCCCGCTGACCCCATTGGCACGCGAGCATGAACGCCGACACCGCCCGGATGCATCGCCTCACCCTGCGCTTTGCTGACGCGGGACTGGAAGCTGCTTTTGCCGAAGAGCAGGCGCGCAAGGCAGTGCGTCCGGTCCGCATCGCACTTGCCGGCTTGTCCGCCATGATCGTCGGCTTCTACGTGCTGACGGTCCATGTCTATCACGGCCTGGTGGTGGGCATCGGCGCTCCCAACATGCTTCGCGTAACGATTGGGGCGTTTGCCATGTTGGCAGTGTTCTACGCGCTCACCCACCGTCCGGTTTTCGTGAAGCGACAGCAACTGATCATGTTCCTCATCGTCTGCCTGATGTCGGCCGGCGTTACCCTGTGGAGCGCGCCACTCCCGTTCGAAGTCCTCGAATCGCGCGGCTTCACGATCATGCTGATGCACACATTCTTCATCTACAGCGTGTTTCGCCTGAGGTTTCCGCAGGCCGTGCCCGCCGGCTGGCTCGGCGTCGCAATTTACATTGGATACATGCTTGGAACGGACTTGCTGGGTTCCGCGGCCGCCGTGCGGCACGCTTTTATATTGGGCTTGGCGAACTGTGGGGGTATGCTCATCTGCTACCAGATGGATGTGTCGGCGCGCCGCGAGTTCACCGCGATGCGCATGCTCGGCGAGGAGCGCGAACGCTCCGAGCGGCTGCTGCTCAACATCCTGCCGGCGTCGATTGCCGAGCGGCTGAAGACTTCCGAGGCGGCCATTGCGGACCACAGCGAAGAAGTCACCGTGCTGTTCGCGGATATCGTCGGCTTCACGCCGCTGTCGGCGCGCAAGACGCCGCAGGCACTGGTGCAGATGCTCGACCGCGTTTTCTCCGAGTTCGATGCGCTGGCCGACGCGCACGGTCTGGAAAAGATCAAGACCATCGGCGATGCGTACATGGCCGCGGCCGGCCTGCCCGAGCGCCGCGCGGATCACGCGCCGGCGGCGGCGCGCATGGCGCAGGGCATGCTGGAGGCGGTGGCCCGCATTGCCGCGGAGACGGGAGAGGCGCTCGCGCTGCGCATCGGCCTGCATTCCGGTCCGGTGGTGGCCGGGGTGATAGGAACCAAGAAGTTCAGCTATGACATGTGGGGCGACACGGTGAATACCGCCAGCCGCATGGAGTCCCACGGCGTGCCTGGCGCCGTTCACTGCAGCGAGGCGACCGCGGCGCTGCTGCAGCATGGTTTCGCGCTCACGGCGCGCGGCGCGATGCAGATCGCGGGCAAGGGCGAGATGCACACGTTCCTGCTGGCCGGTGACCCGGGGATCCCCAATGGATGAGCGCCGCTGCTTCGGCCTGGACGCCCTGCGCGGCGGCATCATGATGCTGGGCGTCGTGCTGCACGGCGCCATGCTCTGTCTGAAGTGTGAAGCTGACCCCATTTACTTTCCATTTGCAGAAAGGACCCGCCATGCCTGATCTGATCCTTCATCACTATCCCTTCTCGCCGTTCGCCGAAAAAATCCGTCTCGTTCTCGGCTTCAAGAAGCTGGCGTGGAAGTCCGTCGCCATTCCGCCGATCATGCCCAAGCCCGACCTGGTGTCGCTCACGGGCGGCTACCGGCGAACCCCGGTGCTGCAGATTGGCGCGGACATCTATTGCGACACCGCGCTCATTTGCGACGTGCTCGAGCGTCTCCAGCCGGCGCCCAGCCTTTACCCGCAGGGCAGCAACGGCGGGGTGAGGATCGTCGCGCAATGGGCCGACGCCGTTTTGTTCGCGCCTGCCATCGCGTACAGCTTGAGTCCCAAAGGCGCCGCATTTTTCTTCCAGGGCCAGCCGCCCGAAGCCGCCAAGGCCTTTGCCGAAGACCGCGCGAAAATGCGCGGCGGCGCAAGCCGCATGTATCCCGGCGATGCCGCCTCGACTTACAGGTCATATCTGCGCCGGATTGCGAGCATGTTGGACAGCCAGCCTTTCGTGTTGGGCGGGCGGCCCACGCTCGCTGATTTCTCCTGCTATCACCCGCTTTGGTTTACCCGGAGAATCACGCCGCCGATGGCGGGGATCCTGGATGCGACGCCCGGCGTCGGCGCATGGATGGAGCGCATGGAAGCCTTCGGGCATGGCAGTATCGAGCAGTCCGACGCGCCGGCCGCGATCGCCGTCGCTGCGCAGTCCACGCCGGCGCCCATTGAACACGGAACACTCCAGGACGACCATGGCATTGCGCTCGGCAGCCGGGTAACCATCACCGCCGAGAGTTTCGGCCCGGAGTCGACCGAAGGCGAACTGATCGCGGCCACCCGCACCCGCTACAGCCTGCGCCGTACCGACGCGCGCGCCGGGACGGTCCATGTGCATTTTCCGCGCATCGGTTACCAGTTACGGGCCGTGCAATCGACCTGACAACGGCAAAATAGCCGGGGTCGGAGTCACATTTCCCAAAGCCTCCGGAAATGTGACATAGACCCTGTTCTTGGCCATGTTAACCCGGCCAACGGCGAACGCCGACACGTGTCGCGGGTTTTTAGACTTGTCCGGTTCTGTAGCACATGAATTGTCCGCTTTTTCTGTTGAGGGCGGGAAGCGGCGGAGGGCGTAGCC
>Ga0315281_10002642_pt1 | contig 26550 bp, 25 predicted proteins | sample YL17G07_0_MG_FD_204540 | JGI IMG/M metagenome (GOLD analysis project Ga0315281, IMG submission 204540) | Sediment microbial communities from Yellowstone Lake, YNP, Wyoming, USA - YL17G07_0 | ecosystem: Environmental > Aquatic > Freshwater > Lake > Sediment | place: USA: Wyoming | collected... | reverse complement strand
GAAAACTTTCAAGAGGGGTGGCAGTTGTCGGCGGAGGTTTGACAAAGCTGGGTTTATTCAAAGACCGAAATTGCAAGGACTTTTTTGCCGAAGCCTTTATCGAGATGATTAATTCCGTCGACAAAGGATTAGACCCCAAGGATATTGATGCAATCTACGTCGGAAATTATAGTAACGATTTCTTTGTGCGTCAATCCCATTGGGGACCCATTATCTCCGACCTGTTGGGTCACGTTCCAAAGCCAGTGACCCGGACAGAGGCTGCTTGCGCTTCAAGCGCCGTGGCCTTTCGAGAAGGGGTGTTGGCCATCGCCTCTGGACTTTATGACATCGTTCTGGTGGGGGGCTTCGAGCAAATGTCCAAAAGGACAACCGAAGAAGTCGCCGAGGGCTTGGCTATGGCCTCCAGTCCTTATGAAGTGGCTGCGGGATTCACCTTCCCTGGAGTCTTTGGAACGACGGCCACCGCCTACTTCGCCAAATATGGCGCTGATCGGGAGTCCCTCTTTAATGTAACCATCAAGAGTCATAATAACGCCCCTCTTAACCCAAAAGCCCAGTTCCCCATGACTATCAGAGACTTCATGAACGCCCGGATCGAGCGTTGCAGGAAGAAAGGGGAGCCCATACCAGAATGGAAAGACGAAAAGGAATTCCTCCGGGACCCTGTGGCGAATCCTCCCGTCGCATGGCCCATGCATCTCTTCGACTGCTGCCCTATTAGCGATGGAGCAGCCTGTTTGCTTTTAGTCGCTGAGGAAATCGCCAAAAACTTCACCGATGATCCAATCTATTTAGCTGGCATGGGACAGGGAAGCGGTTACAGCCTCCACGCAAAAAAAGATCTGACAACCTACGAAGCAACAAGATATGCAGCAAAGGAAGCCTATGAGATGTCCGGCCTTACGCCCAAGGACATTCAATTCTCCGAAGTCCACGACTGCTTCTCCATCGCCGAGATCGTACATATGGAAGATCTTGGATTCTTCAAACCAGGAGAAGGGTATAAAGCGGTGGCCGAGGGCCTGACTCGACTTGATGGCCCGATCCCTATCAATACCTCCGGAGGACTCAAAACCAAAGGCCATCCAGTAGGTGCTACCGGGGTAGCCCAGCTCTATGAGGTGTGGGTGCAGCTTCGGGGCAAAGCCGGAAAAAGGCAAGTTCCCAAATCAAACCTACGGATCGGGGCTGCTCACAACTTGGGGGGGACTGGCGGAACCTGTACATTTACTATTCTTGAGAGGAGATAAAATGATGGTGGGCAGACCTTTCAACGATACTTCTTATGAGCAATTCCTTAATGAAATGAAAATCATGGGTTCAAAATGTAAAAAATGTGGTGCTTTGGCTCTCCCTCCCCGACCGATCTGCGTATCTTGTTTCGGCAGAGAGATGGAGTGGGTACAGTTGAAAGGCACCGGCAGGCTGGCCGCCTTTACGAGCATTGTGGTCGCCCCACCCTACATGGCCAAAGAAGGCTTCAATCGCAATAACCCCTATGTTGTGGGAGTGGTAGAACTGGATGAAGGGGTGAAGACCGTGGCTCGAATCGTTGGTGTGAACGCGAAGAAACCCGAGCAGATCAAAGTCGGCACACCTCTCAGAGCAGAATTTCTTGAAAAAGGGGAAGGACCTGATAGACCCACTTTCCTTGCTTTTAAACCTTAGCTGTGAATACCATCAGCGTCGGGTTACTGGTTCAAAATAGGATGAAAAAGGATGGTGGGAGGAGGTGATGAAGCAGAGAGGATAAAAGGACTCTCATATACATAGGAGGAACAATTCAAAAAAGGAGGAATGAGGTTATGAAAAAGCAAATGGATATGAGTCGAAGGACATTTTTAAAAACCGCTGTGGCCACTGGAATTGGTGGTATGGCCTTCGGAGGTGTAAGGGGGGTGATCAGTGCTCAGGCTCAGACGAAACCTGGCAAAGTATGGACCATGAAGTATGACTGCTATATTGGGTCAACTGCTCCAACCGCCCAATTGGATAATTGGTATATTGACACAGTGGCGGATAGGAGTAAAGGGCGAGTGAAGTTTGAGAAGTACTGGGCTTCTTCACTTCACAAAGTAGGTGAACACCTCCAGGCAGTAAGAGATGGCCTTTCAGAGATGTCGCTAATTTCTTATGGTTATTATCCAGCGATGGTACCTCTTAGCCGTGGGCTGGAGTGGTACTTCTTGGGGTGTGACCATGCAGATACACTATTGAAGGTCTGCCGGGATATATATGAGACTTATCCTCCGTTAAAACAAGAATGGGAAGTTAGAAACAACTGTAAAGTTTTGTATTTCACAAATTGGGATTATTGCCCACTCTTTATGAAGAAACCCATCACCAAAGTTGAAGAGCTCAAGGGTTTGAAGATTCGCGGTTATGGCGTAGGTGCGGAAACCGTTGATCGACTGGGTGGAAGAGGGATGCCAGTGGTAGCAGCAGAGGTCTATCAATCACTGGAAAGAGGCATCCTCGATGGTGTTTTTGCCTTCTGTTTCATTACTGCCGAGAAGATGAAGCTCTATGAGCAAGCTCCTAACATCATCGAAATTGGTGCAGGAGCCCACGCACCAACCACGGTGGTAATGAATATGGAATTATGGAAATCCCTTCCAGATGACCTAAAGGCCGTATTTCAACAAACTGCAGAGGATATCTATAAATGGAAGTATTTGGAACTCTATAACAAGCTTTTGGAAGAGAGCCTTGATATTATGGTGAAAGCGGGGTCTAAATTCACCAAATGGTCCAATGAAGAGATCAAGAAGGCGACCAACATGGTTCAACCTGCTCAGGCAAACGAATGGGCTGAGAAGGTAGCAAAACCAGCGGGTTTTGACGGCAAGGAGTTCATTGATCGAGTAAGAAAGCTAATTGCAAAGTATGAACCTGAAGGAAAGCTTAAAAATCCATATGAAATTTATTTGGCGAAATACAAGAAGAAGTAATCTGTATGACATGATGAGAAATAATGGGGCAACCGAGCTAATCCATTTATTTACCCTCGGTTGCCTCATCGGAGGAGGTAACCAAAGATGATGAGTTTTGCTCAGTGGTATAGAAAAGTATGTATGGTATTTACCGCAGTTGCAGCAGCCTCTTTATCCATCATGATTATCAGTACAACATCAGACACGACCCTTCGTTATGCAATAAACTTTCCGATTCCTGGGGTTTTTGAACTCAACGAGGTTCTTCTGGTCGTGGTCGTTTACCTCGGCATTACATGGACACAGAGTGAGCGAGGGCATACTCGTGTCGTCATGATCATGAGAAAAATGCCCATTCGATGGGCTATCAAGATGGATATCATCTGTTGGATTTTTTGCTTCTTATTTTTGGGGATCCTGGGCCTTCAGAGCGGAAAGGAAGCCCTAAGATCGTTTCAGATAAATGAATTCCGCTGGGGTTCTGTCCAGATGCCCATCTGGTGGGCCAAGGCTATTGTGCCCTTAGGTTGCTGGTTGACCTGCATACAACTATTGATTGATATTGGGGTGGATATTGGCCGATTGAAAGGCCTTTTTCCACTCGATCTTCCTGATTTTAGCCAAATTGGTGAATAATCGTATCCTTATCAGGCCATTAGAGTAGTCAGGGATGAATTCATAGTAGGAGGACATAAAAATGATAGATCCAGGACTTGCAGTCATTCTCAGTATGATCGTTGTTCTTTCTTTGATGGCCATCGGTTTGCCCATTTATGCCTCCTTGGGGGTCACAGGGTTTTTAGGTTGTTTGGCAATTAAGGGTCCGCATCTTGCATTCACACAATTGAAGGCTTTTCCTTATGTCAATACAGCCAATTATCTTTTAGCAGTCATTCCTCTCTTCATTATCATGGGCCATTTCGCTTTTAAAGCTGGCATCAGTAGTGACCTCTATACCATCGGCCGCAAATGGTTCTCTAAATTTCCAGGGGGATTGGGGATAGCCACTTTTGTCGCTTCCGCTGGCTTCGGTGCCTGCTGTGGATCGAGCGTCGCCTCGGCTGCCACCATGGGAACCATTGCCATACCTGAAATGCGTGCGTTAGGTTATGACCGAAAGTTAGCCTGTGGTCTGGTCGCAGCAGCAGGAACGTTAGCCATTATGATTCCCCCAAGTGTTGTATCAGTCTTTTATGCCTCTATTAATGATACCTCTGCAGGGGCTCAATTGATAGCTGGGTTTCTACCCGGGATTCTAAGCACCGGTATCTACATTGTGGGACTTTGGTTCTTGACGAAGTTTAATCCAACACTCGTCCCAGCGCCCGAAACTTACACCTGGCGTGAACGATTTGCCTCCTTAAAAGGTATTTGGGGAATGGCTTTATTATTTTTCTTAGTGATCGGTGGTATGTACATAGGCTGGTTTACCCCAACAGAGGCCGCTTCTGTAGGCGCCTTTGCAGGGTTTTTAATGATTTTGTTTGGCGGTAGAATAGAAAAAGGTAAGTTAAAGGAGACTATCAAATTATGTTTTTTAGATACCCTACGCACCACCTGCATGGTATTCCTTATTCTCATTGGTGCCGGACTCTTCGCATTCTTCCTCACCTTGGCTCAGGTCCCCCAGGCTGCATCTAACTGGGTAGGCAGTCTCCCAGTGCCACCCTGGGTCGTCGTTGCCATGTTCTTGGGCATTTACATTCCCATGGGGATGTTTATGGATACCTTTTCTATGCTGATCATTACCCAACCTATCATGTTTCCTATCGTCACAAAACAATTGGGTTTAGATCCCATCTGGTTTGGCGTCCTATGTATCAAGATGGCCGAAATAGGACTCATGACCCCACCTGTAGGGCTCAATGTTTATGTGCTTTCTGGCGTTGTCCGCGACGTACCCATGCATGATATCTTCAGAGGATGCTCTTGGTTTCTAATGTTTGAAGCAGTATCAACCGCAATCATCTTTGCTTTTCCAGTCATCACCACATGGTTACCAGGCACCATGTACGGCCGTTAAAACATTATGATGATTGATGGTTGGATGGGTTTCAATTGAAATGACACATATACCCTTCCTCCTTCACAATCTCCTTTTTCTGTGATAGATTGTTGTCACCATTTTCACCCTTTATCCCCTTCCCTATAATAGGGAAACAATGGAAGTCAGGGCTTAAAAGGAGAAGATCCATGGCTGGAAATGACGTGAATGAACTCCAAGAAAAAATTCGCTTCTACGAGACGGTTCTTGACAACATTTATAATGGAGTCATGATCACTGACCCAGAAGGGAAGATCATTTTTTTTAGTAAAACATATGGAAATTTCTTGGGTATCGATCCTAAAGAGACCATCGGTAAACAATGTACTGAAGTGATTGAAAATACTCGAATGGACATTGTCGCGAATACTGGAGTCCCTGAAATCGACCACCCTCACCGAATCATGGGGCAGGATATGGTAGTTCAGCGTATTCCGATCAAAATGAATGGGCAGGTGATAGCAGTCTACGGCCAAGTAATGTTTAAAGACGTTCGAGATGTGCAGACTTTGGCAAAAAAACTCAATTTTTTAGAATCGAAGGTGGAATTTTATGAAAAAGAATTAGAAAGTTTACGATCGTCTAAATATACCATTAATCACATCGTTGGGAAAAGCGAAAGTATTGTTGAACTAAAGAGGTTAGCCCTTAAAGCTGCCAAAACCAATGCCCCCGTTCTTTTATTAGGAGAAAGTGGTACAGGGAAGGAACTCTTTGCCCACGCCATCCATTACGCGAGCGAACGACGGCCCTACCCCTTCATTCGATTAAATTGTGCAGCGATTCCCAAAGATCTTTTAGAATCAGAACTTTTCGGCTATGAACCCGGGGCCTTTACTGGTGCGGGGAGCAAGGTTAAACCTGGGAAGTTTGAACTGGCCCATCGCGGTTCGATCTTCTTGGACGAGATCAGCGACCTTCCTCTTGAAATGCAACCCAAACTGCTGCGGGTGTTGGAAGAAAAAGAGATGGAGAGGTTGGGGGGGACCCGTTTAACCAAATGTGATTTTCGCTTGATCGCTGCCACACAAGAAAATCTGGAGAAATGTGTTGAAGAAGGCAAATTTAGAAAGGACTTATACTATCGCTTGAATGTCATTCCAATTCAAATCCCTTCTTTGAGGGAAAGAAAAGAGGATATTCCAGTCATTGCTGAGCACCTCATTCAAATCCTTAACAAAGATTTGGGGACCAATGTGACAAAGATTTCTCTTGAGGTATTAAATATTCTTGAGAATTATGAATGGCCTGGAAATGTGCGGGAATTATCCAATATTTTAGAGAGAATCCTCTATTCCATCGATGCCGATACGATTCAAATCCATCATCTCCCCATTTTTATACAAAGTATGAGTCCGAGTTCGACAAAGCTTCAGCCTACTTTACTAAAACGTCTCAGAGAAGACATGGAGAAGGAAGCCCTAATTCATGCCATACGCATCTCTAAAGATAATAAAAACCGGGCAGCGAAACTTTTAGGGATACACCGTACAGCCCTTTATAAAAAAATGAAAAAACTTAATATTCCAATCTCTGCAACTTAAAGTGTAGTTTTATTTCTACATATAGATTTTTTTCTACACTGGTGCTAATTGACTATATTTAAATGGGAAAATTTTAAATGTCATAATAACTGTAGATTTTTTTCTACACGTACCTTTATTAACAAAATCTGGTTTAAATTAAAAATACATTAAATTCAATTAGTTATATCAATTCACAATATAACTTAATTTGGCCTTATTTTTGCTCTTAAATATTCTAAACTTGAGAGGTAACGAATATGGCAAAGCTGATCACTGGCGGTATGGGTTTTATTGGGACATATCTTGCTCATGCCCTGTTAGCAAAAGGGGAAGACGTCATACTTTTTGATGTCATCACAAGCTCACCTCTTATTAAGGATATAAAGAATAAGATAAAAATTGTTCAGGGTGACCTCGCCTCATGGGCAGAGGTTATGGAAGTCGTCAAACAATACAAAATTGACGGCATCTACCATACCGGTGCCCTCCTTTCTGCTTCTGCTGAGGAAAAACCGATCACTGCCTATAATGTTAATGCGGGCGGAACCTTCAACGTCCTCGAGGCGGCAAGGTTGTTCAATGTGAAACGAGTGGTTTACACTAGCACCATAGCCTCCTATGGCCTTGGCCTTCACACCGTTGATGAAGATACGATTCAGATGCCCATCTCCATGTATGGGGTCACAAAAGTTTTTTCCGAAAGGTTGGGAGAATATTATCATAGAAAATTCGGTGTCGACTTCAGGGCCGTCCGACTACCTTCTGTGATCGGACCTGGAAGGGGCGGTGGCGGTGCTTCTGCTTATAGTACTCTTATGATCTCCGAACCAGCTCTCAAAAAACCCTACAAGGTCTATGTAGAAGAAGATGTGATCATGCCTTTGCTATACATTAAGGATGGCGTCGACTGCCTCATCCGTTTATATGAGGCAGATAATGCCAAATTAAAAAGAAGAGTCTATTGTATTGCCGGTTTTTCGCCGACGGCCAAAGAGATTTATGCCGCGGTAAAAAAGGCGCTACCGAATGCAGACATCCAATTTAAACCAGATCGGGAATTGACCGAAATCGTTCGGAGTTGGCCAAAATATCTCGAGGAAACCAAAGCTCTCGAGGAGTGGGGCTGGAAGACTAAATTTCATCTTAAAGAAACCATAGAAGATTTCATCAAGGAGGTTCAAACCCATCCTGAGATTTATGGTTAAAGAGAGCTCTAATAAATTACCAGAGCTCCTTGATTACACTGATTTTATAACGATTTCACAGATTATTTTTTTTGATCTCATCTGCGTAATCGATGTTTAATCTGTGTAATCATAGATTTTTAAGCGTTTTAAAAATCTTTTAGATTTCCCTTGACATCTTTTTCTATCCATATATATTTGAAGCGTGTAAAAAAGGAGGTGACATACGAGTTAGGAATTATAAAAAATATGATGCTGCTTTGTTGACAAGTTATTTGGAAGAGGAACCATTAACAGTCATTATAACCGTTGAGAAGGGAGGGTGTTTATGAAGTTAAATATTTTAAAAAAAACCATTATAGTTTTTTCGATTATTTTTCTATTTGGATTCATCTTTTCAGACAGTACCCAGGCCGCGGAGCCTTACCATCTGGGAGTGGCCCTGTCGATTACTGGAACAGGGGCTCTCTATTGCAAAGATGGAGTAGACGCCATCAAACTGGCAGTTGATGAAATTAATAAAAAGGGCGGCTTTCTGGGAAAGCACCCCCTCAAGCTGTTCATCAGGGACGATCAGACCAAGCCTGATGTAGCGGTTCGTGAAACGAAGGATCTCATCTTGCGAGATAAGGTTCGATGTGTTCTGGGGAGTTATTCAAGCGCATGCGCTGTTGCTATCAAGCCAGTCTGTCAGGAATATAAAGTCCTCCATATCCCCGCCATCAGTAACTCAGAGAACATCACCAAAATCAATTTCAGTCCCTACACCTACCAAGTGGTGCCCAACACTTACATGCAAGCCAAGGCATCGGTTATAGGTGTTGCTGAACTTGCTAAAAAGAAGGGATGGAAGGAATATGTCACCATTGCCTCGGACTATGAGTGGGGTCGGTCCACACAAGGGAACCAAGTCCAGCTTCTGAAAGAATTTGCCCCCGGGTTGAAGTTAAAAAAAGAATTCTGGCCGGCGCTTGGAGAAACCCAGTACACCTCCTATATCACGGCTATCATGGCCGAGAAGCCCGATTTTGTCCTTGGCTCTATCGCTGCAAAGGATAACGTCGCCTGGATACAGCAGGCGCAGGGATATGGCTTTTTTGAAAAGGTACCCTATCCCGGATCGTTGATCAGCGTCTCTGAGCTGATCATACAAGCCAAAACCCTTACGCGGGGCTTGGTGGGTCTGTGCCGAGCACCTTTCTTTGCTCACCTAGATGTCCCCATGATGGCAAATTTTGTCAAGAATTTCAAAGCCAAGTATGATCGTTATCCTAGTGATTGGGCCGTAATGGAGTATGATGCAGTCTATGCCCTGAAACAGGGTATTGAGAAAGCGAAAAGCATCGATACTGAAAAAGTGAAAGACGCCATGAAGGGGATGAAGATTGAAACCACTCGCGGCAACCTCTACTTCCGTGAGATTGATAACCAGTTAAGCTGTTCCTCCTATCTCGGTGTGGTAGCAGACGATCCAAAATATCCCTTCCCCATCTATCACGATCTGGTGGAGATCAAGGGGCCTGATTCATGGGCTCCCGAAGCAGAGATTATTGAAGCGAGAAAAGCGGAGAAAAAGTAAACCCCGTTAGAAGGGGTGGGGTTTAAAACCCCGCCCCTTCCGAAAAGCACAAAATTCTGGTTCACTACCCCCCGCCCCAAAAACGGGGGGCTCCAACGGAGTAAAAAGAAACAGACATGGACATTACCTTATTGATGTCGCAGTGTATGAGCGGACTGTCCCAGGGCATGATGCTCTTCCTTATTGCCTCGGGACTCTCCCTCATATTTGGGGTGATGAATATCCTCAATTTTGCCCATGCCTCTCTGTGGCTGGTAGGAGCCTACTTTTGCCACTCTATCTGGTTTCGGATGCAAGATTATGGATTCGCTTTGTGGCTCAGTATCCCCCTGGCTGGTTTGGTGTTAGCGGGCATAGGTTGGTTAATCGAAGTGATTTTAATCCGTCGAGTATACAAAAGGGAACTCCCCGAGCAACTGCTGCTCACCTATGCGATGGTCCTGATTATCGGCGATGTCATCAAGATTTCCTGGGGAGTGGAGGACAGGATCATCGTACGACCTCCGGAAGTGTCAGGACCTGTCTTTTTCTTCGGGATCCCCATTGATTCCTATTTCATCTTTGTCATCCTGGTGGGTGTTGCCGTAGCCATAGGATTGTGGTTGTTTTTGCAAAAGACCAAGTATGGTCATATCGTCAGAGCTGCAGTCTTCAGCCGGGAAATGGTCAGCGCCCTTGGGATTCCTATTCCCAGAATCTACACTGGAGTCTTTGTATTGGGAATCTTCATCGCGGGAACCGCCGGGGCTGTGCAGGCCCCGGTAGGTTCGATCACCCTGGGCATGGACATGGCGGTCATTATTCAGGCCTTCTGTGTGGTCGTTATTGGAGGGTTCGGAAGCCTCCTTGGAACGTTGGTTGGATCGATCATCGTAGGTGAGATCTATGCCTTCTCCATCCTCTTTTGGCCCCAAGGGGCTCTGGCCCTGATATTCATTGTAACCGCAATCATTTTGGTTGTCCGCCCCTGGGGTTTGTTCGGAACACCCATGAGGGTATAATTGTTGTAGCAGAAAGATTTCAAGATGAAAAAATATTTGTTCCTGGGTTTAATTTACGCATTAGCCTTGGTTCTCCCCCTATTTATTGGAGAGTTTTGGATTCATGTGGCCGTTGAAATACTTATCTTAGGACTCTTTGCGGTCAGTTTTAATATGATCTTTGGCTATATGGGGCAGCTTAGCTTCGGTCATGCCGCTTATTATGGTGTGGGAGCTTATGTCACTGGCATGCTCATGGTTAAGGCTTCTGTCCCTTTGGCAATCTGTCTCCCCTTATCCATGATAGGGGCAGGGATATGTGCGTTAATCATTGGATACTTTTGTGTCCGCCTCACAGGGATCTACTTCGCCATCCTGACCATGGCCTTTGGTCAATTGATATACTACATCATATTTAAGTGGTACTCCTTTACCCGTGGAGACGATGGCCTCCAGGGAATTATTGCGCCTCCTCTTCTCTTCACCGTCAATGCTTACTATTATTTCACTCTCTTTATCGCCACAGCAGCTTTAATTGTGATGTGGTATATCAGTGAATCTCCCTTTGGATACACGATGAGGGCTATACGAGATAATGCCGACCGAACCCGTTTCATCGGGATTAACGTCAGAAAATACATGCTCATCAACTTTGTTATCGCGGGTATGTTTGCCGGCCTGGCGGGCGCTTTATGGGGTCCGTTTAACAGGAGTATTGCGCCTGATCTGACCAACTGGCATCATTCGGGTACCCCGGTCTTCATGACCGTCATCGGAGGGCCTTTTGGCTTCTTTGGACCGATGATCGGGTCAGTGATCTATACCTTTCTCATGGCCTTTGTGACCGGGTTTACTGAATACTGGCCTCTGACCATAGGATTGGTCATCATCTTTGTTGTCCTTTTTGTCCCTGGTGGAGTCCTTGGATTCTACGAAAGTAAGATAAAGGGTTTCCGATCCAAGGTCCCAAAATCGGAGGAAACAATCCCGTAAAGACAGGGAGTCCTTAGAGATATGGCAGAAGAAGTTATTCTTAAAGTGGAAAAACTGAACAAGGCCTTCGGAGGACTTAAGGCCACCAATAATGTCAGTTACCAAATGAGGACCGGTGAGCTTTCTGCTATTATTGGCCCAAACGGTGCAGGAAAAAGCACCTTCTTCAATCTCCTGACGGGTTATCATTTTCCAGACTCGGGAAACATTTTTTTCAAAGGGGTCAATATCACCTATTGGCCTCCTCATAAGATTACCCGTTTGGGGATAGCACGGGCTTTTCAGGTCAGCAATCTCTATCCGAGGCTCACCACTTACGAGAATGTAAGGCAGGCAATCCTCTCACAACAGAAAAAAACGCTTAATTTATTTACCCCAGCTCATCGGTTAGCCAAAAAAGAAACCCAGGAGCTTCTGGAAATTACAGGACTATCACATCAGACAAACATGACGGCAGGAAACCTCCCCCAGGGAGATAAAAAGCGTCTGGAACTGGCCATTGCCCTGGGGAACAAACCCGATCTGGTCTTTCTCGATGAGCCAACTGCTGGAATGTCTGGAGAAGAGACTCATGAGACAATGGAACTCGTCAAACGATTGAATGAGGAGATCGGTTTGACCATCCTCTTTACAGAGCATGATATGTCGGTTGTCTTCGGATATGCCCGTCGCCTTACTGTTTTACATCAAGGGACCGTTATCGCTGAGGGAACACCAGAAGAAGTAAGGGCAAATGAAGATGCGCAACGGGTCTATCTCGGGGAGGAGGCATGATACTCGAGGTCAAAAAGATCCATACTTACTATGGAACGAGTCACATCCTTTTTGATGTTTCCCTTTCTGTTGAGCGCGGTAAAATGGTCTGCCTTCTGGGACGAAATGGGGCTGGAAAGACCACGACATTGCGAAGCATTATGGGCCTGACCCCTCCTCAATCTGGAAGTGTCCAGTTTCATGGAGAGGAGATGCGGGGAAAACCTCCTTATTACATTGCTCAAAAGGGAATGGGATATGTACCGGATAATCGATTAATTTTCCCAGATCTGACCGTACGGGAAAATTTAGAACTGGCCATTAAAATTCCTAAACATTTTAAGGGGGAAACTTGGACAGTCAATAAAATTTATGGCCTTTTCCCCCATTTAAGAGAATTGGATAAACATTTAGGAGGTTACCTCAGCGGCGGGGAGCAACAGATGCTTACTGTTGGGAGAACCCTCATGGGCAATCCTGACTTGCTGCTTCTCGATGAACCCGTGGAAGGACTCGCACCTCTGGTTGTGAAGTACTTGGGTGAACAAATCCTTAAGTTAAAGGAAATGGGAGAAACCATTCTTTTCTCTGAACAAAATGTGAAGTTTGCCACCACGGTGGCAGAGCAGGCCTACGTGATTGACAAAGGAAGAATTCGATACCAGGGAAGCATGGAGGACCTGAAGAAGAACGAAGAAGTGAGAAAGAAATATCTGATGATTTAAATCCCCATACAACATGTCAATAAAAAAGTTTAAATCAAAATTCTAAATTTATACCTACCTTGGAAGCCTTTTACTGCACAGAACGGAAATAAGATGAAAAATATTTTGGGGGCAATTGTAGCTTTGATCTCCATCAATTTGGCAAGACAATATGATCATATTAGTTCCATTAGTTTTTGTCTTACTGAAAATATCTACAGAAGGAGGTATTGAAAATGATTGGCCGGTTGAAGAATAAAGTGGCGATCGTAACAGGGGCGGGTTCTGTCGGTCCAGGATGGGGTAATGGCAAGGCAACCTCAGTATTATTTGCGCGCGAAGGGGCGAAGGTTTTTGCCATTGATATCAGCCTCCCTGCAGCCGAAGAGACGAAAGGGGTCATCGAAAAAGAAGGTGGTATATGTGCCATCCAAAAAGTTGATGTATCCAATTCCGGAGAGGTGAAGACCATGGTTGAACAATGTATTCAAACCTATGGCCGCATAGATATACTCCACAACAATGTCGGCATCGTTATAGCGGGCGGCCCCGTGGAGACAAGCGAAGAAACCTGGGATCGGGTCATGGCGGTCAATCTAAAGAGCATGTTTCTGACATGCAAATATGTGTTACCCTATATGGAGAAACAGGGCAATGGCGTTATCATCAACATATCTTCCATTGCTGCAATTCGCTACACAGGAATTCCTTACATCACTTATTACACGAGCAAAGCGGGTATTCTTGGGCTAACACAGAGCATCGCACTGCAATACGCAACAAAAAATATCCGCGCAAACGCGATTCTACCAGGCTTAATGCACACTCCAATGTTCGTTGAGCCACTTAAAGAAGCTTATGCGGCGGGTGACGTAGAGAAAATGTTCGAAATTAGGAACAAGCAGTGCCCTACGGGGAAGATGGGCGATGCCTGGGATGTGGCTCATGCCGCCCTCTTCCTCGCCTCGGATGAGGCGAAGTACATCACCGGTGCCCAAATTGTTGTCGATGGCGGAATCACTTGTAAATTTGCATAAGCCTTAACATTTAAGAGGGGTTCTTATGAATGTCGGAACTTTTTTTACGAAGAGCGCTCGAACCTTCCCTGAAAGATTGGCTATCGCTTATGGCGATTACGAATTGACCTATCAACAGGCAAACGCACGGATCAACAAGCTTGCTAATGCTTTGGTGGGCATGGGGATTAAGAAGGGGGAGAATGTGGCCATCCTCTTACACAACTGCCCCGAATTCATTGAAACCCTCTTTGCCTGTTTTAAGGCTGGGATAGGAACTGTTCCCATTAATTTTCGCCTTCATCCCAAAGAGTGTAGTTTCATCATCGATAACTCAGAAGCCGTAGCAGTCATTTTGGGAGATGACTTCAAAGATTCTCTCTACGCCCTCAAGAATGAGATGCCCAGAGTGAAGAATTACATCTGCATTACCAATCCCTTGGAAGGAATGCTCTATTACGAGGATTTGCTTAAAGGACAACCCCCGATCTTTGTCGATGTAGATGTCGAACGGGATGATTTGGCATGGCTTTTCTATACCTCTGGAACCACTGGTCAGCCAAAGGGAGCGATGCTTACCCATCATGTCCTGATGATGATGACCATGAATTTTTTTGCCGATATGACCCCCCTTGGCCCTGACGATGTGATCCTTCACGCCGCACCTTTAAGCCACGGAAGCGGACTTTATAGCTTACCTAACGTAGCCAAGGGAGCTGCAAATGTCATGCTGAGATCAAAAACATTCGACCCTAAATTGGTTTTTGAAACCATCCAGAGAAAAAATGTCACGAATATGTTTATGGCTCCAGCAATGATCAAGCGTCTGATTACTTCTCCTGAAATTGATAAATACGACCTCAGTTCTTTAAAATGTATCCACTACGGGGGAGCCCCTATCTATGTAGAGGATCTTAAGACCTCTGTCAGAAAACTGGGGCAGGTCTTCGTTCAACTCTTTGGTCAAGCCGAATCTCCAATGACCATCTCTTATCTATCCAAAGAAGAACACCTCCTTGAGGGAACAGATGAGCAGATGAAACGTTTGACCTCGGCTGGAATTCCCCGTACGGATGTGGAAGTTAAAATTTTTGATGATCACGATAGCGAACTCCCTCCTGGAAAGATGGGGGAGATTGTTGTCAAGGGAGAAGTTGTAATGAAGGGGTATTGGAGAAATCCTAAGGCAACGTCTGAAACATTGCGTGGCGGATGGTTGCATACGGGTGATTTGGGTGTCATGGATGAGAAGGGTTATGTTTACCCCGTTGTTGCATAAAGATGTGGTTGAATCAACTATATGCCCCCATCAAAAGGCTGTTTCTACCTTTTTGCCGCCGGCCCAGGCTCCGCCCCAGCTTCCGGCTCGGAGAGTCCTCCAGCTCGGAGAGAGGGGCTTCTGCCCCGGAGGGAGGATAACTTCCCCTGTGGAATAAGAATCATATTCCATAGCATCACATATTATTTGCTCCACTATTGGGAGTTTTATCTTTCCAGAGAAGATGTAAGACCTATTCCACAGGGTCACCATTTATTTGATCCAGGTGACGACATTGATTTGACAGCCATCCCTCTCTGGGTAAGGGTTTGATGAATCTAAGCGCCGAATTTAATGCAACAACAGGGTTTATATTCTCGATCGGGCCAAAGACATGATTATTAGCGGAGGGGAAAATATTTATTCGAGGGAGATCGAGGATGTGATCCTCAAACACCCTGCAGTCCATGAAGTGGCGGTCATCGGGGTCCCAGATGAAACTTGGGGAGAAGCAATCAAGGCCATTGTGGCGCTGAAGGAAGGCCAAAAGGCTACGAAAGAAGATATTATAAATTTTTGTAAGGAGCATCTGGCAAGTTTTAAAAAGCCAAAGTCGGTAGAGTTTATTGACGCAATACCCAAAAATCCTTATGGCAAAGTTCTTAAAAGGGAACTCAGGGAAAAATACTGGGCGGGTGAAGCCAGAAGAGTGCGATAATTTTGTATTCATAAATTTTAAAAATCTTGAGGTGGTTATAAATGGCAAAAAAGGTGATAGAGATACTCGAAGAAGGGTCCGGTAAAATATTTTCCAAGATCACACCCAATGAATTTCGAGAACATATGAGAGAGAAAGTCAAGAATGCCTGGCGGGATAAACGGATGGATATCAAAACAGCGATAGAGCAATTCGTCCACGATGGAAATTACCTCACAATGGGAGGGGTCAGTTTCGTCAGGCTCTCTATGGTTGCCGTTCATGAGATCATTCGGCAAAAGAAGAGAAACTTAAATCTTGCTGCAGGAACTCGAACCTATGATTTTAACCTACTGTTAGATGCGGGATGTGTTAAGAATATCGACTGTGGTTATATCACAGGGATGGAGATCTTTGGCATTCCTTATGTGACCCGAAAGCGAGCTGAGAGGATGATCAAAAGTGGAGAGATGGGAATTTCCGAGTATGATAATGCCAGTATGGCCTTCAGACATAAAGCGGCTGCCATGGGTATCCCTTTTCTACCCATCCGGAATATGATGGGGGCAGATGGATTCAAGCACAGTGCGGCCAAAAAGATTCGATGTCCTTTCACCGGTGAAGAGCTGATATTGGTGCCTGCTATCTATGCAGATGTCTGTATCATTCACGTCCACCGATGCGATATCTATGGAAATTCCCAGATTGAAGGTGCTTTAAATGAAGATCTGTGTAAATCCAAGTCGGCAAAAAGATTGATCATCACCACGGAGAAGATCATCGATACAGAAAAGATCAGATTGTCACCGGACAGAACATTGATCCCTTGCTTCTACGTTGACGCAGTTGTGGAGGTCCCTCATGGGGCTCATCCTACCAATATGCCCGGTATGTATTATGTAGATATCAATCATATGAAAGAATACATTGCCGCAGCAAGAGATCCAGCCGGACTCGAGAAATACTATAACAAACATATCTTTGGGGTTGAACACTTCAAAGAGTATCTAAAGACAATCGGTGGCAAGAAGAAACTCAAGTATTTAGAGGATCTCGAACACTTAAGGGTCAGATAGTGAAGTACCCCGCAGCAGCCGCCGGCCCAGAGGGCCTCTGGCCTGGAGGGAGCTGCGGGGCATCCAATTCTCTAAAGAACTTTCCTCCCCCTTGATGGGGGAGGATTAACCCTGCACCACGTAGGGTGCAGGACAAAGCCCTGAACCTTACATGGTTCAGGGGGTGGGAGTGGACATAGTATGTTCCCCCTCACCCTAACCCTCTCCCCCCAGGGGAGAGGGGAGGCCATTCATCCCCCCAGCAGAGCTGGGGGGTATTCTGGCACATTTTGATAAAATGGTAGGGATTTCATATGAAAAGAGAAAATTATAATACGATCGAATTAATGGCCATTGTTGCTTCAAGAGAGATTGAAGACCGAGCTATTATATACATTGGAACGGGCATACCCATGCTGGCAGCCAGTTTAGCCCAAAACATGCATGCCCCCAACATCGTGCCTGTCTTTGAGGCTGGAGGGATCGCACCTCAGATGCCAACCCTGCCTCTCTCCGTCGGCTGTTCGAGAACCACCTACAGGGCGATTCGAACCTGCGACATGCCTGAGATATTCGAGATGGCTCAATTGGGTATTGCTCATTATGGATTTTTAGGCGGGGCTCAAGTCGACCAATACGGAAATTTAAACTCTACCGTTAAGGGAGATTATAACGCACCGAAAGTTCGATGGCCTGGAAGTGGGGGAGCTAATGCCTTCGGATCATTGTGCTGGCGGACAATGATCATCATAAACCACGAGAAAAGGAGGTTCGTTGAGAAGGTGGATTTCATCACGACCCCAGGTTATATCGATGGACCCGGAGCCAGGGAAAAAGCTGGGCTACCCCCAGGAACCGGACCCTACAGGGTTTTCACTGACAAGGCATTGTTAGATTTTGAAGAGAAAACAAAGAGGATGAGATTGATTGGGCTTCTCCCAGAGTTCACATTAGAGGATGTGATTGAAAACACTGGATTCGAGCTGTTAATAAGCGATACCTTTAAAAAAGTCCCCCCACCGACTGCAGAGGAATTGAGGGTTCTTCGTGAAAAGGTGGATCCTCATCGTATCGTCTTAAGCCGCGGGGATAAGTAAACTCGAGGTTCTTCCCCTGCCCTGCTGGGAAAATTCGGGAAATAAAAAGGAATGGAGCCATCAATTCATAAATAGATTAAAATACTTCTATCTTAAGAATTCTAAAAGGGAGACTATCTTTATGACGACCAAAGGGAAATCCATCGACGAACTTAAAATTGGAGACTCAGCCCAGTTCTCCAAGACCATTACAGAAACAGATATTAACGATTTCGCCAAAGTGACAGGGGATTTTAACCCGCTCCACCTTGACCAGGGCTATGCGGAAAAAACTATTTTTAAAGGTAGAATCGCCCATGGCCTTCTCTCCGTTGGCCTTCTCTCAAGTATCTTGGGAAATATCCTCCCGGGACATGGAACAATCTACCTTTCTCATGAAATTAAATTCCTTGCTCCAGTGAGAATTGGAGATACCATCACAGCGAAAGTCGAGGTCATCGAGGTGGTCCCGGAAAAAAATCGGGCCGAATTTAGAACGACCTGTACGAATCAGGATGGAAAATTGGTGGTGGATGGATTCGCCTGGGCAATGCCTCCAAAAAAGGAGTGATTTTGAGTTGATACTTTTCTAAAAAGGTGATAATCGATATACACTTAAAGAGGAAATTTAAGCTTTATTGACGGGCATTGAACTGGAGGAACTTTTAACAAAAAACATTAACGAAAGGAGGTCATTATTATGTGGAAAAAGGGATTGGGAGCTTTCATATTCATTATTATTGGAGTGATGTTTTTCAGTGTTCAAGTTTGGGGAGCAGAGCCACCCATAAAAATTGGAATCGTTCAAGGTTTTTCAGGAGCGTTGGAAGCCTATGCCAAACAGATGCTCACCGGGTTTAAGATGGGCATGGAGTATGGAACCAAAGGCAAGAACGAAGTCATCGGGAGAAAGATAGATCTGATTGTTGAAGACGATCAGATAAAACCTGATATCGCCAAAAGGCTGATCACAAAATTATATGCGGATGACAAGGTCAATCTCGTTGTGGGAACCACAAGCAGTGCTGCAGCACTCGCCATGCTTCCTGTAGCCCTGGAGTTTAAAAAAATATTGCTGGTGGAACCCGCTGTGGCTGACTCCATCACGGGTAGTGCCTGGAACCGATATATCTTTCGGACTGGGAGGAACTCGGGTCAGGATGCTGTAGCCAATGCGAAAGCCGTGGCAAAACCAGGGGTTTTTCTTGCCGGGTATGCTCAGGACTATGCATTCGGAAGGGATGGCATCGCCGCCTACAAGGAGGCTGCTGAGAAATTAGGGGCAAAAATGATTCATGAAGAATATTGCCCCATGGCACAAACGGACCATAGCTCTTCCGTTCAGAGAGTCATTGATGCATTAAAAGACAAGAAAGGGGAAAAATATGTTTTCGTAGTGTGGGCAGGGAAGAATCCCCCCGTTGAGGCGATGGGAGCGATGAGAATGGACAAATATGGAATTAAGATGACCACAGGAGGAAATATTCTCCCTGTATTTAAAGCCTCGCTTCCGCTCTTAAAAACCTATGAAAGCCTCAGAGGATATCCGGGAGCTTTATATTACTATTACGAAATTCCCAAAAACCCACTCAATGATTGGCTCGTCAAGGAACATATGGCCAGGTTCAAGGAACCGCCTGACTTCTTCACATGCGGAGGATTTGCTGCAGCCATGGCAGTCCTCAGAGGTTTTGAAAAAGCCAAATCGATCGATACAGAAAAGCTAATCACTACAATGGAAGGGATGGAGTTCATGACCCCAAAGGGTAGAATGTATTTCCGTAACATAGACCATCAAGCCATGCAGTCAATGTATATTTTTAAGGCTGAGGTTATGCCGGATAGGGATTGGATTGTCCCGGTTCTTGTCAGGGAGATTTCCCCGGAGGAAGGGGCGCCTCCGGTTCTCGTGAAGAAATAATATTTAATCTGCCCTAATGGAATGTCACCCTGAGCGAAGTGAAGGGTCTCTTGGGAAACCGAGATTCTTCGTTTCGCCCTGTACACCATGCGGTGCAGGGCTTCGCTCAGAATGACAAAGCGATGTCCTTTGCGAAGAGCGTTATGAACCTATCCCCTATCATTGAAACCAAGAGCCTCACGATTCAATTCGGTGGACATGTTGCCGTCGATCATGTCAACCTTCAAATCCTTCCTGATACATTTAAATCCATTATTGGACCGAACGGAGCAGGCAAAACGACTTTTTTCAACATGATATCAGGACAATATTCCCCCACCGAAGGGAAGGTTATTTTCAAAGGTCGGGATATTACTCACCTCTCCCCGGCCGTTCGAACAAAGCTTGGTATTGGGAGATCTTTCCAACTGACCAATGTATTTCCCACTCTGGCGGTCTTAGAAAATGTGCGTCTGGCAGTCCAATCTCGGAGGAATACGGGTTTTAACTTCTGGAAAAATTATCTTGCCTTTTCAGAATTCGAAGACCGTGCCTATGAGCTTTTGAAAATGGTTTTATTGAATACGAAATGGAATGTCCCGGCAAGCAGTCTTACCCATGGAGAACAGCGAAAGTTAGAAATTGCCATTTTACTCGCTTTGGAGCCAGAGGTCCTTCTTCTGGATGAACCCACTGCCGGCATGGCTTTGGAGGAAGTCCCTTCTATTCTGGAACTCCTGAAGCAGATCAAAATTCGGAGAGATAAAACGATTCTTCTGGTTGAACACAAAATGGATGTGCTGATGGCACTTTCTGATTCGATTGCCGTCTTTCATGAGGGGAGATTAATTGCGGATGATACTCCTGAAGCCATCAGTAAAAACAAAGAGGTTCAGGAAGCCTATTTTGGTGGAGGTCGATCCCGTGGCTGAACCGATCCTCAAAGCGGAAGGCATTCACACCTTCATTGGAAAACACCACATCCTTCAGGGGGTCTCTTTTGAGGTCCATCCGGGTAAGGTGACTGTACTTTTGGGTAGAAACGGAGCTGGAAAGAGTACCACTTTGCGCACGATCATAGGATTGCTCTCTCCTTCTCAAGGAACAATCCTTTTTAAAAATCGAGCCATACAGCATATGAGACCCTATGCGATATCTCGTTTGGGCATTGGCTTCGTACCTGAGGACCGAGGAATATTCAACCTCCTTACCGTTGAGGAAAACTTCCGCGTGGCCATGCTTCAGGAGGACGAGAAGACTCGTGCGATGATGGAAACCATCTTTGAAATCTTCCCTGATCTTAAAAAATTCTGGAAATCAAAGGCGGGCAACCTGAGCGGTGGACAAAAACAGATGCTGGCTATTGCCCGACCTCTGGTGAACCGGAACGAACTTCTACTAATTGATGAACCTTCCAAGGGATTAGCTCCTATTGTCATTGACCACCTCATCGATTCCATTAATAAGCTGAAAGAATATACAGTGATTATTCTTGTGGAGCAGAATTTTTACATGGCCAGCAATCTGGGCAACGATTTTTACCTCTTTGATGATGGGAAAACGGTTCACAAAGGCCAAATGGAAGAGTTAGTTGGGGATGAGGAATTGAAAAAGAAGTATTTAGGTATTTCGGGATAAGATCCCTCTACACCCTATCCTCTCCTCCAAGAGGAGAGGGTTAGGGTAAGGGGGATGAGCGTTTTGGAGATAAATTGTTATGAACCATAAATGGAGATCCTGGTTTCCGAAGTTTGCCGTGATCGCCATCTTTTTATTGCCCATTCTATTGATCAGTCCCAAGACTTACATCACGCTGACCATCTCTGGTCTCGCGATGGGGATGCTTCTCTTTTTAGTCTCCTCTGGATTCTCTCTCATCTTCGGATTTCTAAGTGTTCTGAATTTGGCCCATGGCGCTCTTTTCGCCTGGGGGGCTTATATCGGTTTCTCGGCCTTCTCTTTTATCAACAAATGGACCGGGTGGGGAGGATCAAATTCGATCTTTTCAAATATGCTTATCTTCCTTCTGGTCCTGATGGTGGCGGGTATCGGCGTTGCTATCTTGGGGGTAGTCACTGAAAGGCTGGTGATCCGCCCTGTTTATGGAAGTCATCTTTTTCAGATCTTTATCACAGTAGGGGCCATGATTGTGATGGAGGAGCTGATCCGGATTGTATGGGGACCTAACGATGAAGTGATGCCTGTTCCCCTTAGCTTCATCGGCTCTTGGGATATCTTCGATGTTGTCGTATCAAAATATCCTTTGATTGTTATTGTGATTGGAGTGATTCTCTACCTCATCGTCTTTACGATCCTTAGACGAACGCGATTAGGAATGATTGTAAGGGCAGGCGTTGAAAACCCGGAGATGGTTCAGGTCATGGGACACAACATTTATCGATATTTTACAGGGGTCTTCGCTGCTGGCTCTGCTCTTGCCGCCATCGGGGGTGGGATGTGGGCCACTTTCGTCAAATCGATTCACCCGGCCATGGGAGGAGAAGTCATTGTGTTTGCCTTAATCGTGGCTATCATCGGAGGCCTTGGAAGCATGACCGGCTCCGTCGTGGGAGCACTGATGGTAGGGCTATCATATAATTACGTCGCTTACCTAATCCCCAAGGCTGCCTTAGGGATTACAATGCTCCTCCTTGTCGTCATTCTTTTGATTCGACCAACAGGGATGTTTCCAGAGGGAACTTAATTGAACAAAGAGAGTTTGAATCCCGTTCAAAGATTCCGCCTGAGAGAGAAAGAAGATCGCTTCAAGAGTCCCTACTTCTTCTTAAGGCTCCTCTTGCTCGCCTTCTTTATTTTTACTCCATTTCTTTTCCATTCTTTTGAAATCCTGGACGTCGTATTAAAGATCATCATCTTTTCAGCCCTGGTGGCCAGTTACGATATTATTCTTGGGTACACCGGGATCGTTTCTCTGGGACATGTTATGTATTTTGGGATTGGGGCCTATCTGGTTGGAATATTCGTGGGGAAATTAGGATTGATCTCCTATGGATATTTAGCCCTGGCCATTTTGATCGCTGTGGTGATCTCGGGTATTCTCTCTGTGTTGATCGGTTTTTTCTCCCTCCGGATAAGGGCCATTTTCTTTGCCATGATAACGTTAGCCTTTTTAGAGTTTATATCTATTCTGGCAAGTCAATTAAGGTCCATTACGGGTGGAGAGGACGGAATCAGTTTCAAACTTCCTCATATCTTAGCCATCGATTATAGCTTTGGCCGATTCCTGGGAATTGAGATAACGGGGAGGATTGTAAGTTACTACCTCATCCTTTTCATCTGTCTGATCTTATTTCTTTTAATGCTGCGTTTCGTCCATTCACCAGTCGGCCGGGTCCTTCAATCCATTCGAGACAATGAACAACGATCCATTGCTTTAGGTTACAGAACCTACCTCTTCCAGGTCATCGCATCATCCTTTGCCAGCTGTGTGGCTGCCGTTACGGGCGGATGCTTTGCCATGTGGGTACGTTATGTGAGCCCGGATTCAAGTGTGAGCGTCTCCATTATGTTAGACGTCCTCCTGATGGTCATTGTAGGAGGGATGGGAACGATTTATGGAGGAATTTTTGGGGCTGCTTTTTTAATGATCACCCGAGCTTTCCTACCCAAGTTGCAGATCCTCATCACATCGCTTCTGCCAGGTGTCCCGATCGCAATCAGGTTATCTGAGCGCTGGCTATTTTATTTCGGACTCCTTTTCATCTTGATCGTCTACTTTTTCCCAAAAGGAATCGTGGGAACGGCCCAAGAGATCTTTTCTAAAAGGAAAGTCGAATAGAATGAGTTTGTTGAAAAACTTTAAAAAAGACCCAATATGTCATGCTGAATTCATTTCAGCATCTTATGGAATCAATGTGTTAGAGACCCTGAAACAAGTTCAGAAGGGTGACAAATATGGAGTTTTTCAACAGTATAGAATGAATTGAGTGAAGGGGGAGAATGAGCTATGTCTGAACCAAGGATGATAAAGGCCAAAGGGGATGGTCTTAAAATTCAATTGGCAGTCTGGGAAGGAAAGGGAAAACAGATTCTCTGTATTCATGGCATCACAGCTAACTCCCGATTCTGGGATTGCCTGGCTTCGGCCCTTTCGCCCCACCACAGGGTGATTGCCATGGACCTTCGAGGAAGAGGACTCTCGGATAAACCTCCGACAGGATATTCCATCGAGCACCACTGCAAAGATGTTCTATCTCTGATAGATGATTTAGGTCTCAAACGGCCTGTCCTGATGGGACATTCTTTGGGGGCATTCATTTCCCTTGTATTTTCAGCAAAGTATCCTCAACGCGTTGACCGTCTGATATTAGTCGATGGTGGGGGAAAACTCACCAAAACCCAAATGGCCAAGGTCTTTGCAGGAATCAAGCCTTCTTTGGACCGTTTAGGAAAAACCTTCCCCTCCTTTGAGTATTATATCTCACAAATGAAGCAAGCTCCCTATTTACAACCCTGGAACTCTTATATGGAGACTTATTTCCATTATGAGGTTGAAAAGGTGAAGGGCGGTCTACGCTCTCGTGTCCACCCCAAACACATTGAAGAAGAGGCTAAGAATTTAGGGAAAGTGGATTCGAGACAATTTTATAAGAAAGTCACTTCCCCTACCCTGATTTTGCGGGCCACGAAAGGGATGCTCGCCGAGGATGACCTTCTGCTACCTGAAGATGTAGCAGAACGGATGGTCCGTCAGATACCAAAGGCTAAGAGGGTAGATCTCGAAGGCACCAATCATTACTCCATCTTATTCCAACCCAACAAGATGCGTGACCAGGCTATCCTTAAATTTCTCAGTGAATAAATTGCTTTAAGTTGAATTCTCATACAGTTAAAAAATTAGAATAGACTCAATCGATCATGCTGAGACTTGTGATGAATTTGATTCAGTAACCATTCAACATCTTTTATGCAGTCAACGTAATTCCCTCTTCCCAAAATATTGAAGCCCTGCTGGTTTCTCAGCAGGGCTTCACGTCGAATCTTACCCTATTGGGTTAGGTGATTTAGTCCTTGACCGTATTTAGGTCACCCCCTGGAGGCTGCTGGGGAGCAAAAATAGAAATAAATCGGATGTCCTCATTGGGTGAGCGCGAGTCGTGGATATTACCCCGCGGGTTAATATGCAGGTCCCCGGCCTTGACAGGAGTCCATTTACCATTAATCAGCATTTCACCACTTCCTCCAACGACCCAAACAATCTCATCGGCAACCGTGTGATAGTGACTGCGTGATACTCTCCCCTTGCCGGCTGCTCTAATCATGACCGCTAAACGAGGTGAGGTGAAAACGGTCTCACTCACTAATTCTGGTTTTCCGGGTGTTGGGTGCGTCTTGTACCATTCATCCAGATTGATGATGATTGCCTGTTCAGGCTTTGAGTCAACCAAACCTTTTGGTATTTGTTCTGCAAATCCGGCTGATGTGAAAAGGCAAAAAAGTGCGAATCCTAATAAAACGATCTTCTTCATTTTATACCTCCTTTCTCCGTTCTTTTTATAGCGGCAATTATAAAGAATAAAGGATCTCGATAAAAACATGGCAGCCTTTGGACAAGAATCTGCCAATCCTAATTCATAAAGTCAACGAAAATTATCGAGGCGGGTGGCATTCCGTGGGGCTCATTATTCAGAAAAAAGCCCTGCTGGAAAACCAGCAGGGCTTCCCGGAGTCTGACCTCCCCTATTTTGCCTGGTCAAGAAGGGCTTTTAACTTTGGTATCCGCTCATTTCTCTTTTTGGCGACCATCGTAAAAGATCTTGGAACATCTGCCATGAGATGCTTCGATTGTTCTGCTGCAATTCCATAGAATTTTAAGATCTTCTCCTCCATCGCCAAGGCCTCTTTCAAGGCATCGGTGTAACTGGCGTCCTTGGAGGGCGTTGCCTTGACTTGGTGATCCTCTGGATTGAGATCAAAGGCAAAGCAGCCTTCAAGTGCATCGGTGATCACCCCATAGTAAGCCCGCTCAATCTGCGTGACATACTTCGCATTATCTTTAGCAAAGGTAAGGAAGAGGTCCTTATCCTTTTCGAACCTTTTTGACATTTCTTGATAGAACTTGGCAGATTCATTTTCCAGCTCTCTTGACAGGCTAATCGCCTCAGAACACGTACTAATTCCCATTGGTTCACCTCCTACAATTATCCCGACATTGGATCCAAAATCGTTCTCAGGTTAGGGTTACGAAGCCGGTTTAGTAACAAAAAGGTTGCGTTTGTCGTTGTCGAATCTCGTATCGAGGCTCGTCAATAGAAACTGGGTTTTCGAGCTTCGTTTCCGAGTTTCTTGCATCGATACCAGTTACGATAACGATAAACTCTAATTTCATTAAAAGATATATGACCTAACCCTACTACGAAACTGGCTTCCTAACCGAAACCCTAACCAAAACCTTCTCTTAAAACCACCTCTGGATGATGACTTTGCTTTCGGTGAAGAAACGAACCGCCTCCTGCCCCTGGGTATGCAAGATTCCAAAGAAGGAATCTTTCATCCCGCTGAATGGGAATAAAGCCACAGGTGCTACGATTCCAATATTGATTCCAACATTACCGCTCGTCACGTTATATTGAAAGTCTCTGGCGCTTCGTCCATTCTGGGTAAAAATCGCATGGCCATTTCCAAAAGGACTTGCATTACATATCTGGATTGCTTCGTCTAGGGTTTTTGCTCGAAAAACACTCATCACTGGACCAAAGATCTCTTCACTCCCTATTCTCATATCCACCGTTACATTTTCAAAAATCGTCGGACCCACAAAACAGGTATCAGGGCAGCCACCTATCACCTTTGGTTTTCTTCCATCCAGTCTAAGTTTGGCCCCTTCTT
>Ga0315281_10002641_pt1 | contig 26550 bp, 30 predicted proteins | sample YL17G07_0_MG_FD_204540 | JGI IMG/M metagenome (GOLD analysis project Ga0315281, IMG submission 204540) | Sediment microbial communities from Yellowstone Lake, YNP, Wyoming, USA - YL17G07_0 | ecosystem: Environmental > Aquatic > Freshwater > Lake > Sediment | place: USA: Wyoming | collected... | reverse complement strand
CAAGCCTCCATCTAATTGCAGTGAATGGTTCTCGGACAAATATATGGCCGGCCGGTGGCGTTTGAACGGTGGCAACTCGGACAATGGCGGTTTTGCCTACGTCAATTGGAACAGCCCTGAAAATCGGAATGACAATGTGGGTTTCCGCGCACTCGATCGTATCTCGCAAAGAATCCGTTAAGGCGGATTTCTTTGTTTTAAAACCTTTTTACGAGAAAATACTTGACCGTCTTTGCATGGTCGCCTATACTTTCCGCGTTAATCCGGTGGCGTCTGAATAAATTTTTCCGGGATCGTCTAAGGGTAGGACAGCAGCCTTTGAAGCTGTGAATCGGGGTTCGAGTCCCTGTCCCGGAACCATCCCCCTGCGCTTAAGCTACGGGGGATTTTTGTTTCAGTAAGTTTTTGTAAACAAGAGGCTGTAATCATATTAACCGGTTTTTGCTTACAACATAACTAAATAACCATTTTGATTCGCAAATCTGTCAGGTGGAGGCTTGACAGGAAAGGAAAAATATGGCATAGTCCGTCGTTCGGTTGCAATGGATGAGCGAAAAAGCTTTCGTCCAACTTGCTTGTCTGGATGAAAGCATAAAAAACCAGCGCCGTCTGTTTTGGACGGAGCAGTTTTTTGTAACGCTTAAATAATTGCAGCCGAGCCGCGTCTTGGGTTGTCGACGACTCGAAGACGAAAATAATTATTATCTTTCACTTTATGCCTAACGCAATAGAAACTTTAAAGACAAATTTGGAAAAGATCGGTAACAAAGAAAGTTTGCCGTTGACCGCAGAACAAAAACAGCAATGGCAAGTTTGGCAAAGATGGGCCAGGACCGTAGCCGAACGCGATGCGGGCATGTCTGATATCGTCATACAAGATTCGCTCGTTTCTCGACTTAACGCCGAAGACGATGAGCCCGATCAGAATACTTACAAAGAGATTGAACGGGAATCGCAGTACGCTGATTCTACACGCGAGCATGTTCAGGAATTGCTCGTGTCATTAACCAAGAAAAGCGCCGGTTGCGAAATTTATCTTTATGATGAATATAGCCAGGTGATTCTTACGACATCCTCACGGTTGATCGAGTATTTACGCTCCCATTACGCCGAGCTTTTGGCGGGTAAAGATGTGCCGTGCGGAATCGTTCACCCGTGGATTGTCGACGCGAAGGAGAGAAATGCTCAACTTGCACAATATGCCGAAGGCCGTCTTAAGGAATTGGAAAAATACCAGTACGACCAGCCGCTGATCGTTACTTATGCCAATGACGGTAATCCCTGGGCGACTACGGCCGGTGAGCTGAAAAATTATTACAGCGAATATAATATCGGCATATCTGAAACCGAAAATAATATGGGCGGCATTATGGTTTTGGCTGAACACGGTGATTTGGAAAAATACGAAGAAGATAGAGAAATAGAAGCCGAATTGGAACACATGAAAGCTGAGGAAGATTATTATACTCAAGAATCCGTAACCAGACAGGAAGCGTGTTTGGAATGGCGAAACAAACTGAGCGAAAAAATAATCGCCATCGGTATCAAACAGGAATCGGTTCGCCTGAAAATGCCGGAAAGCGAAAAGGCCATGGATCTTGATTTGGAATCAGCTTTGCAACTTGTTGCCAACCTGCGCGACGAAGATCTTGAATACCTTCGAATTATTGAAAGCTGACTATATGAATATGTTAAAAATGTTCGAACGGCCCAGGGTTATGGAATGCGAGCAGCCCAGACCCAAGGAAATCGTGCCGCATAAAACCACTACGCGTCGAGAAGCTCAAACTGATGCGATGCCAAAGTTGCCGGAAGAGCTGAAGTTGGATGACAACCGGGCGCGGATAGAGCTGCCCGAAGTCGAAGTGCCTGAAAACAGGGAAAATTGGTACGATGCGTATGCCGACATTGTCGAATATCAATCAAGCGACGAGCCGATCGACACCATTGCTGCCGTAGGCTGCCTAGAGCAGAGATATCCGGGATTTTCCAAATCGTGGCTCAAGAAAGCATCGTCCGAAGCGGTGCACAGGACATTGGACCAGGCGATCGCTGCGGCTCACGAGCTGGGCGATGATTGCAGGGTAATGATGAGAAACAACCAACGCGGCGTTTCAGATGCCGTGCGCGTAAGACGCGAACTCGCCAGACATAAACTTATCAAAAACTTCGTGGAAAACACGGATGTGGATAGCGAATATATTCACGCCTACGATTATTTGTGCAATTCAACGTCGTTGATCGGTTTGACAGTGTGATAATTCAACCAATACAAAAAACGAACTCTGACTGAGTTCGTTTTTTGTTTGTCGCATTAAATGCGATTTGGTTATTTTACGTTCGGCGCCAGCGCCACCCAGATGACGGCATTGGCCTGGCGCAGATCCTCGCTGTCGCGGAAACGTTCCACAAATTTTAATGTTTTTAAATGTTTGAGAATGGCTTCGCGCAATTTGTCTTCGCCGCGGCCGTGGATGATTTTGACGGCTTTGACGTCGCGCCGCGGTTTGTCGGCAAACTCGTGGTTCAAAAAGCCGTCCAGGTTTTGGATTGCCAGGTTGCGGTCCATGCCGTGCAGGTCGACCAAAGGCGCTTCACCGCCCAGTTCAGCTGCATAAATAGCCAATTCAGCCTGGCTTTGGTCCGGCGTTTCCGGCGGCGGGACTGACATGTCTTTGATGTGTCTGAAACCCATAATACGGATAGTAAATCACCAAATGAACAAATAAACAAATCACCAAAAGAATGACTGAATTACCAAATAAACAAATCGCGTTTAACGCGACAAATTACCGAACAACGGTATTTTAGTCATTATGTAATTCAGTTATTTGGTAATTCCTTTGGTGATTAGGTCATTTGGTGATTAAGTTATTTATTGAGATTGTCGTCTGCAGTTTTTACATGCTATGCTTTGTCTCAATATATGCCTCGACGCTTGCTGGCGCTGGTCGGTCCGTTGATAATCGTCGCTTTGGCGGTTTTGTATTTCAACCGAACCGATTTGCATTTGCCCGTTAATTCAGTCATTGGTTCTTCTCCGACTACGACTGTCGCTGTGTCTCCTGCTACGACTCCGACTACGACCAAGTCCGTCGCGGTTAAAACCAACGCGGACGTTGTCAGAGCGGTAGATGGCGATACCATTGTCGCACGGCTGGACTCGGAGCCGGGAATGGAGTATAAAATCCGTCTGCTGGGCGTGAATACGCCCGAGACCGTGGATCCGAGAAAAACAGTCGAATGTTTCGGCAAACAGGCGTCAGATTTCACGAAAAAGACGTTATCCGGCAAGCGCGTACGTTTGGATGCGGATCCCAAGGCTGACGAACGCGACAAATACAATCGTTTGCTGCGCAACGTGATTCTTGAAGATGGTACGGATTATAATGCGCTGCTTGTTAGCGAGGGTTATGCTTATGCCTACCTGTCGTTCCCGCTGAACGCGGCGCGCAAAGTAGAATTGCGCAAGCTGGAAACCGAGGCTAAAGCTGCGGGAAGGGGATTGTGGGCGTTGGGAGTCTGCAGTAATTAATGTGTCAACCTGTCATCCCGAGCGCAGTCCGTCGCGTTTAACGCGATCCGACGGAGTCGAGGGATCTGGCCTGTCAAAGCCGAACAAACCAGATCCTTCGACTACGTTCGTCTGACTCACTCCGCTCAGGATGACATGAGGTGAAATTGAATTTTATGGATACTCAACACAAAGCGGTTTGGGCGCGCAGAGGCATGTTTTGGGCCGCATTGTTCGGCTTGTTTGTCGCGTCTTATCTTTTGTATGTCTATACGTCCGGAGCGGATTTGCGTTGCGGACCTCTGCATGGCTGCGACATTGTCCGTGCGTCTTCATTTTCAAGCTGGTTCGGTGTGCCGACTCCGGCTTTTGGAGTGGCGTTTTATCTGGCCGTGCTGGCATTGTTGGTCTTCCGCGCTTACGCACCGCACATTCGGCCAAAACAACTGCGTTTGTTCCAGATATTGTTCGTTTGCGCAGGTTTTGCCGAGTCTTTGTTTCTGACGGGCGTGCAGCGCTTTGCGCTCCATGCTTTTTGCACCTGGTGCTTATGTTCGGCTGCAGCCGCGACGATCATCTTCGCGTTGGCGTGGTTTGACCGTCCGATCGAACTTGGTCTTGACCGCGCAGCGCGGGAATTGAAAATTATTTTTGTATCCATTGTTATTTTTATTTTTGCAGGCGGAGCGTCATCCTACTGGCTTACCAGACCTGTTGAGATTCGTGCCATTACGCCGATAATGCAACAACAGACTCCGGAAAAATTGCTGGTTCCCAATGGTTCGACTACGACTACGACTGAACGATTAGGTGAGTCCGCAACCGCCGATCCTCAAGTCGTAACCAAATTCACACCTGTGGAAGGATCGGCCACGTCGAAAGTGACGCTTGTGGAATTTTTAGATTTCCAATGTCCGGCCTGCGGACTCTATCAGAAATTAGTCATGCTGCCCCTGCGCGTCAAATACGCGGGCCGCGTCAGATTCGCCCAGCGCCAGTTCCCGCTGGCCGACGTGCATCCGTTTGCTGTGGGCGCGGCAGTGGCCGGCATATGCGCGCACCAGCAGGGTAAATATTTCGCATATTCGGACATGCTGTATGCTAATCAAGCGCATCTGGAGAAGAATGACTTATTGTCCTACGCTGATAAGATCGGCTTAAACGCAAAACAGTTCACGTCCTGTCTTGACGATCCGGCTGCACTCAAACTCGTGTTGCAGGACCGTGATGCGGGTCTGGGCTTTGGCGTGCAGGGAACGCCGACTTTGATTTTGAACGACGCCATTATCGAAGGCACGCCCAATCTGGAGACCATGAGCAAACTGATAGACGAACGGCTCAAATGACGTAAAACGCATAACGAATAACGCATGACTTCCGCCTATTGACGAGAGGGCTTTTTTGAGTTTCAATGTGACCGGGTCTTTTGACAGATTGCGGAGGTTGGGATGGATGCTGCAAAGATTGCGGAAATCAACGGCAAGCTGCAGGGTCGCTCGTTCAGGAGCGCGGACGTCTTTGACGTCGACGGCGTGGTGGTCAGGGGACGGTTGCTGTTCAACTTGATCTACGCCGTAGCCATGGAGATGGAAGAAAAACGCGAGTATCGCAAATTGTTCCGTGAAAAACTGGAACTGGCGCACTGGGGGCAGATTTCGTCATACACGCTGGGCCTCGACGCCATTGATTTGGCGGACAATAATTTTTTCGTCGGATTGGAAAGCGATCGGGTGAGGGGCATTGCTCTGAAGATGGCCAGGCGTTCGCTAGGCAATTCCTACCCGTTCGCCAGGCATTTGATTGATGCCTTGCACGAACGGCCAGTGGAACAGAGGCGTCTGGTCCTGGCCATCACCGGCACGCCAGAGGAGATTGCGACGCCCCTTTGTCAGCTCCTGGGTTTCGATGCGGTCATCAGCACCGTGTACCACACGGACGCCAAGGGGCGATATACGACCGGACGCAACCTTGAAGCCGGACTGAAAAAAGGTTCGATTATGGACCAGCTGGCCGACGAATGCAGGATCGACTGGGAAGGCAGCATCGGAGCCGGAGATTCCAAACGCGACATCGAGATACTGGAACGCGTGTCCCACCCGCTGGCCGTCAATCCCGAAACGCCCATGCAGGACTATGTGCGTTCGCATCCGAAAGTCGCCTTTATAAGCGACAGTCAGAAAAAAGGCATCCATATGTTCCGCGCAGACGACAAAGGCCGTTTGCACGAAGTGGGCTACGAGGATATCCTGCCATCCGATATCGCCCAAGTCATGACCTTGTCGAGCGGCACCATTCCTCCTCACTGCTAACGACGCTCCGTGCGTCGTTTTTCATTTGTTGCCATAACATTATACCCTTGACGGAATCGCTATTTTGTCGTTAGCTGTCTTCAGGTTCTTTGACATATTAGGAGCGTCATGGACGAACGCGTTCTCCAGCAAATTACATTGTTGACGAGCCGCAGGCCGGCTCAAACCCTGCATGTGTTCGACATTGACGGACCAGTTTTCCGCGAGCATCTGCTTTTCCATCTGATGTATGCGGTCAGTGGGGCGTTTCCGGAGCGCGAGAAGTTTCTGTATTCTTTTCGCCAGTGGCGCGAACAGCTTGGTTTGGGCGTCATGACAGCGGCCACCTTCTATAACCTGGTCACGCAATGCGCTGACCATGGTTTTTTCGTCGGACTTCCATCTGCGAGGGTAAGCGAAATCGCCGAACGGGAAGCTGAGCGGTTAGTGCCTCAGATCAATGAGTTCTCGCTCGAACTGATCACTAACCTCAAGGGCTGGTGTTACGAAGAGCATCCCTGCGTGCTGGTGGCCGTTACCGGTTCGCCGCACGAGATCGTGGTGCCGTTTTGCCGGCGTCTTGGTTTCGACATCGTGGCCAGCGTAATTTACCACACGGGCAAAGACGGGCGCTACACCCGTGATCGCGACATGGAATCCGCGGTTAGCAAGGGTTTGGTCATGGATCGCATCGCGAGTGCTTGCGGTGTCAGCTGGGAAGGATCCATCGGAGTGGGCGACACCAAGTGGGACATCGAGATCCTGAAGCGCGTGTCATATCCCATCGCGGTGAATCCCGACAAGGTGCTGACCGAATTCGTCCGTACCAGTCCGCGGGTGGCTTGCGTCGAGGAAGTTACCGAACGCGATCAAGTGCGCATCCTCAAAGCCGATGAAGAGGGGCGTTTCCACGAAGTGGATTATCCGGACATTCTGCCGGATTATCTGGCCAAGTTTATGGTGCCTATTCGTGGCATGTGGAGTTACCAGACGCCGACTTGGGCGCTGTTCTGAGCTGCCGCGAGCAAGGAGTAGTGCATGCTCTCCAAAGAAATTATCGAAGACGTAGAAATCGTCAGCGAACTGTTGCATACTCGCAGTGCTGACGCGTCGGACATCGACGGCACGGTCAACGTGGAGCAGGGTTTGATACAGATCGAACTCGAAATCGGCCGGACTTACGCGGACCGCCATCACTTGGTCAAGGATGTGGAAGATGGATGGTACGGCTATCGCAATCGCCGCGGCACTTACGGCCCGGTCATCCACGAAGCAGTCCGCATTATTCCCGAACTGTTTTGCGGGCTGATCCGCGATGACGTCAAACATTTAGCCGAATTCGTGGTCAAGCGCGAAAGTTCCAAAGTGTATACTTTTCCTCGTACGCTTTATCAGCGTCTGCTGCAGCGGCGCGGGGAGCGTAGGCGTCTGCTCCTGGCCATTACCGGTTCGCCGTACGACATCGCGGTTCCGCTTTGCAAGGAACTGGGATTCGACGCGGCTATAGGTTGTTGCATGTTGACCGACAATCGCGGCCGTTACACCGGCGAACGCGACGAACGGCCGGCGTGCGACAAAGGCGCGGTCATGGACGAATTGTCCAAAGATTACGGCATCATCTGGCGTGACGGCGTGGCCATCGGCGATTCGCCGACCGACATACCCATGTTCGAGCGTTGCACGCATCGTTTGGCCGTGAATCCGACCATGGATCTTCAGGTCTGGATGCGCAATCATCCCGAGTTCAACGTGGTCTGGGTGGCTGACCATCAAAAGACCGGCACGCAGATCAAAGTGCCGGACGTCTTCGGACGGTACAACGAGACTGATATGCATGACGTGCTGCCGCATGACGTGGCCATGAACTTTCCTCAATTGCCGGGCATGTGGCGCCGTTGCCCATCTGCCAAGTGAATTTCTTAATCGCGTTAAACGCGACTAATCCGACTCAAAGTCGGATTTTTCTTTAGTTGCATTCGGATTGACGGCCCCGTAGGCTATCGCATGTATGGAATATTCATTTCGTTCAGAACCATTGGGCTCGTTCGCTTGCGATGTTGCGGCCGAAGGCGTCTGTCAGGGCGCCATAGCCGTAGGCAAAGGCTATCTGCCAGACACAATCAGTTCAGCGGTTGAAAACGAACTTAAGCGCCGCGGTTTTGAGGGCAAGGAAGGCGATTGCTGTCTTTTGGCTCTTCTGGAACAGACTATGATTCGTCAGCTTTTGATAGTCGGCATGGGCGAACGCGGCAAGATGACGGGTGAGAAATTCAGGACGTTGTCCGCCAAGATTTTAAAGACAGCTAACGGCGCAAGAGCGAAAGACATTTATGTGCATTCGAGCCTGCTGAAAAACGTGCGCGATCCGGCCTTGAGCGTGCAGCTTTTGGTTGAAGGCATGGAGTTGGCGTCATATCATTTTAACGCATACCGCAAACACACGGCGGCCGAAGAAATTAAAAAACGTTCCGTTGCCCGCGTCATGCTGCCATCGGCCGACTTTGCGACGCGCAAACGCATGGAACGCGGCCTGGAACGCGGCAAGTCTTTTTCCGCGGCCACTGTTTTGGCACGTGACCTGGTCAATACGCCGTCCATGTTCATGCATCCGCGGGAGATGGCGCAGCAGGCGTTGAAACTGGCAAGCCGCGGCACCGGCATTACCTGTAAAATCATGAACCGCGAGCAGATGGAGAAGATGGGCATGCACGCCTCGCTGGCCGTAGGCGCCGGCAGCCAGCATGAACCGATTTTTGTCCAGCTCGTTTACCGACCAAAGGCCAAAACCAGCAAGAAGATCGCCATCGTGGGCAAGGCTATCACCTTCGATTCCGGCGGTTTATCGCTCAAGCCGGCGGAACACATGAGCGACATGAAGATAGATATGGCCGGAGCCGCAGCGGTTTTGGGATTGTTTAAGGCGCTGCCGGACTTGAAGCCGCGTGTAGAGGTCCACGGCTTGTTCATCGCGGCTGAGAATATGCCGAGCGGCTCTGCTTATCGGCCCGGTGACATTGTGGCAGCCATGGACGGAACGACCATCGAAATCGAGAATACGGATGCTGAAGGCAGGGTTACTCTGGCTGACGCATTGGCTTATGCCGCGCTCAAGATTAAACCGCAGGCCATCATCGACCTGGCGACTTTGACCGGTGCAGTAATCATCGCTTTGGGTAGCGATGTGGCCGGTATTTTGTCCACGAACAAGGATTTGAAACAGGCTTTGATGCACGCTGCGCAAGAGGCCGGCGAACCGATCTGGGAATTGCCGCTGTTCAAACCTTATGCCGAACTCATCAAGTCAAAGATCGCGGATGTAAGGAACGTCGGGGGCAGGCCGGGAGGCGTCATAACCGCCGCATTGTTTCTGGAAAAGTTCGTGCATGACGTACCTTGGGCGCATATCGACATCGCCGGCCCGTCATATGCCGAAAAAGAAACGCGCGCCGAATGGCCGGTAGGAGGAACGGGGTGGGGAGTGAGGTTGTTGCTTAATTATTTGGCGAGTTTATAAACAATCAAGGTGAGAAAAAGGTTATCAGGTTGTAATTTTGGCCACTTGATAACCTGATAACCTGATAACTTTTTTCTCCGTGTAGGTTTTTTCGTTATTGTGGATAAGCAATTTCTGTTTTTGTGCTATAATTTGCAATGTCGCGAGTTATGCACATAACGATCTATTCAACGCCAACCTGCCCTTATTGCAAACTCGCAAAAGATTTTTTTCGAGAACAGAGCATAACGTTCACCGAAGTCGATGTGGCTAACGATCCTCAGGCGGCAAATGACATGGTAAAGAAGTCCGGACAGATGGGCGTGCCGGTCATCGAGATCGACGGCGAGATAGTCGTGGGGTGGAACCAGAAAGCCTTGGAAGACATGCTCAAATCAAATAAAAAAGCCAAAGCAAAAAGCTTAGCCTGACGTTCATTCAACTAAACCTAAAAAGACAAATATATGCCAGTCGCAAAAAAACCCGGTTGCAAGTCAAAAGCTTGCAAACCAAAGACAAAGGCCTGCAACGGTCCTTGTTTGACGGATAACTTCTTGAGCGATTTCACCTCGCACAAGACAACGGTGATGACCCTGATGGTCGCCGTGTTGGGCATGGGCGTTTTGTTCGCCATGATGCTCGGCGTGAGTGCGGCACAGTTTTAATCCGTTGAAATAACATTGAGAATCAAAGCTCCCGTTGGGAAACGGGAGTCTTTTAGTTGTCAATTTAATGCGGATGATCAGGCTTTGCCTAATGTCGCGACGCCTTTTTGCCATTCTGCAGGGCAAAGTTCGCCTGTCTGCAAAGCTTGTAGCACGCGCAGGGTCTCGTGTGCGTTGCGGCCGACCAAACTGTCGCTGATTAAGGAATAACGAATGTTCTGGTCAGGATCGATGATGAACAATCCGCGATGCGCAGAACCGTCAGTTGGTTCAAAGACATCGAAATTTTTGGATATCTGATGCGTGGTGTCGGCGATGACTGGATAGTCCACTTGCGGCAAATCAGTGCCGAACCAGGCCTTATGGCTCCATTCGGAATCGGTCGATGCAGCAAGAAGTTTTGCGCCGAGCTTGTCAAATTCCGGTTCGAGTTCGGCGAAAGCCTTGAATTCGGTCGGACAAACGAAGGTGAAATCGCGCGGATAGAAAAAGAAGATAAGCCAAGAACCTTTGTAGTCCGACAGGCTTATTTTTTTGAACTCGCCTTTGTGGGCGGCTGTGGCACCGACAAATTGCGGCGCGGGTTGATTGAGATGAATCATGATACAATTTTCAATTATCAATAATCAGAATTAAATAACGAAGGAGTTACGGGTTACATGAGTTATAACGATGCTCCACGGTCTGCCAGTTGATGTGCGACATAAAGTCGGCGATGTAGGCTTTTCGGTCCTGCGCAAAATCCATGAAGTAAGCGTGTTCATAGACGTCCAACACGAGCAGTGGAATGGCACCCCAGACTCCGCCCTGGTTGTGCGCATCGCCCGTGTAAATCTGCAATGACTTATCGTGCGCGTCGTAGGCTAATACCACCCAGCCGCGTGCAGCCATGCCGCAAGCCGCGAATAGCTTGAGAAAGTTATCGAACGAACCGTATTTGGCAGCGATCGCGTCAACAATCGAGCCGACAGGCTTACCGTCTCCGCCGAGATTCTCGAAATACCATTCATGCAGGTTAGTGCCGTTGACCGCGAAGGTTTCGGCATCTTTTAATGCACGGAGATCCGAATAGCTCTGATTGGCACCGGCTAGTTGGTAGGCGGTTATTAAGCTTAACTTGGTTTGAACTTCATCTTTTTTGTCCACGTAACCGGCATATAATTTATCGTGGTGCACGGCCAGAGTTTTTTCGCTGATCGCGCCCTGGGCGCCGCTGAAGGGCAGAGGTAACTTCGGGGTAGGCATAAACTTATTAACTAAGAACTAAGAACTTTATGAATGTCATTTGGTCTTAATAAGCGTCTTGATGATATCCGATTCCTTGGGCATGCCGTGGCGGTAAAAAACGATACGGCCGGTTTTATCGATGGCCACTACCGTGCGTTTGATGACCGTGGCGGAAAATATTTTGCGAATAGCGCCGTATTTTTTACTGATTTTTTTATCTTCATCGATCAACAGAGTAAAAGGGTAGTGGTACTTGTCGGCAAACATTGCATGGCTGTCAGCATCCGCGTGGTTTACGCCGAAGGCGACAGTGTCGGTCAGTTCAAAGCGCGCCCAATTGTCGCGTATGCCGCACAGCTGGATGGTGCAGCCCGGAGTCATGTCGCCGGGATAAAAAATCAAGACCACGTTTTTTTTGCCGGCAAAATCCGCCAGGCTGACGGTTTTTCCTTTTTGGTCTTTGAGCGTGAAAGCCGGAGCCTTGGTGCCAACGGACAGGGGAGAGGACATATAACAATTAATAATTAATAATTCAAAATTAAAAATGAAGGTGGCCTACGTCGCGTTTAACGCGACTGCGGCAATAAATTTTTTATATCGCATAGCGATTCCAGCATTTTGCATTTTTAATTTTGAATTATGCTTTGTTTTTTTGGCAGTTCGCGCAGGTGCCATGTGCGATGAGGGTGATGGTATCGACTTGGCCCGGCCATTGAATGTCCAGCGGGGGAGGGAAGATGTCGATGACGGATTTACAGCTTGTGCATTGAAAATGCGCGTGCAAACCGTAGCGTGCGTCATACCTGACCGGACCGTTGTCCACAGTGATAATTTGAACCAAGCCTTGTTTTACAAGTTGGTCCAGGTGGCGATAAACAGTCGACTGTCCGATATGGGGGATGTGTTGCCGCATGATGCGAACGCAGGACTGCGCATCCGGATGATCTGTCCGGCCGCGCAAAACATCCAGCAGCACCAGGCGTCGTTCGCTATCGCGGTTACGGGTCTTATTCATAGTTCGGTATTACTCACCATGCCGTAATTGAAAATAAATGGCATAAGTGAGAATAATTCTCTGTTAGACTTTAATTGCCGGTCGACATCCGGTCAAGGCATGGCTGTGGATAAGATTGGACGCGGACGCGGCTTTTGCGTAAGATGTCTGCCATATGCGAAATATATCGGCGGCTTTGGTTTTGTTGTGCGGCGTTTTGGCTTTTGGGGCCGGTTGTTCCTGGTTTAATAAAAACGTGGCTAATCATCTTCCAGAAATGATTCCCACAGGTCCCCGACCTGCAAATTTGGATAATATTTCACAGGGTGAAGCTGCCAAGCGCATTAATTTTGTCGTGGGCAGCCAAATCGAGATGCGCCAATTGGTACCCGGTGTGACTTCGACCGTGACAACGCAGGATTCGTCGAACAAGGAAGGCGTGCGCATCATTACTATCGAAAGATTTGCGCCCATGGTTTATGCGCAGCTTAATTGGAAGCTTGGACAAAAATACGAAACTCAGGCCTCGAAGGATTCGCGGGCGGCTTATGAACGCTTGCCTGAAAAAAACAGGCCGGCGCAACCGCCTAAATCAGTAATGGAAATGCAGAGCGTCATCGGTTCGCTGGAAAATATTTCCCTGAAAGATTCTCACCGGTTATGGCCGCCTGCATACTGGCCGCCCGAACCGGTCAATTCTGATTTTAGCAGCGCTATCTGGGTTTCCCAGCCCATATACGAGGAACTGACGAAGACGCACGGATCGACGGTGTATTATGGATATTTGGACAATGCGTTATACGGCGCCATGAAAATGGCCAAACCGTTTGCCGAAGCCATACAGCGCCTGCAGTTTGAAGTAACCAAAATACAGGACAAAACCGATCCTGACCAAACCGTTTCCGAAACCGAATTTGCGGATTGGCCGCTCATGGTCAATGGCAAAAATATAACCGTGCAAGTCATCAAGGCACGCAATTGGTATGGCGAAATAGTCATACTTAACAACCAGCAGAATCCCCTTGTATTAAAAATGACATTTGATCCGAAACAAGCCGGAGTTTCGCAGGCCGTTTCTCCGGACGGTTTCCTACAGACTTTGCTGGGCTACGAAGTGACGGCGTTGAACGGCGTGCAATAGAACTAGATACCCGCGTAAAAAGTTACAGATTATCAAGTTATCAGGTGGTTATCAGGTTGCTTTTTATACCTGAAAACCTGAAAACCTTTTTCTCATTCAGGATCATGACCTGCCTCCATTGGGCCGCAGCGTAATCTTCTATCTCCGTATCATCGGAAGCGGCGCGCCTGGCGTCGGCGCTGTTTTCTTCGAAGGTTATGCGCTCAAGAACCAGTGATTTTATCCGGTTCAACGGTTGTGTGGGTAAAGGTTCGGGACCGCAAGATGTCACTAAAATCAAACCGCGCAACCAGCTGACGCGTTTGCCGTCATGTTCACTGAGCGCCTGATCCAGGTCTGACAGTAAACTCCTTTCAACTTCCCGTTTGTCGTAAGTATCAAAATCAGTCCAAAGCCTGCCTCTGCCGGTGCGCTCCAAGTAACCTGGCAAGTCCAAGATGGTGGGATGTTCCGCGGCCAGACGCGTCAAAGCGTCCCAGGATTTTTCCCGGCCCATCCTGTCTGCCTCGCGCGACGGATTGGGCGGCGCGGTGCGCAGGCTAAAAGCCGATCGTTTTGGGTTTTCAAACCGCGGGCTCATACTCTTCCAAAGCGTTCGGGCCACTTGGCATCAACTTGCACGTCTAACTGCAAATGCACGTGGACGTTGAGTGCGCCTTCGAGTTCTTTGCGTGCCAGGATGCCGATTTCTTTGATTTTTGCGGCTTGGGCGCCGATAATCATGCGCTTGTAGCGGTCGTTGGTCGTGCGAATAACGGCTTCGATGTAGCGGCTGCCGTCATTGCGGAATTTTACCTCCTCAACTGTCACGTTGACCGAATACGGCAGTTCCTTTTCCAGCGACAGGAAAACTTTTTCGCGGATGACTTCTTCTATCCACTGCTGATGGCCCAAATCGGTGATTTGCAGGTCCGGATAAAAACCTTCGCCTTCTGGCATGACGTCGAACAGCGCATCGACCAGTTTGTTGAGGTTTTTGTGCTTGGCCGCAGAAACGGGGATTGTGTCGAGCTGCTTAACGTCCAGTGCTACGTAGTTTTTTAATTCCGGAATAAGCGCGGGAGCAAGATCGGTTTTATTGATGGCTAAAATCAAAGGCACGTTTGCAGCTTTGAGCATGCGCTGGATCTGTTCCTCTTCGGCGCCCGATTCGCGCGTCGGATCCACCACGTAGATGATGGCGTCGATGCCTTCGAGCGATTCTTTTACAGCCTGGTTAAGGCGCGTTGACAATTTATCCTTTTTGCCCAAAAAAACTCCGGGCGTGTCGATGAAAACGATTTGGCCGCGAGGGTCGTGCAGGATGCCGCGAACCGGCAAACGCGTGGTTTGCGGCTTGGGCGTGACAATGGCCACTTTACTGCCAATGATCGCGTTTAAAAGCGTGGATTTACCCACGTTGGAACGGCCTACGAGTACGACAAAACCGGATTTCATATTAATGGAAGTCTAGCACAGATCGACGCCAAGACCAACTTACCAATCACTGATTAACCCCAATTGTCATTTCGACCCCTTCGACTTCGCTCAGGGTGAACTCCATGGAGCGTCTCGCGTAATGAAGTGGAGAAATCCCTTATCATAAATAACGCCGAACAACTATGTTGAATTTGTTATTAAGTGGATCAGACGAGCGATTTCTCGCATGCGCTCGAAATGACAGCAGAGGTCTACTTAGTTGGCGATTCTATCGAGCGTCGCCACGACCTCGATATGCGGAGTTTGCGGGAACAGGTCCAATGGCTGGATGGATCGAACGCGGAATTTTTTCAGAAAAGCGGGGAGCTCGTCTTTTAAGCGATGATAGTTGCAGCTGACGTAAATGATGGAGCGGGGCTGCAAGATTCCTTGATCGTCGAGCAAGGTTTTGATGACACGCGGGTGCAAGCCGGCGCGCGGCGGATCCAGAATTACGCATTGGGCATCGATATCTTTCCAAGCAAGGTCTTCGGCTTTGCCGGAAACATACCGACACTGGTCCCCCACCTTATTAATCTCAGCATTTTGCGACGCAAGTTTTATGGCTTCATCGTCCAATTCGTAACCATGGACTCGGATGTCGCTGAATTTTTTTGCCGCAGCGGTGCCGAAAAAACCTAAACCGCAATACAAATCCAAAACATTTTGAATTTTGCTCTTTGAATTTTGAATTTGGAGTGCGTCGAGTACGGTAGTTTGAAGTTTGGCAGCCATGGATGTGTTGGTTTGGAAGAAGGAGTTGGGGTGGATGCGGTAGCGCAAACCGTTAACTTCTTCGTCGAACCACGGCTCGCCGATAAGCGGTTCGAATGTTTCGGCCAGTGAGAGATCGGTCGTTTTGGTCAATTCGCCAAGCAGTAAATTGGTGCAGAGCATCTTAAGTCGATCGGTCAAAGCGGTTCTGGCTCCTGAAGTGACTCGTGATGCGTCGCGGACAACAATTACGATTAGTCGTTGGTTGGTATTTTGTCCGTCGCGAATCAGCGTGTAGCGGATATCGCCGGAATGGAACTTTGCGTCCCAGGGTTGCAGGTCGAATTCCTTCATCCAACCGCGGATGATCTGCAGGATCGGTCCGGGATCGGTCTTCATCAGCAGACATGTTTTGACGTCCACGTACTTGTTCCATGTGCCGTATTCTTTGAGCCCTATTTCACCGTTCCAACCGATGCAATAATCCATGCGGTTGCGGTAACCCAGGGTCTGATCGGCTGGGACGACGGGTTGGACTTTGTCTTCCAAACCGAGACCGGCGAACATTTCTCGCACGCCGCGTTCCTTTTCCGCGAGCTGCGCTTTGTAGTCCACGTGCTGCCATAGACAGCCGCCACATTTGCCAGCGTGCGGACACGGTGCGGCTACTCGATCCGGGCCGGGCGTCATCAGACGATCAAGACTGCAGACTTTGACGCCATACTCGCGCTTCGCAAAAACGATTTTCGCTGCATCGCCCGGACAGGTAAAAGGCACGGCCAATTGCGCATCATGGTCGCCCTGATCGGGCGGACATTGTTTTCCGGCATCGTCGAGATTGACATGGGCGGTTCCTCGGCCTTTGTCGTCAAATTTTTGGATAGTCACTTGCAGGCGATGGCCGTATTTCATACTGGCAGCATGCTACAATATCCAGCTTCAATATACAACAAACGAGAAATCACCAAATCGCGTTAAACGCGGCTTCATCGCGTTTAACGCGACTTCGGTCGAAATAACAGAAGGGAAACGGCCGAACGCGTAAGTCCTACAAATATCAAAAATACAAATTTGGAAATTCGGTAATTTTGTCATTTGGTTATTCTTTTGGTGATTTGGCTTTTTAATGATTCTTTTATTTAAAAAAGCCCCAAAAAGTTTCAGGGCTTGCTGCTAGATGGGCGAACGGCGTTCATAGATGCCGAGGCGCGTTCGACCCGTTCGAAAAGGGATTCGTTTTGCGCGGCCAGCATGCGGGCACGAAGCTGTGCGTGGGCTTCGTCGACCGTGTTGGGAGTCAAGACTAGATAGCGCTTGCCGTCAGGATCTTCCCAAACCGGGGCACTGTCCAACTTGGCGTCGAAGGGGCAGATGCGGCTGGCCGAAGCGTAGAAAGCCGGATCAACGTCGGGGTCGGCGTAGATTATCCAGAGCGCGGCATCCAGCAACGGAAATTGCCGGCAGAGCAGACGCCGCGTGCGGATGATGCAGCGGATTACCGGACATGTCTCGGTAAGTGCAACCAACACCCGCGTGCGGGTTTGTTGCAGTTCCTTGATATGCCCCAGGTAGAACAACAGATCGTCCATTGACGGAAAACGCTGGTCCAGGATTCGTTGATGGTCGGCTCCGCACAGCAGCAGAAGGCCGAGAAGTTTTGTCTGCGATGCGTCCGATGATTGAACGCATCCATGCGGGAGCAAGGCGATCTTGCTCTGCTTTTCATACATGGCGCGCTCCTCGGTTGAAAATGAGTCTAGGGCGAATGAAAGTGCCATTGATGGTCTTACACCCGTTTTTACGTTTTGTCAATGTGCATTGAGGTCGATATCTTGGCTTGTGCGCGGGCATGTTATATGCTTGGAGGCATGCTGAAATTACACTTGGTAGCGCATAATATTCGATCCGCGGAAAACGTCGGATCTTTGTTTAGGACGGCTGACGCGCTGGGTGTAGCGAAGATTTGGATTGCCGGCTATGCACCAGATCCGGAACACGCCAAAGTCAAAAAGACGGCACTTGGGGCTGAAGGGTCAGTAGCCTGGGAACGCGATATCAACATTAAGACAATCATCGATAAACTCAGGGCCGAGAATTTCAGGATTGTGGGGTTGGAACTTGATCCGCGAGCGATTTGTTTAGATGAGTTCCGTCCTGTCGCTGAAAGCGTCGCTCTTGTACTCGGAAATGAAGTCGAAGGCATTCCGCCATGGGTGCGCGACATGTGCGATGATTTGATTTCCATCCCGCAACTCGGCATAAAAGAATCGCTAAACGTGTCGGTTGCGGCCGCTATCGCGTCTTATACGCTTCTGGTAAACTCGACCCATTAAACCAGAATCAGTTATGCCTTTTCTCTCCATTGTCATTCCCACCAAGAACGAGCAAGAAAATTTGCCGCGGCTTTTGATCAGCATCAGATCCCAAGCGTATACGGACTACGAGATTATCGTGGCTGATGCTTTTTCGACGGACAAAACTCGCGAGATTGCCGAGTCGTACGGAGCTCGAGTGGTAGACGGCGACATGCCGGGTCCGGGCCGCAATCGCGGCGCAACGGCCGCCGCAGGACAGATGATTTTATTTTTGGATGCCGACGTGGTCCTATCCAGTACGAAATTTTTATCAGAGAATCTGGCGGAAATGAAACGCAAAGGCGCCAATGTGGCCACGTGCTATGTCAAACCCATTTCGCGCAACCCCATCGACCGCGCCATGCATGAAGTCTTCAACGCCTATGCGGTGGCCACCGAGCGCGTCAGGCCGCATGCCCCGGGTTTTTGTTTTTTCGTGAAAAAGCACATTCATGACGAACTGGGCGGTTTTGACGAAACCGTGGTGTTTGCCGAAGACCATGAATATGCACAGCGCATCGAAAGATCCGGCTATCGTTTCCGCGTATTGCGCTCGCAGCCAATTGCCGTGTCGGTCCGCAGATTGGATAAGGACGGGAGATTGGGCATTGCCATAAAATACATGATGGCCGAACTGCACATGATGGTCAAAGGGCCGTATCACGAAATGCCTTATGAGTATTTGATGGGCGGTGACGTGATAAACGAAGACAAGACAGAATAAGGTTATCAGGTTATCAAGTTGTCAGGTCAGACCCGATACTTGATAACCTGATAACTTGATAACCTTTTTCTCAATTTCATGCTAAGTTTTATCGGCAAATTGTGGCGCAAAGAAACGCCGGACGTAACGGTCGCGGCTGTTTTGATAGGCCTGGCGTCGTTGGCATCGCGGCTCATGGGCATGTTACGCGACCGCTTGCTGGCAACCACATTCGGCGCAGGCGATTCGTTGGATGCGTATTATGCCGCATTTCGCCTGCCGGATCTTTTTTATCAACTCATCGTGCTCGGCGCATTGTCCGCGGGTTTTATTCCGGTTTTTGCGGAATATCTTGAGCGTCACGGACGCGACGACGCGTGGAAGCTGGCCGAGCGCGTCTTTTCTTGCATTCTCATCATCCTGGCCGTGGTCTGCGGCATGTTGACTCTGGTCGCACATTGGTTCGTGCCGCTGACCGTGCCCGGCTTTTCGGGCGACAAGCTCGCATTGACGGTGGGTTTGACGCAGATTTTGTTCGTATCCACTTTCATGCTCGGCCTCTCGGCCGTGATGGGCGGCATCCTGCAGGCCACGAAAAGATTTTTAGCTTTTTCATTCGCTCCGGTTTTGTATAACGTGGGCATTATCATCGGCATACTGACCTTGGCGCCGCGCATGGGCATGGCCGGCGTGGCCTGGGGTGTGGCCATCGGCGCGGTTTTGCATTTTTCGGTTCAGGCTCTCGTTGCCATACCCATGGGTTTCAAGCGTTTGCGCTGGCCTGAGTTCAGGGATCCGGGAGTGATCAAAATCCTCAAGCTCATGGTGCCGCGCGTGGCCGGCTTGGCAGCTTCGCAGATCAATCTGATTATCCTGTTGATTTTCGCATCGTCATTGGAATCCGGATCCGTGTCCGTATTCAACCTGGCTAACAATCTGCAGTACGTGCCAATCGGACTCATCGGCATCTCGTTTGCAGTTGCGGCTTTTCCCGCATTCTCGCAACTGGCCGCTGTCAATGACACCCAGGGTTTGCGCGCGGCATTCCTGTCGACCACACGTAAGATTTTGTTCCTCATTATACCGAGTACGGCACTCATGTTGCTGCTGCGCATCCAGATAATCCGTTTGATCCTTGGCGCCGGCGCGTTTGACTGGTCGGCGACCATTCGAACTTCTGACGTCCTGGCGATTTTTACTTTCGCCTTGGCAACGCAATCGATGATTCCGCTTATGGCGCGAGTCTTTTACGCTTTGCAGGACACCAGGACGCCGTTTTTCATCAGTATTTTCGCGTTGATCGTCAACACGCTTTTAGCCTGGTGGCTGCGCGGTCCTTTGGGTATCGCGGGTTTGGCCGTGGCCTTCAGCGTGGATTCATATTTGCAGTGCGGAATGCTCTGGTACTTTTTGCGCCGCCGCTACGGGCATCTGGACGGAAAAGTTTTGTCCATTTCTTTATCTAAAACCATTATCGCGTCGGTTGCCCTGTTCGGCTTCGGCTGGCTGGCGCGCCAATTTGTGGGCACTATTTTTCCGCTCCGGACTTTTTGGCAGGTCGGACTTCAGGCCGGCACCGCTTCAGTTGTGGGTATTGCGGCATTTTGCATTCTGGCCAAACTTTTGCGCGTGCAAGAGTTTGCCGAGTTTATGGCCGCCATGAAATCAAAATTATTGCGCACGGCAAAGGTGACGGAAGGTGCGGAACAGGCGAGAGGGGTTTAAACAACGAAAAAGAAAACCCCCTGCCCCCTTTAACAAAGGGGTGTTTTGCAGTAAACATGGATACTATAAGCCCCTTTGTCAAAGGGGACTTCGGTGAGCTCGGTCGAACCGGAAACAAAGGGGGATTCGTGTAAAGAAAAACCGCTCGATGTTGAGCGGTAAAGCGGACGCGGTGTCAGTTTATTCGGCGATCGGGTCGAGATCGGCCGTGCCGCGAATGTAGTCGTACAGCACGCCGGTATCGAAGGCGCGGATCAGATTCAGGGAGAAGCTCGCGAGCCTTTCGCCGAGCGGCGAGTTCATCGAATGGCCGTTGCGAATGGCATAATGCCAACGGGCACTCGTCGTGCGGGTATTTCCGCCGCCCGGGCTGTAGCGTTCGGCCGTATATTCCGAGAGCTTGCTCCCATTTTTCGAGAGGTAGGCCACGGTGTCTGCCGTCAACTCATGCATGAGCGGGAACATGCCCGCCTGTGGGCCGGACCAGCGCCCCAGGAAGAAGAAGTAGGGCAGACCTTCTTTGAACGCCAACAGATACGGATCCACCATGCGCTCCCAGTTCGGGTCCTGCCATTCATCGCCCGCTTTATCCAGGAAGGGCGTGGCAATAATCGTCCAATCGAAGAACGTACGTGAGAAGTTCAGCAACTGGAGGATGTGGGGCGGGATCACGTCGCCTCGATACGCGTTCAACGGCCGGTTCCGGCGGTTGAAGATCTGGAACAGGTCGGCCCAGTGCTGGTTTTTGAGCAGATTGGCGAAATACCCGATCGGAGCGCCGGGCGGCGCCTCGAAAATATTGGTTTTGTACTCGACATTCGTTTGACCGAGTTTGGGCGCGATGAACCAAACGGGCGCGGGCAAAAAAACGTCGGGCAGGCACTCCATGGGCAGGATGGTGCTTGGTCCCAGCAAGCGGTTATTCTGCAAATAGCTGATCGTCTCTTTGAGCAGCTTGACCAGGGTCGCGGCCTGATCCGAATTTTTGTCGGTTTTGCGCCAATACCGGTTTTTGTTGCTGCCCAGCAGGAGCTTGAGTTCGTTCTGGGACATTCTGCTGCCGGGTACGAGCAAGCCTGCCATGATGTACGTGCGCAGGATTTCGCACGTATCGCAGAACAGGTCGTATTCCGTCTTTTGCACGGCCGCCTGGTTGGCCATGTCCATAGCCGTCAGCATTTCGCCGCAGGCATCGGTCTTCTGGCGCTCTTCGTCACTGCCGGCTTTGGCCAGGTCGAAGCTCACGCCCAGCGCGCGCAGGCCAGGGAAAGATTCGTCCAGATAGCTTTCCACGAACTTGTTCACCGCGGCCGTGTCCTTGAATTCCGCTGGAGGCTGTTCGGCCAGCATGGCGACCAGATTCTGGAGCGGATGGTTGTCCACGGCTTTTTGGACCAAGTCCCTGTCTGCGGTCTTGGCATGGGCGTGGTAGGCCTGGCGTCCGGTCAAGAACGCGACGTTGCACGGCAGGGAGCTGTACACAACCATTTCCATGGGTGTGGATGTTGCTTTGAGGGCGCGGTACTGTCCGTTGCGTTTGGGGTTGGGCACGAGCTCGAACTCAATCTTCATGCCCACGGCCAGCTTGACCAGACAATCGCTTTGGTGGATGTACACGTCGCCGTTGGTGGAACGTTCGGTCCCGTCCAAGTCGGTGACATCGGACACGAAGCCGAATTGCTCGGAGATCGAACGGATGACGCCGCGCAGGCGGGGATTCACGATTTCACAGACCACAGCAGCTGTTTCTACGGTTTCGGTTGTCATTCGCGCGTACCTCGACGGAAAGCAGCGGAATTTCCAGCAGAAAGTGGATTTTCCGGCTCCGGCATCCGTCAGTGCAAGAGCGAGCGCATTTAAGCATAAACTTGGCATTTTGTCAATAATCCCACACCAAGGTAAACTGGGTGGGTATGATTACAAAATTTCGTTTTGCCATCCTTGCAATAAGCCTTGTTGCATTGGCATTTTTAGGCTGGGGATGCAACAAATCAACTGAGAACGTAGAACGTAGAACGAATAACGGGAGAAAGAATCCTGTCGTTCAGCAACAACAGACTACGACTACGATTACGACTACGGCTGAAGACGCTACTGCCGAAGAGCCGACTGCTTTGGCTTATCTGTTGTTGGCCGAGGGAGCCAAAGTCACGGTTACGCGCGACGGATCGAGCATGGACGGCGTAAGTGAGATGGAACTTTTGACCGGTGATACGATCGAAGTCACGGCAGGCGATGCGTATCTGCAATATCCGGATACTGGAATGTCCGCACTGCAGGCCGGTACCAAGGTCACGATCATTCCGGACGGCGACTCAACGAACGGATTGGGCGCAAAAATTATTCTCGAAGCCGGTAAAGTCTGGACGCGTTTGGAAAGACTATTAGGTCGCGACGAAACTTTTTCCGTGGAATCCAGCGACGTGGTGGCCACGGTCCGCGGCACGGCTTTCGGCGTCTCGCTTATTGACGGTGATGTCGATGTTACCGTGGCTGACCATCAAGTCCGCGTGGCAACCAAGACCATGTTAAATACTGGCAAGTTGCTGACTGAATCGGTTTTATTGGCTGCGGGCAACGGCATACGCCTCAATCCGTTGGAACTGGTAAAGACGGCGGATATCCGCGCCATCATGCAAAAGCGTTTGCGCGTTTTATCTGCCATGGAAAAGAAAGATGAAGGTTATCTGTTCGGCACGCGCAAGATTTTGCCCGAACGGCTCAAGCGCCCTGCTATGCCTTTCCGCTGGAGCGCTGCCATGGTGCTCAGGCCCGAGTTATTGCAGAGTTTGACCGCGGAACAGTTGCGCCGCATCAAGGCCAATGCTTTGTGGTTGCAACAGAATGCCACAGAGTTGAAACAGGCCGAGGCTATTTACCGTACCCGTTCAATCAGACCGCTGTTCATGCCGCCCCTGCGTTCCGTGAATCTGCTTGACCAGACGCCGACCACTACTCCAAGCGTGAGAGGTCCGTCATCTTAGATGTTTTTCATGTCATCCTGAGCCCTTCGACTTTGCTCAGGGTAAACTCCGTTAGACGTAGTCGAAGGATCTGGATCGTTAGTTCTCAATAGCCAGATGTTTCGACTTCGTCGCGTCTGACGCGACTTCGCTCAACATGACAGAAGGGAACTGTGATCGACATTGATGCCGCGGCTTGATTGTTGCGCGGTTTTAGGGCAGAATGGCGAGCATGGTCTACGAAATTACGAATGACCGCATACGAATATACAAATGGACCAATTTGCATATTCGTACAAAATTTGTATTTTCGTAGACCTTATTCGTTATGTCCCAGCAGCAGATCAGAAATTTTTGTATCATCGCACACATAGATCATGGAAAGTCGACTTTGTCCGACCGTCTTTTGGAAATAACCGGAACGGTTGAGCATCGCAAGATGAAGGAGCAGTTGTTGGACACCATGGATCTGGAACGCGAGCGCGGCATTACCATCAAGCTCCAACCGGCGCGCATGGCATATAAAGCCAAGGACGGCGTCGAATATCAACTCAACTTGATCGACACGCCGGGACACGTGGACTTCAATTACGAAGTCTCGCGTTCTCTTGCCGCAGTCGAAGGCGCGGTTCTTCTCGTTGATGCGACGCAGGGAGTTCAGGCGCAAACCATTGCCAACTTATATCTGGCCATCGAACAGGATTTGGCTATCATTCCGGTGCTCAACAAGATCGACTTGCCAAATGCCGAACCGGAACGTCGCGCGGAAGAATTGATGAAGCTCATCGGTTGCAAGCGCGAGGAGATTTTTTGCGTGTCGGGCAAAACGGGCGAGGGCGTGCCGGCTCTTCTCGAACGCGTCGTGGAATTGGTTCCGCCGCCGAAAGGGGATACGAACAAACCGTTCCGCGCTTTGATCTTCGATTCAAAATACGACGATTATAAAGGTGTCGTAGCGTATATCCGCGTGGTGGACGGCACGATCCGCACCAATGATCCTGTGAGGTTCATGGCCACCAAATCACACGGCCAGGCATTGGAAGTCGGTTTTCTCAAACCTGAGTATGTGACCACTAAGATTTTGAACACCGGTGAAATCGGCTACATCGTTTCCGGACTTAAAGACATCACAGCGGTCAGGGTCGGCGACACCGTCGCCACATCGTCGTTCGTCCCGCGTACCACGTCCGGCATCGGGGAACTGAAAACAGGCGAGGCGGGAAAAGCGATGAAGGATGAAAAGATGGTGATGGTGGAAGTCGAGCCGCTGCAAGGTTATCGCGAGGTCAGGCCCATGGTGTATGCCGGCATTTTTCCCAATGAAGGAAATGAGTTTGAACATCTGCGCGACTCCTTGATGCGCTTGAAATTATCGGACGCCGCTTTGCAGTTCGAACCTGAACATTCAACCGCGCTCGGTTTTGGATTCCGTTGCGGATTTTTGGGCATCTTGCATTTGGAAATCGTCAAAGAGCGATTGGAACGCGAGCATGGCATGGAGATCGTGGCCACCATTCCGTCAGTGGCTTATGAGGTGACGCTGACTAACGGTGATGAGCTGGTAGTGAAGTCGCCGAATGACTTTCCTGATCCGTCGCACCTTAAAGAAGCTCGCGAACCTTGGGTGCGGGTGGATATCGTCACGCCAACGGATTACTTGGGCAATGTCATGGCTTTGGTGCAGGACCGTCGCGGCGTTTTCAAGAACACGGAATATTTCGACGCCAAGCGCGCGGTGCTGCATTACGAGATGCCGTTGTCATCCGTTATCGTTGACTTCCATGACAAGCTCAAAAGCGCCACGGCCGGTTACGCGTCGCTTAATTACGAATTTGTCGAGTTCCGTACGTCAAAGATCGTAAAAATGGACATCCTCGTGGCTGAAGACCAGGTTGCCGCGCTGGCAACTCTCATACATGAGTCCGAAGCTTACCGTTACGGCAAATACGTGGTCGAGACGCTGAAAGAGACGCTGCCGCGCGAACAGTTCATGATAAAAATTCAGGCCGCCATCGGCAGCAAAATCATCGCCAGCGAACGCCTGTCCGGTTTCCGCAAAGACGTGTTGGCAAAATTGTATGGCGGTGACAGAACTCGCAAAGACAAGCTTTTGAAAAAGCAGAAAAAAGGCAAAGCCAGGATGTTGGAGCATGGCAGGGGAAACGTGCAGATCCCGAGCGATGCGTTTATTAAGGTGTTACGACGCGGGTAAACTTGTGGCGTGGTATAATTACGCTACCACCCTGTCCGACGTTACGTCGGACTGTCCCTCCTACGCCAGGAGGGAACATGACAACGCAAGAACTAGTCTCCTCCTTGCCAAGGAGGAGTGGCGAGCGCCTTAGCGAGCCGAGGTGGTTAGGTCGGTATCACCAACATGCGCGAAGCTCATCCTCAATTTACTGAAATGCGTTTACCAGACCTCAAACCCTCGGTCCAGTCTTACATTGCAAAGCTCAAAAAGAGTTTATTCGTCATCTACGCCAAATACGAAGTCAAGAACCGTAATGAACTCGCAGCCAAAGTTCGTGAAGGCAAAGTCGACACGAAAGATTCAGACAGGGCGATTGAGTTGTTGAGAGTGATCAATGAGTGCGGTAAACAGGATGAAATTGTTTATAGAGAATTTAAACGAAAACTAATTGAAGCCGAGAAGCATAAGCTCGAAGTGTTTTTTGGCCGTTCGATTGATGTCCCGCCGTTGCCCGACGAGATTATGCCGGGGCAAATTGAGCAATGGGAAAAACAGGGGCTAGAACTCCACTATTTACCGCCAATAGATATGCATGGAGAATTCGGCCTCAAATTTATATTAAACCGTTAGAACTCGAAAAAGATGAAGTTAGAGAGGCGTTGGCTGCGGTGTGTGGCATTAAAACTGATCAACTTTCATATCCACGCATGATCGAGTTTAACATTTTATGCAATATACATCATCAGGAATGGGGAGACGGACCTACAAAATGCAATGAATGGTTTTCTGATGCTTGTCGCCTTGGGCAAAGATTGTATGGCGGAGTTTTTAATAGTCCTGGTTTTCGGATAGTCGCGGTTAAAGAGTTGTATTCCACTGACTGGAATATCGGTTTCCGTGTCATCGGTCGGTTCCTTTAGACTTTTTATCAGATCATGTTAGAATCAATTATCTTTATGAACCGCAAATCCAAAATGCTTATCTGGAAGATCCTGGTGATCTTCGTGGCTATTGCTACGGCGCTGTCGCTTTTCCTGCCTTTCCTTAAATTCTGATAACAGTCCATCAGGTCTATCAAGTCCGTCAAGTCCATCAGGTCGGTGACATGATAGACCCG
>Ga0315281_10002639_pt1 | contig 26556 bp, 25 predicted proteins | sample YL17G07_0_MG_FD_204540 | JGI IMG/M metagenome (GOLD analysis project Ga0315281, IMG submission 204540) | Sediment microbial communities from Yellowstone Lake, YNP, Wyoming, USA - YL17G07_0 | ecosystem: Environmental > Aquatic > Freshwater > Lake > Sediment | place: USA: Wyoming | collected... | reverse complement strand
GTCGGTGCTTCTTGTCAATAAAATTGACCTTGTGCCGTACGTGAATTGTAGCCCCGACCGTCTAAAGAAGAACGCTCTTCAGATTAATCCGACCCTTAAGATTTTTGAAACATCATGTACGACCAAGCAGGGAATACCTGAATGGTGTGACTGGTTGAAAAGCGAAGTTATGAAACAATTGCGAGCGTAGAGCCCAAGGGTATTGCTCGTCAGGTGATCATTGCTTCCTTTTTCGTGAAGGGTTTGATCTTTTATGCTAACGACGGTCGGCGAACATACTCGGATGAAAGTTGTCATTCGGGGAGCGGTGCAGGGTGTCGGATTCCGTCCGTTCGTTTACCGGCTGGCGGAGGAACTGCAATTGAAGGGCTGGGTCTCGAACACTTCCCAGGGCGTGTTCATCGAAGTTGAGGGGGATCGAGAAACCCTGAACAATTTTCTTTGCCGTCTGCAATTTGAGAAGCCTCCGCGATCTTTCATACAAAGTCTTGAACACTCATTCCTCGACCCTCTGCACTACACCTCGTTTCAGATCAACGAGAGCAGCGAGGCAGGGGAACGGACGACCATAATATTGCCGGATATCGCAACATGTCCCGAGTGCATGCGGGAAGTGTTCGACCGAGCTAATCGCCGCTACTTGTACCCCTTTACCAACTGTACCAACTGCGGGCCCCGATTTTCAATCATCGAGTCTCTCCCCTACGACCGACGTAATACCTCAATGAAGGTATTTGAAATGTGTCCGGAGTGTCGCCGCGAGTACGATAACCCCTCAGATCGTCGGTTTCATGCTCAGCCCAATGCTTGTCCGAAGTGCGGCCCCTACTTAGAGCTGTGGGACGAACACGGGACGATCCTTGCCGCCCGGGATACCGCGCTCCATATGGCTGTCGAGGCTCTGCGCATCGGTCGATGCGTTGGAGTGAAAGGTATCGGCGGATTCCACCTCATGGTCGACGCCCACAGCGACGATGCGGTTCGGAGATTGCGGAAACGGAAACATCGAGAAGAGAAACCCTTTGCACTTTTGTTTCCCGGCATAGAAAGCGTGAAAGAGGCCTGCCACGTTTCAGAGATGGAGGAACACCTCCTTCTCTCCCCAGAATCGCCGATAGTTCTCCTGACACAACGAGAGCAAACAACTATTGCGCCGTCGGTAGCCCCAGACAATCCTTATCTCGGAGTCATGCTCCCGTACTCGCCGCTTCACTACATTCTGATGAAGGAAATGAATGCCCCGTTGGTGGCGACGAGTGGAAACCTCTCCGACGAACCGATCTGCGTCGACGAGCACGAAGCAGTACATCGACTGCAGGGAGTCGCCGATCTTTTCCTGGTACATAATCGGCCGATTGTCCGTCACGTGGATGATTCCATCGTTCGCATTGCAATGGACCGTGAACTCGTCCTGCGGAGGGCTCGCGGCTACGCTCCGCTCCCTATCCCTATTCGCGAGGAAGGAAAGCGTACCATTGTCGCAGTTGGCGCTCACCTTAAGAATACGATTGCCATGAACGCCGGCAACAATGTTTTCATCAGCCAACACATTGGCGATTTGGAAACAGCGGAATCGTACGGCGCCTTCATTCGCGTCATGGCCGATTTTCAGTCACTCTTCCAAAAAAAGCCCGATGATATTGTCTGCGACGTTCATCCAGATTATCTTTCAACGAAGTACGCTCGTCACCACTACTCCCGGGTTCACGCCGTTCAACACCACTACGCTCATGTGGCCGCGTGCATGATGGAGAATGAGCTCGACGGAAAACTCCTCGGCGTCTCGTGGGATGGGACAGGCTACGGACTAGACGGCACCATTTGGGGGGGAGAATTTCTTCAGACGACGGAGACTTCGTTCGAGAGGGTGGCTGCTTTCCGCACCTTTCGGCTGCCCGGAGGTGATCTCGCAATTCGAGAGCCTCGCCGGGCTGCGCTCGGACTTCTCTTGGAAGCTGTCGGCGAAGCGGTGTATGATTATTCGGACATCTCTCCCATGAAAGAGTTCGAGGAAAGAGAGATTGCCGTCATTCGCCAGATGCTGGAAAAGAAAATCCATTCTCCCCTGACGAGCAGTGTGGGTCGATTGTTCGACGCCGTCGCCTCAATTGCGGGTGTCAGACAGGTTGTTCGTCATGAAGGACAGGCTGCGATGGAGTTAGAATTCGCTCTCCCAAAGAGCCCGATCGATGATTGCTACAATGTCTCGATCATCGAGTCTCCCAAGCCTCAGCCGCGATGGATCGTCGATTGGTCTTCGATGGTAGCACAGTTGCTCGACGATGTCCGCTATAAAATCCCGCTAACGACAGTAACGTCAAAATTTCATAACATGTTGGTCGAATCCATCATCGAGGTTGCCGAACGAATTGGAGAAAACCGTATTGTGTTGACAGGCGGTTGCTTCCAAAACAAGTACTTGCTCGAGAAGACCATTGTGAGATTGCGCGAAGAAGGGTTCATGCCGTACTGGCATCAGCGAATTCCGCCGAACGACGGCGGCATCTCGAGCGGCCAGATATTCGCATTCCTGCGGTCACAACGTTAGTTACTGAAGTTACGAAAGAGAACAACTTTCACCACGGGGGCACAGAGTTTTGGAGATGAAAATATTGAATATCTCGATGAATATTATTAGAAATAATCATTTACGATTCTCTGTGACTCCGTTTCTGTGTGGTCGAAAATCTTCAATGTGCGTAACATCAGCAGTTAGTTAGAATGGAAGGAGAGTTATCTTATGTGTCTTGCAATCCCCGGAAAAGTACTAGAGATAGAAACGGATGTTCAGCCCGTGATGGGGAAAGTCAGTTTCGGCGGAATTAACAAACGTGTATGTCTTGAATGGCTCCCTGACGTGAAAGTAGGAGAGTACGTCATTGTGCATGTCGGATTTGCCTTGAGCAAAGTCGACGAGGAAGAAGCTCTGGAGACGATTAAAATGATCAACGAAATGGGAGATGCCCTCGATGAATTGCAGGCTGACGAAAGCGAAAGGCCTCAGCCCCCAAGCAACTGACTGACTCATGTTGCGCACAGCATGAAAGTTTTGCCACAAAGGCTCTAAGGCACTAAGATTCTACGAAAAACTTTGGGCTGAGTAACTCATGTTGCGCAAAACGCCAATATTGTTGCCACGAAGTCACTAAGAAAAACAACCTCTATTTAATGGACATTACAAACTGAAGCTTTCCTTAAGAACTCTTTGTGACTTAGTGCCTTGGTGGCAAGGCTTTTAAACTCTGCGTAACATCAGTGAGTAAGGTCGTTAGATAGGACTTCTTCCATTTCTTAGTGTTTTCGTGACTTTTCCCGAAGGGACTCCTTCGGAGGTGGCAATATTTTTTGCAGATTGTGCAGCGTCAGTGATTGAATCAACGAAAGGATCAAGTATGAGATATGTTGATGAGTTTCGAAGCAGGGGTGCTGCGCGGCACTATGCAGCCATGATTCGTCAGTTGACCACCCGCCCTTGGACCATTATGGAAATCTGCGGTGGACAAACCCATACTATTGTCAAAACTGGAATTGAAGAATTGCTTCCGAGAGAAATATCCCTCGTCCATGGTCCTGGATGTCCGGTCTGCGTAACTCCGCTCGAGATCATTGATAAGGCAATAGCCATCGCCTCACGGGACGACGTCATTTTCACATCATTCGGAGATATGGTGCGCGTTCCTGGATCCTCAAAAGATCTGCTAAGCGTAAAGGCCTCAGGCGGCGATCTTCGGATTGTCTACTCACCGCTCGACGCCGTGAAGATCGCCCAACAAAATCCTTCAAAGCGCGTTGTCTTCTTCGCTGTCGGATTTGAAACGACAGCCCCGGCCAACGCTATGGCAGTCTACCAGGCGAGGAAACTCGGGTTACAAAATTTCTCAATACTATGTTCTCATGTCCTCGTCCCGCCGGCGATGGAGGCATTGCTATCCTCGGAGAGCAATCGCGTTCAAGCCTTTCTAGCCGCGGGACATGTTTGTACTGTGATGGGATTCGAAGAGTACATCCCGCTTGCCAAGAAATATCGAGTGCCGATTGTTGTTACTGGATTTGAGCCTGTGGATATCCTGCAGGGTATCGCCATGGCAGTGAAGCAACTCGAAGAAGGGCGTGCCGAGGTGGAAAACGAGTATACGCGCTCTGTGCGTCGCGAAGGAAATGTGCCGGCTCAGCAACTCATTCGTGAGATTTTTGAAATCACGAACAGAAAGTGGCGAGGAATCGGGGAAATTCCCGTGAGCGGACTGGGAATACGAGAAGAGTACGCTGAGTTTGATGCCGAAAAAATCTTCAACGTCCAGAATATCAGCGCGGATGAATCCAAAGTGTGTATCGCTGGTGTGATCCTTCGGGGATTGAAGAAACCGCACGAGTGTCCCGCGTTTGGCACCGACTGCTCTCCTGAACATCCGCTCGGCGCGCCAATGGTTTCTTCTGAAGGTGCTTGTGCGGCCTACTATCAATACCGTCGGTTTAGCGCCGAGCCGAAAGAAGTGAGAGAATTATGACCAAAAATGAAGCGCCATTTTCGAACGGAACAACGTGTCCGATTCCGATTTCCGAGTATCCCCATGTGCTCCTTGCTCACGGAGGGGGCGGAAGGCTCTCTCAACATTTGATTCAGAAGATGTTTGTGCCGCAATTCAGGAATGAGTCATTGGAACTGCTCCACGATGGCGCAGTTCTGCGCATTGAGGCTGACCGGATTGCATTTACGACTGACTCGTATGTGATCAATCCAATCTTCTTTCCGGGCGGCAACATTGGAGAGTTGGCAATCAACGGAACAGTAAACGACCTCGCCATGTGCGGAGCCATCCCGCGTTATCTCTCGGTCGGCTTCATCATCGAAGAAGGATTCCCCATGGAAAATTTGTGGCGTGTCGTACATTCCATGCAGGAGGCTGCAACTTCTGCGGGAGTGGTTTTGGTCACCGGAGATACGAAGGTCGTCGACAAGGGTAAGGGAGATCAGATCTTTATCAATACCTCCGGTATCGGAGTGATAGAGAAGAGTGTTAATATCGACCCTCGACGTGCTGCTGCAGGAGACGCCATCATTCTAAGTGGTAACATTGCTCAGCACGGAATCGCCATTATGTCTGTCCGCGAAGGATTAGAGTTTGAGACGACTATCAAAAGCGACACGGCCGCGCTGAACTCGCTCGTGCATCGCATGATTGCCACATGCCCTGATATTCATGTCCTCCGAGATCCAACTCGCGGCGGTGTTGCGAGCTCTCTCAACGAAATTGCGGACTCAGCTCACGTTGGTATCCGAATCAGCGAGGAGAGTATTCCAATTGCCGAAGATGTCAAGGGGGCATGCGAAATAATGGGGTTCGATCCCCTCTATGTTGCGAACGAAGGGAAATTGATCGCAGTTCTTCCAGCGGCAAAGGCTGAGGAGATGCTATCAGTGATGAAAAGTCATCCTCTGGGGAAAGAATCTCAAATTATTGGTGAGGTTGTTACTGACCATCCCGGATTGGTAGTCATGAAGACGAAAGTTGGCGGCACCCGGGTCGTCGACATGATGTCGGGAGAACAGCTCCCAAGGATTTGTTGAAATCGACATCGACGAGGGGAGAAACCATCTCAAAAATGCCTTTTATTGTCATTCTGATTCTGCCATATTTTGGCGGGAGAAGAATCTCGTTTTTTATTTCGAGATCAAAAACCAGATTCCTCGTCTCCCGACAAGAAACATCGGGATCCTCGGAATGACGATGATTTGGGATTTTGAGATGGCTTCTAGTTTCGTTAAGGCTGTTAAATTCTCATAGCTCCAAATCGTAGAAAAAAAACAGGCAATCATCAACGCGATGATTGCCTGTTTTCGTTTTACGCGGCATCTATTGTTTCATTGCCGGTGGAATTTTAGGAGCGATGTCTTGAAATCTCAATACGCTTTCATTGCCTGTTCGATCCACGGCAGAAACTGCGACGCGCCCGAGAAACTGCGTCGTATCTTTGACAACTTGCTGGCGGCGCGATCTCGTAATTTCCCTGAGGACACGTGAAAGAGGAAGAGCAGTAGTACGATCGCTTCTATTCATAATCGAATATTCCCACATCTCATCATATTGATAGTAGACAACCCACCTGAAGACGTCATCGGAATTATCATGAGACCAGGTCACCTGGAGGGTGTCGTTGGAAACGGTCGTCTGTAGCTTCGCCGGAACAGGTGCGTCACAATCCAGCCACGGAGAAGGGGGAACGATCGCCATTTTCTTGTAGGGCCCCTCTTTGAGTGACGCAACGAGGATGCTGCTATCCCTCAGGAATCCTTTCATGCTGAATATGACGTGCCCCGGATTTTCGGGGACGATCCCACGTTCGATCATGATCTGGTTTATGATTTCATCTGCACCTTTTTCATCATTCCCTCTGCCGACAATCATCCCCGGCCAAAGATTCCGTCCTTTCGTGTTTTCGCGCGACCACCAGCCAAGAAGGACGGGAAAGCTTTGCGGGATTTGATTGATTGGCCAATATAATTGCGGGGTCCAGTAATCGATCCAGCCTTTGTTAAGCCATAACTTTGCATCCGCATAAAGACGATTGTACTGGTCGTAACCGCCAATGGATGGCGGATATGTCGGTCGCCAGATGCCGAAAGGACTGATACCAAACTTCACATACTCTTTTTGGGATTTGATACCTTTATATACGCGTTCGATGAGTGAATTGACCGCTTCCCTGCGCCAATCTTCACGCGAAAGCGAACCCCCAGACTTTGTGTATTCCTCCCAGGAATCGTCGTCTGGGAAATTTCCGTCACCGTACGGATAAAAATAGTCATCGAAATGCACGCCATCGACATCGTACCGCTTCACAACGTCCATGATAACGCTGTAGGTATAATCCTGCGTTTCTTTTTTTGCAGGATCAAGCCAGAATGTGCCATTACCAACTTTCTTCGCAAGGTCGGGCCGTTTTTTGACAATGGAAGAATCGGAGATCTCTCCTCCGCGCGACATGAACGCTCGATACGGATTAAACCATGCATGCAGTTCAAGTCCGCGGTTGTGAGCTTCCTGAATCCAGAACTCGAGAGGATCATAATATGGATCGGGTGCTTTTCCCTGAGTTCCCGTCAAGTAGGAGGACCATGGTTCAATTTGACTGGGGTACATTGCGTCGCAATGCGGACGCACTTGGAAAATAACTGCGTTGAGATGGAGTTTGGCGGCGGAGTCCAGAATTGCAGTTGCCTCTTTCTTTTGATCATCGGTAGACAATCCCGGCTTACTAGGCCAATCGATATTTGAAACGGTTGCAACCCACACACCGCGGAATTCACGATCGGCACGTGGAAAAGATCGCGATTTGTCTTCTTCCCCGCTCGGTCTTACGATTGCGCATCCGCTGAAATAGAGGAAGACGTACGTGCTCAGGAGGACGAATAGAATTTTCTTTTTCATGGAGGATTTTTTCTTTAATGATGATTGTCAAATGATGTTGTATGAGGAGCTTGATGATGCTGGTTCTTACGAAGAACTGAATCGATGCCGGTATGGCAGGTGATAAAGCGTACTAAAAAGTGAGAAGAATTGCAAGCAGGGAAGACGTGCAGTAGTGTCTCACTTTCCAAGGGACCGAGAGAGTTTCGTTGGCGGGCCACTTCTTCTCGTTAAAAACCACCCCTGGCGCTATCGCGCCTTCCCCTCCTCATTCGAGGAGGGGACTAAGGGGTGGTGGCAAATTCTCTCTCTGGCTTCAGAGAAAGAAGAGAGTGGACGAGTCTCACCAAATTGAGACACTACCAGACGTGCAATTGCCGAACTCCTACGTTCAGCAGGGAGTCAGGTCGCGTACTATCCCTGCTTCTCCATCATGTCTGTAATTCTTGAGAGCCTCTCGCGATATAGGGCCGCGATGAATTGCAGATCCTGATTGCTAAGCGTGACAATATCTTTTGTGTTTTCTTCGGCTTGGGCCGGCGTTTTGATGCCGGGGATGATTGTTGATACACCATCTACACTTGCGCAATAACTGAGACTAAGCGAAGATTTGGATATGCCTTCGCGCTCTGCGATCGGCCAGAGGTCTTCGAGTGCGAAAAGTGCCTCGTCGAGGATTTCAGGAGAGAGCCTGAATTTGCGATGATCGTTCGCCGAAAACGATGTGGTTTTTGTAAACTTGCCGGTGAGGAGGCCAAATTGGAGCGGCATTCGGGCGATTATGCCATAACCGGTATCCTTTGCGCGCCGGACGACGCGCAGCGATCGTTGGTTGATGATGTTTAATACAAGCTGTAGTCCATCTCCAATCCCGTGCTCGATCATGTAGTCGGCCTCAGGTTCAGGATGGAACGTGTTAAGGGACAATCCCCAATACCGGATTTTTCCGCTCATCTTCAATTGCTCCATCGCTTCGATGCACTCACCCTGCTCTAAATGTAATTTCTTTGCTGAGTGAAGTTGATAGTAATCTATGCAATCGCGCCGAAGCCGCTTCAGGCTATTCTCACAGGCGGTGAGGATATACTCTTTTGAATAATCGAGATAAATCGAGTGATCATTACGCAACCGGTGTCCCACTTTCGTAGCGATCACGACATCCTTCGAGTTGGCGAATGATTTTCCGATTAATTCTTCTGAATGACCAAGACCATAAAAATCTGCCGTATCGTAAAATGTGATACCGAGGTCGAAAGCGCGTTTGAGGGCAGCGAGTGACGTGGAATCATCTACGTCGCCCCAACCGATCGGAATCTCTCCCGCCATCGTCGGTCCGCCAATGCCCCACGCACCGAAACCGATCATGCTGATTCTTAATGGGGTTTTTCCAAATTGACGAGTGTGCACGTGGCTTTTGTCGGAGTGATGGCTTAGTTAAGCTTTCCTAAAGTATCGAGACTGTGCGAAAACCAATACCTCCGCTATTGTTATTCCCACGAAAGTGGGAATCCAGATCATATTCGCAGGGTATGGATCCCCGCTTTCGCGGGGATGACATCTCAGGGGACTTTTTACACAGTCTTGATCCCTTTAGCCTGTATAATTCAATCAACCCACATCGAGACTTCCCCTACTTATCTTGCGAAGAGAGTATCTTCTTGATCGCCCGCTGAATTGCCTCACCGATTTTTTTCTGATTGTCAGCATTCAACAAGAATTCGCGGCTAACGGCGTTATCGCCAATCTCGAGCAAGAGTCTGTACGGGGCCTTGTTGACATGTTCATCGAGGCTGTAGAACGAGAGTTTCCCCGTTGAGACGCAGCGATAATCATTCCGATTTGGTTCACTATCGCCGTGGATGCCAGCATTGAAGAGATCGGTTGCAGCGCAGATTTCCTCGACAATAATGCGCGCGAGCTCCCGATTGATTTGCTCGTTAGGATCTCCTTCGTGTACAAATCCCCAGCAATAGTGTTTGTTTGTACCGCCATTATTGTGCACGGCCATGAATAGGTCGGGTTCTATTTTATTCGATTCATTGAGTTCGTACGCGTACCCGGAAATGCGTCCGCTGTCCACGGCGGAAGTATGGCTGATTTTCGTATTGCTCCCTGCCTGAGCATGGTGAAGATCCGGAACGTAATAACTCCAGACCTTAAATTGTTTCGTGCCCGGGAGTGGCGTCGCCAACGCAGCATCGACGATCGCACTACACACCAGCCCCTCGTTGAAATCTCTGCCGGTGTCGCTTTGATGGGAGGGCTGAAAAACAATTACCGGTGGAGCTTTGAATTGAAGATCTGCCAGAACTGACTTGCTCGAAGAACATCCGGCAAAGGACAATGCAGAAACAATGACGATAACCATTACGAGGAAAATCGTTTTTTCTTTCATGGGAGGTAGAGGGGCTAATGAGTAATGATTAATGAGCAATGATCAATGAAGAACGTGGGTCCGAGAGCTATCGAAGACTCAGGAGCTGTGCTGGTGAGCCTTTTCTGGGCACCATATTCTAGAGCTTTCTTGAGTTTAAGTCAATAGCTGCGATGTGATTTGATGACCTTTTCATCTGCGCGGGCTTGACATCCTTGAGCAATCTCGGTATATTTAATTCGATATATATCGAATCAAAAATAACCAAATGTTCGCATGGAAATAGCCGAAAGTCTCCAGATTATCAAAGCCCTTGCCGACAGCTCACGTCTTATTCTTGTTCAGGCATTGCAGCAGCCACAGTGTGTCGAAGAGCTCGCACAACGATGCAATCTTGCTTCATCTACCGTCTGTTTCCATTTGGGGAAATTGGAGAAGGCGGGATTGATCCGGAAGCAGAAAGAGCAATACTACGCCGTCTATACACTAAACGATGCGGTCTTCGACAAAAGCCTTCGCGAGCTTACGTCGTTCCGAAACGCAGAAGAGTATGTACAGGCTGAACGTGTGCGACGATACCGGTCAAAGGTTCTGAAGGCGTTCATGAAAAACGGTCGGGTCACACGCATTCCGTCTCAATACAAGAAACGGCTGATTGTGATTCAGGAGATCCTTCTCCGATTCAGTTCCGAGAGGAATTACAGTGAACGCGAAATTGATGACCTCGTCAGAGAAATTTGCAATGACTATGCAACGATTCGCCGTGCATTCATCGAAGAGGGAATGATGGTACGCGAAGGAGATATTTATCAGTTGGCAAGGCAGCCGGAGGAGACAACCGCAATGAATCTCACAACCCGAAAAGAACAATCAAGGACCACGAAAGTGAAAAGAATTCAAGACATCAAGAGAGAATACAAGGAAAGGAAGAAGCCGGCCGGCGTATTCCAGGTGAAAAACATTTCAAACGGAAAAGTGCTGCTTGGGAGCAGCCTTAACCTCGAAGGACCTTTGAACAGCCACAAGTACATGCTCACAATCGGATCTCATCGCAACGAAGCGTTGCAGAAAGATTGGAACGAATTCGGTCCGGAAAAATTTGTCTTCGAAATTCTGGAGGTGGTCAAAGTCAAAGACGATCCGAATTTCAATTTGAACGACGAACTTACATTACTCGAGCAAATCTGGCTTGAGAAACTTCAGCCCTTCGGCGAACGAGGGTACAATACCGATACAAATATTCGCCAGGCATAGGGCAGGAATGAGATATCCCAATCTTCAGATGAAAGCAAATCAGGCGGCCGCGAGGCCGCCTGATTTACTTTGGGGATTCCGAAGAGTTGTCGAACCCTAATGAGTCCGGAAAATCCCATCTTGAAGAGCGGGTTCTGCTTTTCGTTTCTTCTGTCTGCTCGAATTCCATCCGAAGAGCCCGCGTTTCGCGTACGATGTGTGAAGGAGATGATACGAAGCCTCTCCGATTGACATCGTCACAGCTCCGAAGCTCATTGTCTGTACTTCTTATTCGTGGCCGCAACGGCATTTTTTAGAAACGGTAAATGAACGCCTGCAATTTCCTGAAGCGGGCAGCAGATCACAAGAAATCCTCCCTCCACCTTTGCGTCAAGACATCGACCGGAGGAAGAAAGCGGATTTAATCTCAGCCACTCCCCGTCAAAAATGTTTTTCCATGCCAAGGGGGGCGTTAAAGATAGTTCAAAATACACGGTGTAGATCACGCCCGATTCGTGTGTTTGAGGAGTTATTTTCCCTTTAAGGCGCATGATGCGAATATCGGTTTCTGCCGGCGAACGTGTAATAGTTTCAGACATACTAAACCTCGTTATCAAGCAAATCAATTTTTCGAAAATAAAGGAATTCAGGGAATCACGACTTCGAATGGCCTGGGTTTGTCGAGCACAAGCCGATGTCTGTATGCCCTTACAACATCAGAGGGCCTTTCTCCACATGTTCTCGATTCATCTCGTGGGCGAAGGCGTAGGCCTGTTCCTTGTCGTTGAACCAATGAGACGATATCCGCTCCCTATACCATAACTTTTTTCTCCATCGGCTCACAATCCAAGCTCCCGAGTCGGATGAACGGTGTGAGACTTCAATAATGGAGTCTCTTTTATTGGATATAACGGTGATGTTTTTCATGAAAATGGTCCCAGATGTGAGTTTAAGCCCCAAAAAGAGCGAATTTCTGCTCTACAAAAGTTGGTGCGGTTTCCTCACTTGACGATCGTACCACAGACTATGGGAGGCAACGTAGTTGGAGCGAGATTGGCTGGCACGACGAGAGCTGAATGAAGGGACGACCCCTGCGAGCTGAAAGAGCCTCGTCGTTTTTACGGCGAGCGGGTCAAAACACTGCATAACAATGTGCCCCCTTCCTGCGCCAATAGCAAGTCCTTTATTCTTGATATGAACGTCGTCACGATGGTCGATGAGGAGCCGAACGGAGAATTCTTCAATGCATCGTCATTCCAGACATTGAATCACGATCGCGTAAAAATTCAAAGAGAGTTGTCAAACCAACCCCAATTGCAGAGTCAATCCGGTGAGGAATTACTTCGTCAGAAAGACAAGTCAGCGCTGCACATAATTTTTGGTAGTGGTACGTTTTAGCGAGATGTAGGACATCTTGGTATTTGACAAGAAAAATTTCTCAAATATCTACGATTTTTTGAGCAAGATGTCCTACATCTTCTTGAAAAAAGGCAAAGTGTACCGCTACCCAATTTTTAGTAGCATAAACAGTTAAAATTTGATATATTTAGTGGAAGTGGGAAAAAAAGTCGCCTCAGTTGTGTGTACGTAGTCCCACTTGCAGTAATTCGTCTCTATTGCGTGGTAGTCCTTTCAATCGATTCGCGGAAGACGATTGAAGGGCTTTTTTTTATGGAAGTACAGATGTGACTATGGCACAGAAACTCCGATCATCCGCATTATATGACGGTGTAAAACGATTCGCCCGAAAGAATGATCTGTTCGGGCGCGGGAAAAAGGTCCTGGTGGCGGTCAGTGGCGGGATTGATTCTGTGGTCTTGTTGGATTTATTGTGTACGCTTTCCGCCGAATTGGAGTTTGAGCTCGGTGTTCTTCACGTCAACCATAAATTGCGTGGGAGGGAAGCTGATGCGGATGAAAGATTTGTGCGGTCATTGGCAGAGCGGTACGGGCTTTCGTTTTCCGTGGCCCATGTAAAAACGAAGAATGAAGCTGCGAAGAAAAAATTATCGATCCAAGCGGCGGCGAGAAACCTCCGCTACTCGTTCTTTCTCACGAAGAAGTCGGAACTCCGGGCCGATGCCGTCGCGACGGCACACAACGCCAACGACAATGCCGAAACAATGATGTTGAATTTCTTTCGGGGGACGGGAATTGACGGCCTGGCCGGCATCCCCGTGCGTCGAGAGAGAGGCTCAATTGTTCGTCCGCTTCTCTTTGCGGCGAGAACGGAGATTGCCGCGTACGCCAAAGCGAAGAAACTGAAATTCCGGGAAGACTCCTCGAACAGGAAGGAAATCTACAGTCGCAATTTCCTTCGCCGGAACATCATTCCAGCGCTGGAGAAGCGAATTAACCCGTCAATTGTCCAAACACTCTCGCAGACATCGACAGTACTCAGACATTGTGCGGAGTATCTCGCGGAGCAGATTCAGGAGACGTTTCCGACGATTGTCTCGGAAAAAAACGGAGAGATGCTTCTTCAAAAAGATCAATTGAAGAGACAACATCCGTACATGCAGCAAATGATCGTGCATCAGATGTTCCTCAGAAAGGGCATCGAGCAATCGTTCGAACGCGTCGCAGCTCTGCTCTCTCTACTGGATGCTGAAAAAGGATCGCGGGTTGATTGTGGAGACGGATGGAAGGCGGAAAATGAATCCGCCATCATTCTTCTTAGCCGACGCAACGCGGCCAACCCCTTTTCGTATCTTCTGAAAAAAGAAGGACAGGTTGCGGGCGGTTCTTTCACTCTTTCTGTGAAAAAATGCAACGGCCTTCCCAATAAATTGGGGGGCCATGCGTCTATAGAGTATGTCGACGCCCGCAAAATTCATTTCCCGCTGCGTGTTCGTTCATGGAATAAGGGCGACTCCTTTGTTCCGCTCGGTATGAGGCAGCGCAAGAAAGTGAGCGACCTGCTTGTCGATCTGAAGATTTCCCGTGCAGAGAAAGAAAGGATTCCTATTCTAGAGGGCGGAGGAAGAATAATTTGGATCGCCGGTCTCCGGCTCGACGATCGAGTCAAGATTACAACCACCACTACAACAGCGTACAAATTATCAATTACTCATGAATAAAAGAATTACGGTAAATGGTGAACCGTTCGTATTGTACCTGAGCGAGAAGAAGATTCATGAGCGAGTGAAGCAGCTTGGCAGAAAACTTAACAAAGACTACAAAGGTAGAGTCCCTATCTTCATTGGCGTGCTGAACGGGTCTTTCATTTTCTTTGCCGACCTGATTCGTGAAATTACGATCGACTGTGAGGTAGATTTCTTCAAGCTTTCAAGTTATGGCGATGCAAAAATTTCATCGGGCGATGTCCGGCTGCTCAAAGATCTCAATTGCGAAGTGACCGGGCGCGATATTGTCATCGTCGAAGATATTGTCGATTCAGGGCTTTCGATCGACTTTATCAAGAAGTTGATCTTGCAGCAGAACCCAAAGTCGTTCGCCGTTGTTACACTACTTTACAAGAAAGATGCAATAAAGATACCGTCGCTAATTGAATACATCGGCTTCAAAATTCCCAGCGATTTTGTGATCGGATACGGATTAGACTACGCGCAGAAGGTCCGCAACCTTCGTGCGGTGTACACACTCGAAAAATAAACTTTGTTATTCTCAAGAGAGGAGAACGTTGGCTATGGCTGACGAGAAGCATCAACAAGAAGAAAAAAAAGAGAGCGAACCTCAGAAGCAAAGCGGCCCGCCGAAGCGTCGGTCGTTTCTGCCGTCTAAAGGATTGAAGGGCCGGGGCCCAAAGCCAATGCTTCGGGGCGACGATGATTTCAATTGGGGGAAGGTGTTGCGCGTCGTGCTTAGCTGGTCCGCGATCATCATGGCGGTCTTCCTCGTGATGACGATTTTCAAAGGGCAGGAAGCAACTGAATATGAAGTGACGTACACGCAGTACCAGGAATTCCTTACAAGCAACAAGATCGGAAGAGCGATTATCAAGAAATCGAACTTCAACGATTTCGACTTTCATGGCACGTTGACCGAGGCGCAGGAAATCACGCTCACGACGGGGAAGAAGGTTCGCGTTGAAAGATTCACGCTCACGCTGCCGTACACCAATATCGATGATGCGGTAATCGCTACGTGGACGTCGCATCATGTCAACTTCAACATCACCAGAGAAGATAACGTTTGGATCAACGCGCTCATCGGCGCGCTGCCGTGGATTTTGCTCCTCGGCGTTTGGCTGATCATCTTTCGCAGGATGCAGGGGGGCGGGACGAAGGGAATTTTCTCCTTCGGTAAGAGCCGCGCAAAAATGTTAAGCGAAGGTTCGATACGCGTCACCTTTGCGGATGTCGCCGGTGCTGACGAAGCGAAAGCAGAGCTGCAGGAAATAATTGAATTCCTGAAAGAACCGATCAAGTTTCAGAAACTGGGCGGTAAAATTCCACGCGGCGTATTGTTACTCGGCCCACCCGGGACGGGTAAAACGCTTCTCGCCCGCGCGGTTGCGGGAGAAGCGGGTGTCCCCTTCTTTTCCATCAGCGGTGCGGATTTTGTGGAGATGTTCGTAGGTGTCGGCGCAAGCCGCGTTCGCGACCTTTTTGAACAAGGGAAGAAAAGTGCCCCGTGCATAATTTTCATCGACGAAATCGATGCCGTTGGCCGTCACCGCGGAGCCGGTTTGGGCGGTGGGCACGACGAACGCGAGCAGACACTAAACCAGCTGCTCGTGGAGATGGACGGATTCGAGCAGAACATCGGCGTGATCCTCATCGCGGCAACGAACCGGCCCGACGTCCTCGACCCCGCGCTTCTGCGTCCCGGCCGATTCGACCGGCAGGTCGTCGTTGACCGTCCCGACGTGCGAGGGCGCGAAGGAATTCTGAAAGTGCACACGCGCAATATTCCGTTAGCGGAGGACGTAAAGCTCGACGTACTTGCAAAAGGGACTCCCGGCCTTTCGGGCGCCGACCTTGCAAACTTGGTCAATGAAGCAGCGCTTCTCGCAGCGCGCCAGAATCAAAAAGAAGTCGCGATGCATCATTTCGAAGAGTCGAAAGACAAAGTGATGATGGGAATGGAGCGCAAGAGTCTGATTATTTCCGACCGTGAGAAACGCGTCACATCGTACCACGAATCGGGACACGTGCTTGTCGCGAGGATGCTCCCCGAAGCCGACCCGGTGCATAAGGTGACGATTATTCCGCGCGGTCGCGCGCTCGGCGTTACAACCTATCTCCCGATGGATGAGAAGCACACGTATTCGAAGCAGTATCTGGAGACGATGATCACGTACGCATTCGGCGGACGCGCTGCCGAGAAATTGATTTTTAACGAGCTTACGACCGGGGCGGGAAACGACATTGAACGCGCTTCGCAGCTTGCACGGAAGATGGTGTGCGAATGGGGAATGAGCGAAAAGCTCGGCCCGCTGACCTACGGCGCAAAAGAGGAAGAGATTTTTCTGGGCAGGGAAATAACAAGGCACCGCGACTTCAGCGAGGATACCGCAAATGTTATCGACGACGAAGTGAAGAAAATTGTCTCCTCATGCATGAAGCGTGCGGAAAAAATACTTTCCGAAAATATTGACAAGCTGCATAGACTCGCCAACGCGCTTTTGGAAAGGGAAATTCTTGACGGAGACGAGATCGACAAAATTATCCGCGGTGAGACCCTTCCCCCAATCGAACGCAAAAACGGTAATGGACAAACGGTGTCGGTGCCGCAGGTGAATACGCCCGCCACGGAATCAGGTCCGTCCGGAGGGCCGTCAAACGGAGCCCAGGGTGAAGACAAAGTCGCGAAAACACGACAGAGATCAAAGAAGTAAGGATAACGAAACGGTTGGACCTCGTTGAGAAAAATATCGACTACAAAGCCGAGATATTCAGGAAGAGCATCCACCTCTGTTCACTCAGCATCCCGATAATCTATTATTTTATTTCACGCGAGAAGGCGCTCATCCTTCTTGTGCCGATCACGCTGGTCTTTCTCATCGTCGACCTTCTTCGTCATTTTCACCCTCCGACGGCGAAGATTTTTTATGAAGCATTCGGCTGGATGCTCCGTTCACACGAGCACGACAAAAGAAAAAAGCGCCTTAGCGGCGCGACCCACGTGCTTATTTCGGCAACGCTGTGCGTGCTCATTTTCCCGAAGCTCATCACAATTACGAGCTTCGCGATATTGATTATTTCCGACTCCGCGGCGGCACTCGTGGGACGCCGATTCGGCAAACGGAAATTTCTGAGGAAGAGTTTTGAGGGGAGCGCTGCGTTCTTCTGCACTGCGCTGATCGTGATCGCCGCGACGCCGAAAGTCACTACTGAGACAGGCGAGTATGTCATCGCCGTCGTCGCGGCCGCCTTCGCGACCGTGATTGAAGCTATGTCGGTAGGAATTGACGATAATCTTTCCATCCCGATCTCTGTCGGCGTCGTTATGTGGATGTTGTACAGCGTCTTTTATCCATCGATGAATCTACACGTTCAGTATTTCGCAGGATTATAGGCAGCAATGAAATTAAAACTCGGTGTTCCCAAAGGCAGCCTTCAGGAAGCGACATTTGGCCTTCTCTCGAAGGCGGGCTTCCATTTTTCTGTGAGCAGCCGTTCGTATTTTCCTTCCATCGATGACGAAGAACTTGAAGCGATGCTTATCCGCGCACAGGAACTTCCGCGCTATGTGGAGGATGGCGTCTTCGACGCCGCATTGACGGGATACGATTGGATCATCGAAAGCGGCGTCGATGTGGTCATCGTTTCGGATCTGATTTATTCGAAACAGAGCATGCGAAAAGTGAAATGGGTGCTCGCCGTGCATGAAAGCTCTCAGGTGAAATCGGTGAAGGACTTGGAAGGGAAACGCATTGCGACGGAAGTCGTGAGCATCACCAAGAATTATTTGGCGAAGAACAAAGTATCTGCACATGTTGAATTCTCGTGGGGAGCGACGGAAGTGAAAACGCCTGACCTTGTCGATGCCATTGTTGAGGTCACCGAGACCGGCAGTTCCCTCCGCGCAAACAAGCTCCGGATTGTGGATGTCGTACTCGAATCGAACACGAAGCTCATCGCCAATAAGAAAAGTTGGAACGAAGCATGGAAGCGGGAGAAGATCGAGAATCTCGCAATGCTGCTGCAGGGCGCGATTAATGCCGGCAGTAAAGTCGGACTGAAAATGAACCTCCGTAAGAGCGATGTCGACAAAGTCCTCCAACTGATTCCGGCGCTCAGAAAGCCGACCATTTCTCATCTTGCCGACGAAGAGTGGATCGCACTGGAGACGATTATCGATGAGGAAGTCGTCCGAAAAATTATTCCACAGCTTAAGCGCGCAGGCGCCGAAGGCATTATCGAATATCCCCTAAACAAAGTGATTTACTAACAAGGATATTTCTTCAACTCCCGGCCGTCCGACTGCCACACGCAACTCTTTGAGGAAATACTCTTTCACCCAAAATACTGCGCTCAGCAGAACCGCCGAACCCTTTGAAATTTGTTATGGTGGAGTTCTTTTGTTGTGCTTGGTTTTTTATTTCGGGAAGGAAAACCACACCCTCCATGTATTGACCCGTGCGTCATCAGTGGCGCTTTTTCTTCTTCGTTTCGTAATTCATCTGCTTTTCTTTCACAATGGCGACTTCAAGAAAGGCAGAATAGATATCCGAACCGAACAGCCGCTGGATCCTTTCTTCTCGTTCCAACCGTTTTCGTAAATCCTCCACCGTGCCGATCCCCTTTTCTTTCATCAACTGGAAAATTTGGCGTGTCTCGTTCGCCGTATCCGTGGTCTCACTTTCCCTCCTTCCGGACATAATGTAGGCAACATCAAGTCCCGCTTTTTCGAGCAGGCGGCGAAGCTTCGGACCGGGTGCATTGATCCCGGAGAGGTAAACATTGAGATATTGGGGAGTTTTTTGAACTGCTTCAGCAAATGTTTTAAGCGACCCAAATTTTGCCAGTGCCTCTTTCCGCAATCGAGCGGCTATTTCGTTTTTTTCATTCACTATAAAGAATCATTATTATTCTTGACAACGATATAATTAATTATTATATTGACTGTGTTTATTTTTGACCGCAAATGATATGAAAAAAAACGAGAACAAACAAAGGAATAATGCGAAAACTGCTCTGAAGGGGATTTTGAAGAAAGATGGAAGAAAGCTCACATGGCTTTCCGTAGTGACCAACATCAATTATCAACGGTTACAACGGATTGTCAATCAAGGCTATGATCCCAGCATTTCTGAAGCGGCGAAAATAGCCGCAGCACTGGGACTGTCAATCACTGTGCTCTTTCCCTCAAAAGAGCTTCAGCAAGCGCTTCTCCCTAATAATTTGGAGCCGCATCTTCGACCGATGCGAAGGTTGAAGGGGGGAATCCCGTCTCGATTTTATTAAGAAGGCAGATTTGCCTAATTTCAAAGAGTCGCATAAAATCAGACAATATTTTTTTCCGAGTGTCCTGCCGTCGATATCACCTGGGGATATCTGAATGTCCAAATGGGGGATCCTAAAGGAGTTCTTCGAATCTTCGGAAGAGTCCCGGATTTCTTGGTAAAGTTTCCGCTTCGGAGCAGATGATAATGATCCTTATCATCGAAGACGACGAGATAATGCGCAGCCTTCTGAAAACTCTCTTGCTGGGTGCAGGGTATCAGGTGATATGTACCGTCGACGGTATCGAGGGGGTCGATGCATACGAAACGCATAGAAGGAACATACAACTTGTTATGTCCGACCTTGAAATGCCGAATCTCAATGGAGTTGGGGCGTATCGAAAAATAAAAGCAATGAATCCCGATGTGAAGGTGATTTTTGTAAGCGGCTACATCGACCCTCATTTGCAACGGCAGCTTCAAAGTGAGGGCGTTCAACACTTTATTCGCAAACCGTACAGCCCCGACGAGATTCTTGGAGCCGTTCGCGAGGCGCTTGGCAGGCCGTCAGAACTTTGTTGACATATCAGCCCGTAGCGAACGGGGAAGCGAGCACAAAGCGTCACAATTTCGCTGATATTAGTTTTGCCCAAGGCATTCCTTCGGAAGGTCGTAATGTGAGTACATTTCGATAAGCCATTATTTTTTGTCGTAGCTTTTTAAAAAAGCGATTCTTTTGTAGGGGCTATTTTGCTTTTAACGAGATAGACCACAGGTGTTCACCCAGCAAAGCCGCGACTTCATCCTTCTGAGCCATAGGTCGACGACTCCCCACGGGTCTATCGACCCGTAGGGTCGTAGACGACTCGTTGGCTTATGCGCCTGCGGCGCAGACGCGCTCCGCTTGCTCAAGATGAGCCGTCGCGGCTGCATCGGAGGGTCACAATGTTTCTGCGATTGGTAGATAACCACTTAGTAAAGTGGCCTACTACCGATTCCTTGGTAGTGCCTGAATTTGAAAATTAATAATTGTCTGATGTTACGCAAAGCCAGAAAATCAGTCATGCTGAGCAAGGCGCAAACTCAAATATTAAAGTCATCCTTCGACGCATCCTTCAAAAAACGAAGGATTTGCTCAGGATGACTGTTGTTTCAGCGCCGCGTCGAAGCATTGCTCTATCGAAATTCGTTCTTTGCGTAACTTCAGTAATTGTTAAGAATCTCCAGAATCAGGTAAAAGTTCGGATCAATATGTATGGAGAGACACTTGACAGAAGAAGAAATAGCCCTATACGTGGAGGCTCTTGAGCTTAAGAAGCAAGAGAGACTTCCAGAAGCTATTCTGGATCACGTTCAAGAGTGTTTAGAATGTAAGATGGAGATTGTTGAGGTATGGGAACTGGTTGAAGAACAAGAAGTGCATTAATTTATCCCTTGTACTCTAGTGCCCCGTCTCAGAGAAGCTTTGAATATTGTTCCTTCAAAGAATTGCTGTTCTCAACCGGAAATCGCCAGTTCGACGATATTACTTATTCGAGACTTCTGAAAAATCTCCAAGTAATGTCATTCTGAGAGTGGCGGCCTGCCGCCACGACGAAGAATCTGGTTTTTCTTTTCAAATTGAACGCATAGATTCTTCGCGGAGTTTATCCCGCTGAAAGCGGGGCTCAGAATGACAATTGTGGAACAATTTTTCAGAAGTCTCTATTCAATAATTTTCTGAGAGGGGACACTAGTTCTTCTTTTTCTATATTGATTCAACTAAGATTATGGCATTTGAGGATGGAATGAAGCTGGCCAATAATCCATCAGGCAATGCCTACAAGGTTTTTGTCTTAGACGGATTCCATTAGATTGATGCTGGCTCGGATGCCAACCAACAAATTGTCCATAGTACCGCCTCTATATTTTCTGCACTTCTGCTAAAAGATTTCCTGAAAAATCTCTCCCTTCGTCGTACAGATAGCCCTGATTCAAATTCAGTCACTTCCCATCCTTTGGTAGTGGTACACTTTGCCATTGTCAAGAAGATGTAGGACATCTTGCTCAAGAAATCGTAACTATTTGAGAATTTTTTCCAGGTCAATTACCAAGATATCCTACATCTCGCCAAAATGTGCCACTTCCCATCCTTTTCTTCGTTTGCATTTGCCTGCCGCTCTCAGTACATTTCTCACACATTTTTCTCAGGAAGGCATCCGTTGTCTCAACTTACCATTCGCGTTTCCAGAATTTCACCGAACTCCGCCGACGTTCCTCTTCCGCAGTACGCTACAGAAGGCTCTGCGGGGATGGACATTTACGCCGTTGTCGCGGACGATGTAACTCTTCAGCCGGGAGAGACGGCACTTATCCCGGCAGGATTCTCCATTGAAATACCACGCGGCTACGAGGCACAAATCCGCCCGCGCAGCGGGCTGGCGATCAAACACCAAGTCGGGATACTCAATTCGCCCGGCACAATAGACTCGGATTACCGCGGGGAGGTGAAGATTGTCCTTTCGAATTTTGGCAAGAGCGCTTTTATGGTGAAGCGGGGCGATCGTATCGCCCAAATGATTATCAGCAATTACACAAAGGTCGTGTGGAACGAAGTCGATACACTGGATACAACTGCGCGCGGCGCGGGCGGCTTCGGCCACACCGGAACAACGTAAGAACAACCCCACTACTCTTCCACGACTATGCCACGACAAAAAAAACAAACCGCAAATATACCAGAGTCAACACGAGCTCACTTTGCCGAACTGAACAAGCTCGAGGCGATTATTCTCGCTGCAGGAATAATGCTCCTCCTATTCCTGATCTACACAATCCAAATTGTCATTTCGCCGTTCATTGTGCTCGGCTCAATTTTGTTCCTACTGTATCCGTTGCGATCGCACGTCATGGCGCGCAATATTATGTGGCTTGCCGGGATATTGTTCTTATTTTGGTTTTTGTATTCAATCGTAGGAATTCTCGCTCCTTTCGCCGTCGCCTTGCTGCTTGCCTATATTCTTCATCCGCTTATTACAAAAGCCGAAGAGTGGGGAATCCCGCGTTGGGCGTCGTCCCTCGTCATCATCTTCCTCGGCATCGGTGTGATCACTGTTGTGGCGTTGCTTGTGTTGCCTATCGCATTTCGACAATTCTCCGGAATTCTGGAAGCGGTGTCAGCGATTGCGAACGACTTCACGAATTGGATTGTTTCGGATCGCGCGGTCGCCTCACTCCATCAATATGGAATTTCGACGCAAAAAGCACGCGAGATGTTGACGAACACCTTCGCGCCGCGCCTCGAGGTCATCATGAAGGGATTACTTGAGGGGGCTTTCGGTTTGGTAAGCGGCCTTTCGACCGTAGTGAGCCGCATCGTGAATATGGTAATCATTCCCTTCTTGGCGTTTTATGTGTTGAAAGATTTTCCTCTTATCAGGCATCGTGCAAAGATGCTCTTTCCTCGCTCGAAGCGCGACCGTGCAAGTGAGTATTATGCGCATATCGATGAACTGCTCGGCAGATACATCCGCGGAGCTATCACCGTGGCAGCAATCAATGCAGTCCTTGTGACACTGTTCTTCTCGATTTTTGGAATTCAATATCCGCTTGTGCTCGGAATTGTTGCCGGTGTTTTGGATCTTATTCCGTATTTCGGTCTCATTATCATGCTGATTTTGTCCGTGATTGTGGCTTCGTTTAGCGGATCGTCCGTGGCCGGGCACATGATTTTGGCTGCTTCAACAATCGCGGCGCTCCATATTTTCGAAGCTGCTGTGCTTTCCCCGAAGATTATTGGATCGAAGGTCGGGATGCATCCGGTCGTCCTCATCTTATCTCTGCTTGTGTTCTCATTTTTTCTTGGATTCATCGGTCTACTCATTGCTGTTCCGACGACGGCAATTGTCATTATGCTTGTCCGTGAATGGGAAGAGAAAAAGAAGCGCGTGGCGCAGTTTGCGGCCATTCTCGAGAATCAGATTCCTGGCGAAGGAGCGTAATGAAGGGAACGCTGTATCTTGTCGCGACGCCGATCGGCAATTTTGCCGACATGACATTTCGTGCCATTGAAGTATTGAAACAGGTGGACGTCGTGGTGTATGAAGAGCGGAAGGAAGGGGGCCGGTTGCTACGGCATTTTGGCATCGAGAAACCGGTGGAGAGCCTGAACGAACACAACGAAGCGGCGGCAACGTTCATCATTCTAGACCATCTCAAAAAGGGAAAGAGCATCGCCGTCGTTTCTGACAGCGGGACTCCGGTCTTTTCCGATCCCGGCCAACTTCTCGTCCGCAAAGCAATCGACGAAGGGATCAAAGTCGTCCCCATCCCGGGCGCATCGTCTCTGATGCCGGCGTTGACCGTTTCCGGATTCTCCATCGATCAATTTGTTTTTTACGGATGGCTATCTCCGAAACGTCCGCGCCGCATAACAGAGCTTCAACAATTGAAACGCGAGCGACGCACAATTGTTCTGATGGATACACCGTACCGGTTGCTCGCCCTTCTTAAAGACATCAGTGACGTCTTCGGCTCTTCCCGGCGTCTCTGCGTCGCATTCGACCTCACTCTTCCCGATGAAGAAATTTTCCACGGAACCGCGCCCCAGCTCTTCGAAAAACTGACCAAACTGGACAAGAAAGGGGAGTTTGTAGTGGTGATTGAGAGCAGTGCGACGTAGTCGGGAGCAAGTATACAGAATACAGGATACAGAATACAGAATACAGAATTCAGGAGGTAATGCTTATCCGAGCCGAAAGCTGAATTACTGTCTACTGAATTCTGTATCCTGACTCCTGTATCCTGAATTCTGTATTCTGTCTTTTTTGCACTTCCCTCATGTATTGTTTATATTAACGTACGGCGATGAAACAGTTCCCGACAAATAGCGTACATGCGCCCGAGATTTACGGCGATTTTTGGTTCAACTCAGAGCCATTAACAATTCACGCCATGCACGGTCAAGTGATTCTCCTTTGCTTTTGGGATTACACCTCCAATGCCTCGCTGCAAATGGTGCAGTATGTACAGGAATGGCATCGTCGATACAACGATAATGGTTTGGTGGTGGTAGGAATTCACTCGCCGGAATTCTCGTTTGCGCGCGACCCAAAGCTCGTCGAAGCGACAATCCACCGGCTCCATCTGCAATTTCCTGTAACGACCGACAATACCTTGATGCTCCGCGATGCGTACCGTGTGCAGGAGCTGCCGACGGTATTCCTTATTGAACGAGATGGCAGTATCTATCTGACTCATCCCGGCGAAGGCGCGTACGAGCAGACGGAGCGTGCGATCCAGACTCTGTTGCGCGAAGCGGGATTCCATGGCGAGCTTCCCTTACTAATGGAACTCACCCGCACAGATGAGATTCAACGCTCCTCGTTTCATCGTCCGACTCCCATGATTCGCACCGGGTACCTGTATGGATCGCTCGGAAATGTTGAAGGATACAGCCCAGAACTTCCGGCCCATTACAGCGACGCGGAGATGTACGTAGAGGGGAAATTTTATGCCCAGGGCAATTGGATTGCCAAGAGCGACGCCTTTGAATACAACGGCGCGGCGAACAAAGGATATGTCACGGTACGGTACGCCGGTAATAATGTCAGCGCTGTCATCGCCGCCGGGAAGAAAGGTGCTATCGTCCAAATTATGCAGGACAACAAAGCGGTGGCGTCGCAGGAACGTGGCGACGATATTTCGGCGGATGAACGAGGAAATACAATCGTTGTGTTGGACGAACCGAAACTGTTTCACGTGATCCGAAACCGAGAATTCGGCGATCACATAGTGAAAATCATTCCAATCGAAAAAGGGACGACGCTCTATTCGTTCACCTTCGGGGCCGTTTCCATACTGAATGAGGTGGGAACGAAATCATACCGCAATAATTGACCCCTTCGCGCTTAATGAAAACGCGAATCACTGATCTATTTCAAATCGAAATTCCAATCGTGCAAGCAGGAATGGTGTGGGTTTCCGGGTGGAGGCTCGCATCCGCAGTCTCGAACGCCGGAGCCCTCGGCGTGATCGGCGCCGGGTCAATGAAACCGGACCTGCTGTGCGAACATATTCGAAAAACGAGGGGGGCGACGACAAGACCGTTCGGCGTGAATATCCCGCTGTTGCGCTCCGATGCGCAAGAGTTGATCAATGTCGCATTGGAAGAACATGTAAGAATATTTTTTACCTCAGCCGGACATCCTATAAAGCATACCGCTTCCTTGAAAGCCGCGCACTGCACGGTTGTGCACGTCACTTCTAATGTGAAACAAGCAAAAAAGGCGCAAGAAAGCGGATGCGATGCTATCGTTGCAGAAGGATTTGAAGCTGGCGGACACAACGGCGTCGACGAAATCGCAACTTTCGCTCTCGTTCCTCAAGTGGTCGACGCCGTCTCGATTCCGGTCATTGCTGCGGGGGGGATTGCGGACGGACGGCAAATGTTCGCCGCATTTGCCCTCGGCGCAGAAGCTGTGCAGATGGGAACTCGCTTTGCAGCAACCGTCGAGTCGTCGGCACACGATCGATACAAGCAGGCGGTGATCGATGCGAAAGACGGCGACACTCTTCTTACATTGAAAAAAGTGACGCCCGTGCGAATGCTCAAAAATCCATTTGCGCTGAAAGCTCGGGAAGGGGAAATGGCGGGTAAATCGAAGGAGGAGCTGAAACAAATGCTCGGGAGCGGGCGGGAAAGAAAAGGAATATTCGAAGGAAATTGGGAGGAGGGAGAATTTGAAATGGGACAGAGTGCAGGCCTCGTGAATGAAATTCTCCCCGCTGCAGAAGTTGTGAGGAAAACAATGAAGGAATTTGAAGATGCAAAAAAACGCGCGACTAAGTTATGAAATGTCGTTTCGCTCGGGCAGCCACGACCTTTAGGTCGTGGCAAGCATCGGCAGGCGAAGCCGGATGGGCTTTAGCCCATTTACCAAAGAATACTTCTGGAATGGGTTGAAACCCATTTTCGATTTCTCTGCCGTTTTTACCACGAGCTAAAGCTCGTGGTTATTGTGTAGTTTCCAGCAATCCGATTGCTTTGAGCAATCGGATTGCTTGCTTTATTCTGCAACTGTTGCAAAATGCACCACTACCCTTGTTCGGGTAGTGTCTCAATTTGGTTAGACTCGTCCACTCTCTTCTTTCTCTGATGCCGGAGAAAGAGTTTGCCACCACCCCTTAATCCCCTCCTCGAATGAGGA
>Ga0315281_10002638_pt1 | contig 26559 bp, 30 predicted proteins | sample YL17G07_0_MG_FD_204540 | JGI IMG/M metagenome (GOLD analysis project Ga0315281, IMG submission 204540) | Sediment microbial communities from Yellowstone Lake, YNP, Wyoming, USA - YL17G07_0 | ecosystem: Environmental > Aquatic > Freshwater > Lake > Sediment | place: USA: Wyoming | collected... | reverse complement strand
GTAGCCGTAATACGGAATCACGGCCGTGATGCGCGCGGCCGACGATCGGCGGAACGCATCGATCATGATCATCAGCTCCATGATGTGCTGATCGACCGATGCCGTGTCGTTCGCGCAGGTCGGCTGCACGACGAACACATCGGTGCCGCGGATATTCTCGTCGATCTGGAACGAGACTTCCGAATCCGGGAACCGCTTGAGCCGCGCCTGGCCGAGCGACACGCCGAGAAATGCCGCAATCTCGCGCGCCAGATCCGGATGCGCGCTCCCCGAGAACAACTTCAGCTCGCCAAATCCGACAGCCATGTACGGATCGCTCATCATCCCTTCGCGCCTGCCACCACACCTTCCACATTCATCATCACGATGAAGTGGCTGGGGCGGAAGGATTCGAACCTTCGAATACGGGATCCAAAGTCCCGCGCCTTACCGCTTGGCCACGCCCCAACGATTTGTCCTGCCTGGTGAAGTGACGTTCAGAGCGGCCTTAACGACGTAGCGCAAACGTAAAGTGTAGCCGACAGACTCACTTGGCGGCAAGTCGCTGGCAGGCGCGGCGGCTGAGTGTCGGCGTGATAAACGTCCGCGGACCGGCGAGCGCGCGGGCGGCCGCCTGCGCCGCGGCTCGGCGCGAGAACAACCCGAAAACGGCCGATCCGCTGCCCGACAGCGAGGCATGGAACGCGCCTTCCTTATTTAATGCGCGCACCAGCGTCGCCACGACGGGATGGCGCCTGGCGACCACGGCCTGCAGGTCGTTGGCGTTGCGGCCCGGGCGCCGGGTCGACGCGTCCCACCAGGCGAATGCGTCCTTCGTGCTCACGCCGAATTCGGGGACGATCACGACGGCCCAGGCCGGCGCGATGTCGTCGAGCGGAAACAGCAGGTCGCCGCGGTGGAAACCCAGGACGGTGCCGCCCACGAGGAAATAGGGCACGTCGGCACCGAGCGTCGCGGCCGCATGATGCAGCGCCTCGGGCGACAGCGTCACCTTCCACAGGCGGCTCAGCGCGCGAAGCGCCGCGGCGCCGTCGCTGCTGCCGCCGCCGAGGCCGGCCTGCATCGGGATGTTCTTCTCGACACGCACGGTGACGCCGGACGGCGACTGGCGGCGCCGTGCGAGCGTCAACACGAGGTCCGCGGCCTTCCAGATCAGGTTGCGGCGGCCGGTCGGAAACGCGGGGTCGTCGCACTCGATGCGAAACGGCCCGCGCGTGCGCGTGAACGTCAGCCGGTCCGACAGCGCAATCGACTGAAACGTCGTCCGCAGCTCGTGATAGCCGTCGGGCCGGACGCCGAGCACGCGCAGATCGAGATTGATCTTCGCGAACGCGTGAACGGTGATCGGTCGCGGCATGCCGGCTACTTCTCGCCGAGCGGACCGGACCGCCGCAGTTCGTCGAGCGTGATGGGATCGGCGGCCGGTGTCGGCTGAAGCCGGAATGCCTCGGCGCCCAGCGGGACGTTCACCTCCACCTGCGACAAATCGAGCTGGAGGTCGAACCGTCCCGGGGGCTGGCTGACAATCCGCACGGTGCGCGGCAGGTTGCGTTCAAACATCGCGTACTCCGCGCGCCACGCGCCGCGGGCCGGGAGCGAGGTCGAACGGCCGGCCGTGAGTGAGATCGAACGGCGCGTGGTCGCGACAAGGCGCCAGATGGCCTGCCCTGCGCTTGTCGAGGAATCGCGCCGGAAGTACACGTTGTCGGCGCCGTCCGGCGCGACGCGCCACGCGTCGCCGAACGCCACCGTGTCGGACGGGTCGGGCGCGTCGGCGCAGCCGGTCACGAGCGTGCGCAGTTCCGCGGCGTCGAGCGGCACGCCGGACACCGCGTCGAGCACGTCCGCGGGCGCCCCGTGTTCGAGCACGCGCCGATCGCGCGGCAGGACGAGCGACGCGTCGCCGCCGGTGGCGACGAACACGAACACCGGCTGGCCGAACGACGCGACGGCCTCGAGCCGCGCCGATGATGGCCGCGCGAGTCCCGCCGTCAGGCGTCCGCGCAGGCGATGGCCGCCCGCGGATCCGTGGACCGACATCTCCAGCGTGATCGTGTTGACGGCCCGGCATGCGGCTGTCGCCTGCGCGATGACGGACGCGGCGTCGGCCGCGGGCGCACCGGGGCCGGCCGGCAGCGTGAGGAGCCGCGCGCCGCACGAGGCGGCGGCGAGCGCGGCCGCGATGACGACTGCCCTCACTTCTTGCCGAGTTTTTGTTTCGCGCTCTTGATCTTCTTGTCGATGGCGGGACGATCGATCGCGTCGTTGTCGCCGGAGAGCGCGCGCGTCCACGCGGCAATCGCCTCGTCGAAGCGCGACAGCTTGAACAGCACGTCGCCGTAGTGATCCTGAATCACCGAATTCGCCTTGAGCTGATCGGCGGCGCGCTCGAGGTTGGCCTGTGCGAGATCGAGCTTGTCCGCCTTGTAGTACGCCCATCCGAGACTGTCGAGATAAGAGCCGTTGTCGGGCTCGATGGCGAGCGCTTTTTTCAGGAGGTCGACCGATTCACTCAACCGTTCGCCGCGGTCGGCCAGCATGTACCCGATGTAGTTGAGGACAGGCGCGTTGTCCGGCTCCTTCCGCAGGATCTGCCGGAACGCGGCCTCGGCGTCCGCGAACTTCTTCTGCTTGTCCAGCACGGCGCCGAGCTCGAAACCGATCGTCGTGTCGCCGGGGAATTTCGCCTGCGCGTCCTGCAGCACCTTCACGGCGTCGGCACCGCGCTTGGTGTCCGCGTACATCTGCGCCAGCGCGACGTAGGCGTCGGGCTTGTCCCGCTTTTTCGCGAAGTCCTGCAGGACACTCACCGCTTCGTCGGCCCGGCCGCTCTGCCGGAGCGCCTGCGCTTCGAGCCGCGCGAACCGGATCTCGTCCGGGTTCTCGGCGCGCGCCTTGCGCGCGATCTCGATGACGGCGGCGTATTTTTTCGCCGACAGATTCGCCTGCGCCAGATACGCCGTCACCGCCACGTCGGTCGGCGCGAGCTTGTGTGCTTCGTCGAAGGTCGCGATCGCCTTGTCGTAGTCGCCGAGCTCCTGATACGCGAACCCGAGATGCGGCAGCAGCAGCCCGAGATCGGACGACGGGTTGGCGCCGGGACGCGCGCGGAACTCCGCGGCCGCCGGCGTCAGCATGTCGATGACGGCCTGGTACTGGCGCCGCTCTTCGAGGACCATGGCGAGCGCGTAATACCCCATCGGGCTGCGGGCATTCTGCGCGATGACCGTGCGCGCGGCGGCTTCGGCCGCGGCGAGATCGCCAAGCCGGCGCAGCACCTGCGACAGCTGGAAGATCGAACGGACGTCGCTGGGCCGCGCCGCGACGACGTCACCGAGCAGGTCGCGCGCCTTCGTCAGCGACTCCTTCCCGCCGGCGTTGATCAGCGCCGCCGCGTACTGCATTTTCAGATCCGCGTTGCGCGGCGACGCGGCGAGCGCCCGCTGATACGCCGTCGCCGCGTCCGTCCAGCGGCGCTGCCGCTCGTAGAAGCTCGCGAGCGTCGTGTACAAGTCCGGATCGTCCGCCGCCGACTTCTCGAGCCACGCAATCGCCTCGGCATCACGACCCGCGGCCGCATAGGCCTGCGCGAGCAGCGACGGCCCGTCCGTCCACCCCGGCTCCTGGCTGACGAGCTCGACGAGCAGCGGAATGGCCTTCTCGTGAGCGCCCGAGGTGAGGTACAGGCGCGCCAGCGTCGCCCGCACGTTTGGATCGGAATCGATCTGGCGCTCGATCGTCTTCTCGAGATGCTGAACGGCTTTGCTCAGGTTGTCGGCGATCGCCGACGCGTTCTGCGGGTTGCGCGCGTTGCGCCGTCCGCTCTCGACGAGCGTCGCGTAGACGATGCCGAGCACGCGGTGTGCCTCGCGATTCGCCGGTTCGATCTTGAGCGCCTGCTCGCCCGCGGCGACCGCTTCTTCGAGCCGGCTCTGCCGCATGTAGAGCCCGGCGAGTTCGGCGACGACGTCGCTGCTTTGCGGATCGAACTGCGACGCCCGCTTGAAGGCCGCGATCGCGCCGGGAATGTCGTCGGCGGTTTCCAGATGCCGGCCGAGTATGAACTGCGCATACGCGTCGCCGGCGGACTGCGCCGCGGCCGGCACGGCACTCGCGGCAAGAAGAGCGGCACCCGCGACGAGAGCGGCGACTTTCATGGGGGGAATTGTTCCACAAAAGCGGAAAGGTGTCATATAGTTCGGCGCATGGCCGTAGACCCCGAACTGCTCGCGATTCTGGCCTGTCCGAACTGCAAGACACCCGTCACGCTCGTCAAAAACGGATCGGCGCTCAAATGCGCGACGTGCAAGCGCGTCTATCCCATCAAGGACGACATCCCGGTGATGCTCATCGACGAAGCCACGGTCGAGCCGTGAATTGCGCATACTGCTGATCAGGCTACGGGAGATCGGCGACGTTGTCTTTACGACGCCCGCCATCCGCGGACTGCGGCAGCACTTTCCCGACGCCCACCTGACTTACATCGTCGAGCCGGCCGCGGCGCCCGTCGTCGCGCGGAATCCCCATCTCAACCAGGTGATCGTCGCGCGAGGCCGCCGGGGCGTCGCGGGATTTCTTGACGATTTCGGGCTCGTTCGACGGCTGCGCGCCGAGCCGTACGATCTTGTCGTCGACTTTCACAGCGGCCCGCGAAGCTCGCTCATCGCGTGGCTGTCGGGCGCGCCTGAACGGATCGGCTACGACGTCCCTGGGCGCGGCTGGATGTACACGACCCGGGTCGCGCGGCCGCGAGGCATCCGCGCGCGGCACGCCGTCGCGAACCAGTGGGATCTGCTCACGGCGCTCGGCATCGCCGCACCCGATCCGAGCCATTCGCCGGCGGAAATGGCCGCGGACGCCGGCGCGGCCGATGCCGTCAGTGAGCGGCTGACCGCCCTCGGCGTCCGGCGAGACGACGAGCTCGTCGTGCTTCACGTCAGCGCGGGCAACCCCTTCCGCCGGTGGCCGCTCGATGCGTTCGCGGCGCTCGTCGGGATGCTCGTTCGCCATCACCCTCGCCGCCGCATCGTCGTCATCTCGGGACCATCGGAGAGCGACGCGGCCGCGCGCGTCATCGAACGGGCGCGGGTGTGCGTGGATGCCGGCGACCGCGACCGCGTGCTGGCGCCGGGGACCTTCACGCTGGACGAGCTTCGCGTGCTGATGGATCGCGCGGCGCTCTACATCGGCGGCGACAGCGGTCCGATGCACATCGCGTCGACCAGCACCGTGCCGATCGTGGGGCTCTATGGGCCGACGCTGCCGGTCCGGTCGGAGCCGTGGCGGGCGCCGCGGTGGCCGAGCGAAGCCGCGGAGGTCGACGGTCTCGCGTGCCGGCCCTGCGATCAGCGCGTCTGCGTCCACGGCGACTTCCGCTGCCTGACATGGCTCGCGCCCGAGCAGGTCATGGACGCGGCCGAGCGCGCCCTCGCCCGCGCCGCCGCGATGGACCGTACGTAGGGCGGGCCTTTCAGGCCCGCCATCGTGGCCCTGAAAGGGCCGCGCTACACTAGGACCACTCATGTCCGCCACGACTCACGCGACGACAATGCCCCGCCGCCACGCGGCGCTCGAGCAGGCGGGCCTGCTGGCGCTCTTCGGCGTCGCCGGCGCGCTGCAGTTTTCGATCGCCATCGCGCAGATTCTCCTGACCGTCTCGGTCGTCTGCTGGGTCGCGCTCGTCGTCATCGATCGGGAGTCGATCGAAATTCCGTCGTTCGCGTGGCCGCTCGTCGCGTACGCCGCGATCACGCTGCTCGCGACCGCGTTCTCGCCCGATCCGCGCACGAGCCTGATGGCGTGCAAGCAGATGGTGCTCTTCCTGCTCGTGCCGCTCACCTACCGGTTCGCGCGCGGCGCCAACGCGCAGACGATGGTGACGGTGATCGTGTCGTTTGCCGCGGCGGCGGCGGCCGTCGGCATCTTCCAGTACGGCGTGCTGCACTACGACAACCTCGGCCAGCGTCCGCAGGGGACGCTCGGCCACTACATGACGTATTCGGGGCTGCTGATGCTTGTCATCGGCACCGCGCTCGCGCGGATTCTCTTCGGCGAACGCGATCGGCTCTGGGCCGCGCTGGTCGTGCCGGCGCTGGCCGTCGCGATTCCGCTGACGTTCTCGCGCAGCGCCGAAGTCGGCGCCTGCGCCGCCGTCGCGCTGCTGCTGTTTCTCAGGGATCGCCGCCTGCTGGCGCTGCTGCCGGTGCTCGCGCTGATCTTCTTTGTCGCGGCGCCCGCGCGCGTCACCAGCCGCTTCGAGTCGATCTTCAACTTGAAGGATCCGACGAACCGCGATCGCCTCGTGATGCTGCGCGAGGGCCTTCACATGGTGAAGGATCACCCGCTGCTCGGCATCGGGCCGAACATGGTGCAGCCGCTCTACGCGCAGTACCGCGAGCCGGACGCCGTCAACGTCACGAACCCGCACCTGCACAACGTCCCGCTGCAGATCGCCGCCGAGCGCGGACTGCCAGCGCTTGCCGCGTGGCTCTGGTTTGTCGGGGCATTGATCGTGGGGCTCTGGAAGCAGATGGGCGACACGCGTCAGAAACTGCTCGCGGCCACCGGCCTTGCCGCGGTCACCGCGATGCTCGCGGCTGGAATGTTCGAATACAACTTCGGGGACTCGGAATTCCTCATGCTCTTCCTCGTGCTCGTGACCCTTCCCTTCGCTGCGATGAAGGCGAAGGCTGCATAACGTCGTTCCAGAGGTTCCAGGAGTTCCAGAGGTTCTGGACCGAGACCTAAGCATCACCCTTCGGCTTCAAATAGCGGTTCGGTACATTTTCCAGTGGTGGAACGCGGCGACCAGCAGCTTCGAGCAAGCGAACGATGTTGGCGTAGATGTCCCGCTCGCGACGATGCACCTGCGGGAGAAGCCCGCACTGCGCGTACGAGACTGGAGTCACGTCGACACACGTCGTTTCCCATTCGAAGCCTTTTCCCCACGTGATCCCGTCAAGGCGAATATCGCTTCTTGCACCCGCGTCCAAGAGGAGGCGCAGCACCGGTTCCGCACGATTGTCGTTGGAGTTCACCGTGTGGAACAGGGGCGTGTGTCCGTTTAACCCATCGTTGTCCACGGCCGCGCGCGCATCGACATCAGCTCCCAGTTCGACGAGGACGCGGGCCGCATGCACGTTCCCGTACTCGGCAGCCACATGCAGCAGCGATGCACCGACCAGGGGCGTGAACGCTGAGACCATCGTCGTTCTGTGTCCGACGAGGGACGGGTCTTCGCGGATAGCCTCAGCACGCGCAACGGCGTCATCCGGAAGAACGGGCGCGACCAGAGGATCGTCGAGTACCGCGCCTCGATCGAGCAGCAATCGGAGACAGGCCGGAAAGTTGTCCGACCGCGAGTACATCTCGGTGAGCCAGTCGACTGGCACTTTCCCCTGTATCGGCGCCCGAGGATTGAGCCCGCTGTCCAGCACGGCCCGAATCCGCTGAACTGAGTGCAGTTCAAACGCGATGAGGAGTTCCTCTTCGCCTGTAGCCATTCTGAATGCCTGACTACCATTAGACTGCAAACGGCCGCTCCCGTCCGCAGAGTTCCTGCCAGGCATGGGCCGTGCAAAAGACGGCGCTCATGGCGGGCGCATCTCATTACGAAGATCTGATCTGCTGGCAACTTGCGGACGAACTGCACCGCGAGGTGTGTGCACTAACTCAAACGGGACCTGCGGCGAGGGATTTCAAATTCCGCGATCAGATTCGCGAGTCGTCGGCGTCGGCAATGCGGAACATGGCGGAAGGATTCGGGCGTTACTGGCCCGCGGAGTTCTCCCGGTTCATGAACATCGCACGCGGGTCATTGACGGAGACGCACGCGAGCGCTCGGGTAGGGTTTACACGTGGATATTTCTCGAAGGAGCAAACTGACCGAGTGCAGAGCCTCGCGGGCCGCGCGGCAAAGGCGTCGACACAAATGATTCGATATCTTGATTCGTGCCGGAACCGCCCCCGCGGCGGCGCTCGACCGCCCCGCCCACCGCGAACGTCTTGAACTTTCCTCGAACCTCTGGAACCTCTGGAACCTCTGGAACGACTAGTGCCGGAAGTGCCTCCGCCCCGTAAACACCATCGCCATGTTGCGTTCATCCGCCGCCGCGATCACTTCGGCGTCTTTAACTGACCCACCAGGTTGAACGACTGCGGAGGCACCGGCAGCGGCCACGACGTCGAGGCCGTCGCGGAACGGGAAGAACGCGTCCGATGCGCAGACCGAGCCGGCGAGCGAGACCTTGGCGTCTCGCGCTTTCATGACGGCGACGTTCGCAGCGTCCACGCGGCTCATCTGGCCGGCGCCGATGGCGAGCGTCCGCTGCGCGTCGGTGAAGATGATCGTGTTCGACTTGACGTGCGCGCAGATGCGCCACGCGAACCGCAGCGCGACCCACTCCTCCACTGTCGGTTGACGTTTTGTCGGGATCTCGAATCCCGGCGGCAGCGTATCCGCGCTCCACGGCTGACGCGCTTCGACGACGACATCACGCTCCTGCAGCAGCATCGCGCCGAGGATCGACCGGACATCGACACCGCGCGCCGCCTTGGAGAAGTCGGCGACGACGACGCGCATGTTCGTCTTCGTTGCGAGCACAGCTTTCGCCGCGTCATCGACACCGGGCGCGATCACCGCGTCGATGCGGGTTGAGGCAATCGCTTCGGCGGCAGCGAGATCGATCGGGCGGTTGAGGCCGATGATGCCGCCGAAGGCCGACACCGGATCGGCTTCGCGCGCGCGAACATAAGCCTCCGCAATCGAGCCGCCGATCGCCGCACCGCACGGGTTCGTATGCTTGATGACCGCGGCGGCCGGCTCGTCGAATTCGAGGACGATGCGTGCCGCGGCGTCGAGATCGAGGAGATTGGTGAACGAGAGCTCCTTGCCCTGGATGATCGACGTCCGGCTGAAGCCGGACACTACCGAAGACAGCGCGCCGGATGCCACGCCACCGGCGTACCAGGCCGCACGCTGATGCGGATTTTCGCCGTAGCGCAGGTCGCGGATCTTCTCGAGCGTCAGCGCGGCGTGCGACGGGAGCAGATCGGACGTGCCCCGTTCGAACGTGGTCCCGCGGAGCGTGATGTCGCCAAGCGTGGCCGTGATGCCGGTGTCGTACGACGCGGTGTGCGCGAGCGCCTTGCGCGCGAGGTCGAAGCGGAACTCGAGGCTCGGGGTGGCGTCGAGCTGACCGAGCAGCGGCCCGTAGTCCGCCGGGTCGACGACGACGAGCACGTGGCGGAAATTCTTGGCGGCGGCGCGCACCATCGACGGCCCGCCTATGTCGATTTCTTCCACCAGCGCGTCAAATGAGGTGGCGGGATCGGCCGCGGCAGTGCCAAACGGATACAGGTTGACGACGACGATGTCCACGAGGCCGACGCCGTGGGCCTCGAGCGCGGCGAGATCGTCGGGGCGATCCCGGCGCGCGAGGATGCCGCCGTGCAGCTTCGGATGGAGCGTCTTCACCCGGCCGTCGAGCATTTCCGGGAACCCCGTGACCTCGGAGACGTTCGTCACGGGCAGGCCGGCGGCGGCCAGCGTGCGGGCGGTGCCGCCGGTGGACACCAGCTCGAAGCCGCGCGACACGAGGCCGTGCCCGAGCTCGACGATTCCGCTCTTGTCCGAGACGCTCAGCAGGGCTCTTGGCATTGGGGTCAAAGTCCAGTATTATCGTCTGGACGCCGGGCGGGCCTGGCGCCGAAAGGGAAAGGCCGCACAGATTGCGGCCTTTTTTTTTGCCTCGGCAACGGTTGCCGGGGCTGGTTCAACGACGCGCCGATTCAAGAGCGTCGAAAGCAAGCAGGGAAGAAGAACGATGCGCATCACAGGCAAAGTCAAGTGGTTCAACAACGCCAAGGGTTACGGATTCATCGAGCGTGACGGAGGCAGCGATGTCTTCGTGCACTACTCGGCCATCCAGGGCGACGGCTTCCGATCGCTCGAAGAGGGCATGGCGGTCGAGTTCGAGATCGTTGACGGTCCGAAAGGCCCGCAGGCCGGCAACGTCACCAAAATCTAGCAACTGACAGAGCTGAGGGCTGAGGGCCGAAGGGCTCTCAGCCTTTAGCCCTAAGCCCTTAGCCCTACTCAATCCCTTTCATCGCCCGCGCCGTAAAGCTCACCCTTCCATCCTTAATCGCCACGCGGAACGCCACCTCGGCGTCGCCGTCTTCGTTCAGCTTCTTCACCTGGTTCTTCACCAGGTCGGCGAACTTGTGGAACGGCACCGGTTCGAGGCCGACTTCGTGCCGCGCCTCGGCGAGCGACTCGTAGAGATCGTGCAGCTTCTCCTGCTCGCGCATCGGGTCGCTGAACGCGGCCACATACAGAATCCGGTTCTCGACCCTCTTCGGCTCGTCCTTCTTCGACTGCGGCTGCGCGAACGGCCCCGGCCGGCCTTCTTCACGCGCACGCAGTCCTTTGTCCCACAGATCGATGAGCGTCGCCCATCGCGACTGGAGCGTCTGAAAACGGAACCGGTCACCATAATTCTGGATGAAGCCGCGATCGTACCGCTTGACCAGCGCTTCGACGGCGGTGCGCGTTTCCCATGGCGGCTTCGGCAGCCGCCCGGAAAAGAACATGTTGTATTGCGCCTCGAGATTCTTCAGGCCGACCTCGAGCTTTTGCAGGTCACGTTCGACGTCCGTCTGTTGCGATTGCTTCGCCACGGCCTAGGGGTTGATGAAGAAACTGACACGAGGCATCCAGAGCTCCCGTCCGTCAGGCACGGCCGCCTCTTCGAGGCTCAGATTCTCCGCGAGATCCGCATACGGCCAGAATCGTTCAAACGGCCGGACTTTTGGCTGGGCCACGGTGCCCATAGTATTGCAGAATTGCAGCATGGCAGGATTGCGGGATTGGCGCACTAGCGTGAAACGCGCGCTCTGGCTCGGAATCGCCGTCGCCGCGGCGATTGCCACATCGCACGTCCGCACGGCGACACAGACTGCAAGTGCGTTTGCCGCCCTCAGCGAGCAGCTGTCCGAACCGAACGGCGAGTTCGACACCGACAATCTGATCTCGAACGAGAGCTCCTACCTGCACGTCATGCCCGCGCTCGAACAGGGCGGCGTCACCGGCGGCGTCTACGTTGGCGTCGGCCCTGACCAGAACTTTTCGTACATCGCGCGCATCCGGCCGTCGTCCGCGTTCATCATCGACATCCGGCGCGACAACCTCCTGCTCCATCTGCTGTTCAAGGCGATCTTCAGCGCGTCCCGCAACCGGATGGAGTACCTGAGCATCCTGACCGGCCGCGCGGCGCCCGATCGGCTCGACACCTGGCGCGACGCCGGCATCGAGAAGATCGTGATGTATCTCGACGCGGCGAAGCCCGCAGGCGCGGCCGCGCTCGCGGCGGACGCCGGGCGGCTGCGCGAGGCGATCAGGAAGACGGGCATGACGCTCCCGGATCGCGATCTCACGACCATCGATCGCTTTCACGGACAGTTCATCCGCGCAGGGCTGGGGCTGCAGTTTCAATCGACCGGCCGGCCGGCGCGCGAGTACTACCCGACGTATCGCGATCTGCTGCTCGAAACCGATCGGCGCGGCAGGCAGCTGTGCTTTCTCGCGTCGGAGGACGACTTTCAGTTCGTGAAAGGACTCGAGGCGCGGGATCTGATCGTCCCGGTGGTCGGCAACCTCGCCGGCCCGCATGCCCTCGCGGCCATCGGCCAGGAAATCGCGAGGCGCGGCGAAAGAGTCTCGGCGTTCTACAACTCGAACATCGAAAACTACCTGTTCCGCGACGGCAGCTTCGCGCGCTACATGGAGAACGTGAAGAAACTCCCGCACTCAGACAAGAGCGTCGTCATCCGATCGCTCTTCGGCGGCTATGCGCTGCCCGAGTCGGTGCCCGGCTACTACAGCACGTCGGCCGTGCAGACCCTCAACGAGCTCATCGCCAACTGCGGATCGTCCCGCTGCCGCGGTTACTTCGACCTGCTCAGGAAGTAGGGCGACCCTTTCAGGGTCGCCGCTCGCCGGGCCTGAAAGGCCCGCCCCACGTACGGGTCAGACGACGGCGTAGACGCGGACCGGCCCGCCCGACGCGCCTTCGTGCTTCGGTCCGCCGATGATGATCGTCGCGCCTGACACAGGCACGGTATTCAGATTGGCGAGCAGCTCGACGCCATATTTCCCCGCGCCAAGAAACGCGAGATGCGCGACGAACGTCGACGCGGAGGCGATGTCGAGGCTCAGCGTGTCGACGCCGGCGCCGACAATGTCGCGCTCTTTCGTCAGGAACTTCGCGGCTTCCTCGCTGAAGCCCGGCGCGTGCATCGTGCCTTTGGCGTCCTTGTTCAGGAAACGACCGGCGTTGCCGATGCGCGACCCCCAGCCCGAGTACATCGCCACGAACGCGCCCGCCGGCAGGCGTCCATGCTGCTTCTCCCACGCCAGCACATCGTCCACGGTGACGACGGCGTCGGCGTCCTTCGCGGCGCGGCCGTCGATCGCGATGACCGCGAGCGGCGCGATGAACTTCTCCGCCGGCAGCGTGTCCGCCGTCGCTCCGCCCTGGACGAAGTGGACCGGACCGTCCAGGTGCGTGCCCGTGTGCTCGTCGAAGGTGATCTCGTTCGCAAAGAAGCCGTCCTTGGCGATCGAGAACTTCGGCTTGATCTGAATCGGCTTGAACGCCGGAAACACCGGTGTCTTCGCCGTGAAGGTGTGCGTCAGGTCGTGGACGTCGCGAAACCCTTTCGCCAGGCGCACCGGCTTCGGCTGCTGCGCGAGCGCCGGCCCTGGAGACGACGTCACGGCCGTCGCGGCCACCGCCCCGCCGAGCGTCGTCAGAAACCCGCGGCGTGACATTTCTTCACGGACAGCGTGAATGACCGTTGGTGCACACATGGAAACCTCCAGGGCAATTTCGTGGGGCGGGCCCTTCAGGCCCGCCGCTCGGCGACCCTGAAAGGGTCGCCCTACGTACGAAGCTCGGTGGCCGTGCCTGTCTCGAAGTAGGCGTCGGCCTCGCGTCCGGCCTCGAGCGATGTCGCCTCGATTCTCGCAACGAGGTCGGGCAGCGGCGTGGCGCGATCGAACGCGCTCTGCATGTCGAATGCGACCACTTCGAGCGGGCTGCGAGCGTAGCCGTGTTGCATCAGGCCGGCCGCAAACGTCGGGAGATAGCGAGGGCCGAGCACCCGCCATTCGAGCGCGTGAACAAGCTCGTGGAAGCAGGTGCTTTCCGACGCCATCGCTTCATGCAGGAAGCAGAAGTTGCGATACGTAATGCCGGTCGCCGCGACGTGCGCCATCAAGCTGAACTCGTGCAACCCCAGCGCCTCGAACGGCAGAAACGGCAGCTTCCCCACGGTCACGACGCGCACGTGCTGCAGCACGTCGTTCGGGAAGTAGTCACCGAGCCTCACGAAGCCGGCATCCGCGACTGCGCGCGACGTCGCCGAATTCGCGGCAATCAGTTCGTCAATCCACGCGCGTACCTTCGGCGCGGCCGTGCCCATACGCGCACGAAGGTCGCTAGGATCCATAGCTCTCCGCCATCCTGCGTATTGTATTGATTCCGCGCATCGTCGACGGTTGTCCCAGCGTTTTTTCGAAGACGGCGTTCGAGATCGTCGACTTGCCCTGTTTCATTTTGGACAACCAGTAGAGCTCGCGGCCCCTGATGTGAAAGTCGTCCACGGCGCTCGTGAACCCCATGACCGCCTTCACCGCCTTCGCATCGGGCGCCTGCCGAAGGAACGCGACGTTGAGCGCCACGGACCGTGCGATCGCGGCAGCCGTGAACGGCTGATGGTCGGCGGCGGCCCGCAACTCGGCGCTCGTTCTGACGAACGTCGCCACGTCGTACCCCAACGCGTCCCGCAGCCTCGCTTCGATCGCGCGTTCGAGCGCGGCCGCGTTCTTTCCCGGCCTGAGATCGAAGATCACGTTGCCGCTCGCGATGAAGGTCTCGACGTTCGTGAAGCCCTCGTCCTCGAAGAGCGCCCGCAGCCGATCCATCTTCACGACGTGTCCGCCGACGTTGATGGCCCTGAGAAACGCGATGCCTCTCATAGCGCGAGCAGGCGGTCGAGCGCCGCCTCGACGTGGATGCGTGTCGTGTCGAGCATCGGCAGATCAGAAAGCGAGGCGCCGCGGAACAGCAGCGGCAACTCCGTGCCGCCGAGAATCACGCCGTCGATGCCGTCGCGCTCCTGCATGCGGCGCATGACGGCCGTCATCCCGTCCCGCGTCTCCTGCCGGAAATTGCCGCCCACGAGCTCGGCGAAATAGCGATCGTGGACCCAGGTCCGGTCGTCGGGCTGCGGCACGACGACCGTGACGCCGTATCGAGCGCAGACGGCCGGATAGAACCCGCCGTCCATCGTGAAGCGCGTGCCGATGAGGCCGATCTTCTTCAGTCCGCGCGCGACCGCCTCTGCGGCCGTCGCTTCGACGATGCTGACGAGCGGGATCGGCGATCGCCGCGCCACCTCGTCGAAGACCAGGTGCGGCGTGTTCGACGCCATCAGCGCGACCGCGGCGCCTGCGCGATCGAGGACGGCGATCGCCGTCAACATGTACTCGACGAGCCGTTCGCGATCGCCGCTGGCCGCCATCTCGAGCAGCGATGTCAGGTCGATGCTGTTGATGACGATGGAGGGATAGCTGCCGTCGGGGACGCGCTCGCGGTACCGGTCGACGAGCAGGCGATAGTAGTCGATCGTCGATCCAGGCGCGATACCGCCGACGATGCCGAGCGTCGCCCGCCGCACGCTAGTTGCCGCCGGCGACGTCGAGGAACGCGCCGGTCGTAAAGGAGGCCTCGTCCGACAGCAGCCACAGAATGGCGCGCGCGATCTCGTCCGGCTGGCCGCCGCGTTTCATCGCGACAAGTGATTTCACCCGCTCCACGCGATCGGGCTCGCCGCCGCTGGCATGCAGCTCCGTGTAGACGTGCCCGGCGCGCACGGAGTTGACGCGGATGCCTTCCTGCGCCACTTCTTTGGCCAGCCCGGTCGTCATCGTATCGAGCGCCCCCTTCGACGCCGCGTAGTCCACGTACTCGTTCGGCGATCCGAGGCGCGACGCGCCCGACGACACGTTGACGATCGCCCCGCCGCGGCCGCCGTACTTCGTCGACATCCGCCTGACGGCTTCGCGCGCGCAGAGGAACGGACCGACGACGTTGGTCGCGAGCACGCGCGTGACGCGCGCGGCGTCCATGCCGTCGAGTCGCATCTGCTTTTCGAGGATGGCCGCGTTGTTGACGAGCGCGTCGAGCCGCCCGAGCTGCCGGTCGCAGGCGTCGAACAGCCGGACGACGTCGGCTTCGACGGAGACGTCAGCGGCGATCGCGACCGCCCGTCGTCCCGCCGCTTCGACATCGGAGACGACGCGGGAGGCCGCATCCTTATTACTGCGGTAGTTCACGCAGACGTCGTAGCCGCGGGCGGCGGCGAGCCGGGCGGTGGCGGCGCCGATGCCGCGGCTGCCGCCCGTCACGAGCAGAATCACTTGAGGACCTTGATGGTCAGGTAGCTGATTGTCGGCGTCCCGAGTTCCTTGAACCAGTGCGGTGTACCCGCGGGAATCGTGACGACGTCGCCCTTCTTCAGGCGCTGCGTCTGTCCGCCCTGGATGTCCGTGCCGCGGATCTGACCGGGCCCGGTCGTCTTGCCGCCGACGACCGTGCCGCCGACGACCAGCGTCGCTTCGCCGTCGGTGACATAGAAGATGTCCGTCTCCGTGGCGTGCACTTCCACCTGTCCCGGTCCGTTGCGATGGCTGCCGGAGACGGTGAAGTCCTTCGTCGCGACGAGCGACCCCCCGCCCGCGAGGGCCGCCGCCACTTTTTCGCTGTCTACGTGAGTCACGGCCCGCGATTGTGCCATAGCCGGCACCGCCGCCAGCGCGACAATCGTCGTCCACATCCATACGCGGTTCATATGTGCTCCTTCTGAAACGGCCATTCGGCGGCTCTTCGTGCGCGCCACAAGTATGCGCCGATCCCGACGGCGATGACGCCGAGGCCCAGCGCGATGTACTTCCATCCGCTGGTGGCGATGACAAAGACCCATCCGCTCATCGCGACGAGGCTCGGCAACGGATAGAGCCACATGCGGAACGGACGCGCGACGTCAGGGCGCCTGCGCCGAAGCGCCGTCACGGCGGGCACGATCGGCACGGCGGCGATCATCAGATAGAGCACGGTGACGGTGTTGATCAGGGCGTCGAGCTCGAGGAGCGAGCACAGGGCCGCGGCCACGCCCATGTAGGCGACTGAAAATGACGGAAAGTGTCCCGTGGGATGCACCCGAGCGAACGCGGTGAAGAAGCGGCCGTCGGACGCGGCCGCAAACGGCACGCGCGAAAACGTCAGCATGTTCGCGTAGAGGCTGCCCATCGCGATCACCAGAATCATCAGCGTCATCGCCGACGCGAACCGCGCGCCGTGCAGGCGCGCGATGAAATCCGACACGATAAACCGCGATTGGATCGCCTCCGGCCACGGCACGACGCTGATGATCGACAGGTTCATCGAGAAGTACAGCAGGCACACGATCACCACGGCCGCGAGGATCGACCGCGGGATCGTCTGCGCGGGCCGCACGACTTCCCCGCCGACGCCGCAGATGGTGTTGTAGCCGAAGTAGTCGTACGTGGCGTAGAGGGTCGCGCCGCCGAGTCCGAGCCAGAAGCCGCGAGAGAGATGAAACGCCCCTGGCGGAAACGCAATCGCGCTGAGCGTGCCGTGCGTCACGCCGTCTCCCACGATCCAGACGCCGGCGCCGAGCGTCAGCACGCCGAGCGCGAGACTCCAGCGGCCGATCGCATCGATGCGCCTGTAGATGCACGCCGCCGCGGCGGCGCACGCGGCCATGGCCAGGGCCTTCGACTGCCACGCCGTCATCGACGGATAGAGAAAGGCGGCGTAGTGCGCAAACCCGACGGCGCCCGACGCCATCACCAGCGGCATGCCGGCCATCGTCTGCCAGAGATAGAGGAAGCTGAGCAGCTGACCGGGGCCGCGCGATCCGTACGACTCGAGCAGATATTGATAGCCGCCGCCGGATCGCGGCATCGCGGCGCCGAGCTCGGCCCACACGAGCCCGTCGGCGAGCGCGACGATCGCGCCGATGAGCCAGCCGAGCATCGCCTGCGGTCCGCCCATCGCGCCGAGCAGCAGCGGAATCGTCACGAACGGGCCGACGCCGATCATCGCGAGGACGTTGACGGCCGTCGCGCCACCGGGCCCGAGGCGCCGTTCGAGTTGCGCGGACATTTCGCTCGCGCATGATAGCCCGTGCTATCCTCAGCCCGCTCGAAACAAACAAGGAGAGGGCCGCATGCGCACGTTTCCCACCGTCGCGTTGACCGCACTGCTTGGCGCCGCCGTGTTCGCCCAGGCGCCCGTGCCGAATCCGACGAACAAGACCGGCGTCATCGGGCTGATGCACGTCATCCACTCGACGAACGACGTGGAGAAGACGCTGGCGTTCTATCAGGCGGTCTTCGGGACGGGCGGCCAGGTGCGGCCGTTCGCGAGCGACGGCCCGCAGATTCTGACGAACTCGCCGGGCGCGACGCTGAAGGTCGCGATGACCCAGCTCAAGGGCGCGTTCAACTTCGAGCTGACGCAGTTCGGCAACCTCGAACGTCAGATGAACAGGCAGCCGGACATCGCCGATCCCGGCGCGCCGATGATGAAGATCCTCGTGCGCGACCTCGACGCCGTCGTCGCGAACGCGAAGAAGGTCAACGCGCCCATCGTCACGAAAGGCGGCATGCCGGTGACGGCGCCGACGCCGATTGGCAGCGCGAAGGCGATTATCATGCGCGACCCCGACGGCTACTTCATCGAAGCGATTCAGGCGACGCCGGCCATCATCGCCGCCACGGACGCGATTCCGGCGCCCGCGGGCCGGGCGGGCGCGCCTCCACCCGCGCCCGCTCCTCCGAGTCAGATCGTCGGCGCGGTGATTGGCCTCAGCGTGCGCGACATGGACGAGACGCTGAAGTACTGGAACGGCGTGCTCGCCATGGAGATGCCCGCCGCCGACACCCTCTCGAGCGATCAGGCGATGCTGGATCTGATGGGCCTGCCGAAGGGCGCGTCGTACCGCATGTCGAGCGGCGTGATCTCCGGCAGCAAAGCGCGCATCGAGATGATCGAGATCAAGGGCGTGCCGCGCAAGCCGTTCGACCTGCGCGTGACGGACGCGATGGCCTGCGGTATGGCGATCCAGGTCGGCCACATCCGCGAGCTGCTCACGAAGATCAAGGCGAACGGCGGCCGCGTCCTCTCGCGCAACGAGGAGCTCGTCGAGTGGAGCGCGACGCTCCGGAATGTGTTCGTGAAAGATCCGAACGGGCTGAATCTCGAGCTCGTCGGCAGCGCCGACCCGAAGCTCTAGGTCCGCCTAAAGGCGGACACTACCGAAGAGCAACGCCGCCCTACGTACGTGGGGCGACCCTTCCAGGGTCGCCTATTTCAGCGTCACGTCAAACGTGGCGTGACACATGTCCGCCATGTCCTGCGTGACGTCGACTCTCTTTTCATCCTTCCTGATGTCCCACGTCATCGGCCTGGCCTTGTCGGGCAGGCCTTCGATGCGGGCTTTCCCTTCCGCGCTCGTTCCCACTTCAAGATCCGCGCGCTTCACGCCGCCAAATCCATAGCGCACCCGCACGTGCACCATCGCCGCGTACACGGGCTTGCCGCCGGCGTCCTTGACGGTGAAGTCGGCGGAGCACGATCCGCCGAGCGCGGCTTTCATCAGCGTGACGTCGGGCGGTTTAGCGGGCTGCTGCGCGAGAATGGCTGTGGCGAGGACGGCTGCGGCAATCATTCCTCTACCTTACTTCAACGGCGATCTCGGTCTTCAGAGAGGTCGCGATAAAGCAATCGTCATGCGCGCTGTGATGCAGCGCCTGCATCTCATCGGCCGTCGGTGTCTTGTCCCCGGAACAGGTGACGTGCGGGCGCAGCGTGATCCGCGACATGAACATCTTGCCGGCCTCGTTCTTCTCCAGCACGCCGAACGCCTCGTCCTCATAGCGATCGACGACGAATCCGCGCTTCGCGGCGAAGAACAGGAAATACAGCATGTGGCAGCTCGACGCGGACGCGACGAGCGCCTCTTCGGGATCGACGGCGTCCGTCGCCGACAGCGGCACGGGGACGACGGATGGCGACGACGAGGCCCTGACCGTCACGCCGCCGTCGAACGCCCATTCGTGCGCCCGGCTGTAGCGGTTGTCCACGAACTTCTCGGCGCTCTGGCGGGCCCACGTCACTTTCGCTTCGTATTTGTGGCTCATAGGTCCCTCAATGCTGCCGGAACGTCCTCGATGCCGTCAACGACGCGGAAGGCGGCGTCGAAGCGCCCGCCGCGCGTCAGCGGCGTCGGAATGACGATGCAGCGGATGCCGGCGGCTGTGGCCGCTTCGAGCCCCCGCTCGGAGTCTTCGATGGCGATGCATTCCTCCGGCTCGACACCGGCGCGCTCGATAGCCATCAGATAGGGATCGGGATGCGGCTTGACGCGGGGAAAATCGGCCGACGTCAGGATGAAATCAAAGTACCGAAGCAGGTCGCAGCGCTCGTGGATGACGTCGAAATGATCCTTGCGCGAGCTGGTCACGACGCCCATGACGTACTTCCCGCGCAGCTGCTCGAGCGTGCCGGAGACGCCGTCGATGGCGGACGCATGCTGCCGGAGCAGATCGCTGTAGCGATCGTTGCGGTCCTGCCGCAGCCGCGCGATCTCGTCCTCCGACGCGCCGCGTTCCGTGAGCAGATGCCAGGCGCCCGTGCCCTGCCGCAGAAAGAACTCGACGTAGTCGCCGTGGGAGAGCGGGACACCCGCGGCCGCCATCACGTCCTGCGTGGCCTGGAAGTACAGCCGCTCGGTGTCGACGAGCACGCCGTCGTTGTCCCAGAAGATCGCCTTGATCATGCGTACTGCTGGAGCCAGTCACGGACGCGCTGCTCTGCCGCCGCCCGCTCCGGACTGCCGGGAGGCGCCACGGCGACGTCCAGTCCGAGCGTCTTGAGCTGTTCGTTGAGCGTGCGATCGACCGTCACGAATGCGCGAAGCTGCTTGAGCACGGTCATCGTATCCGGGAGCGTCCGGCGTCCCGATGCAAGATCTCTTTGTACCAGACCGATGAGCCGCCGGACAACCTCGCCAGATTCCTTCCCGCCGCCGGCCTCATACAGGCACTCGCGCAGACGCGTCAGATCATCAGCCGGTGTCGTCGCGATCTCGGCGAAGGCAACCGGCGCGCCGGCATCGCGGCCGATCACTTCGTCTGCCCAGCGGATGACTTCGTCGCCGCGAACCAGTCCCAGCAGCAGCGCCGCCCGATAGAGCGCGGCCTCGTCAGCGTACTCGCCGGTCACGGCTCGAGGTTGATGGCGTAGTACGCGATGGTCTTGGTCGGAACCTCTTTGAACCAGTGCGGCGTCTTCGCGGGGACGGTAATCACATCGCCCTTCGTCAGGTGATATGTCGTCCCGCCTTCGACTGAGGCCGCGCGCGTCTGGCCTGGAGCCGTCTGCCTCGCGCCGACCAGCGTGCCGCCGGTGACGAACGTCGCTTCGCCCTCGGTGATGATGAAGATGTGATTGGTCTTCTCGTGGACTTCGACCTCGCCGGCGCCGCGGCGGTTGGCCAGCATCACGAGTCCTTTGTCGCCGATGATCTGCCCGCCTTTGACGAACGTCGACGCGGCCTTGTCGTGCGGGACATACGTCACGCTCGTGGGCACGCCGTCCGCAATCATGACCGCCGACGCCGCGAATACGAATGACGCAAGAGCAACTGTCTTCATGAGATCTCCTTCTCTTCTGGCAGAGTCTATCGCCGGAACGCCGCGACCATTGCGAAAATCCCGAAGACGAGGATGGCCGCGCCGGAGAGCCGGTTCACCGATCGCATCCATGCGTCACCCATCCGTGATCGAAACAGCGAGACGCCGTTGCTGAGAAGCAGCCACCAGAGGGCCGAGCCGAGAAACACGCCGGCAACGAGGGCAGCCGCCGAAACGTAATCGGCGGCCGCGCCCACGCCGAGGCCGGCGAAGATCGCCACGAACGAAAGGATCGTCATCGGGTTGGTGAGCGTCAGAATGAACGTCGACACGTACGCGGACAGCAGGCCGTCGCCGCGAGTCTTCGCCGCCTGCTCCACCGGTGCGCTGACGAACGTCCGCACGCCGAGATAGCAGAGGAACACGCCGCCGAAGAGCCCGAGCCAGAACTTCTGCGCGACGAGGACGCCGGATACGGCCGTGAGTCCGAACGCGGCGACGCCGCCGTACATCGCGTCGGCCGTGGCAGCGCCAAGACCGGTCGCGAGGCCGACCGCGCGGCCGTCCGAGAGCGATCGCCTGATGCAGAGCACGCCGATGGGGCCGACCGGCGCGGCGATCGAGAACCCGAGGACGAGCCCTTTCAGCAGGAGGTCCGCGGTCACGCCGTGCGCCTCGCGAGCAGGATGCCGGCAATCACAATCGAGCCGCCGGCGATCTGCGCGAGCCCGAGCGGCTCGTTGAGCACGAACCGCGCGAGCACGGCAGCGACAACGGGCTGAATGAGGAGCGTCAGCGACGAGAACGTCGCCGGCAGCCACGCCAGCGAGAACGTGATGAGCCCCTGCCCTCCCGCGTGGACCAGCCAGCCGAGACCGACGAGGACGAGCCATCCGGCGAGCAGGTGGGGCACGAACGCCGGCTCGAACACGAGCGCGATCGGCAGAATGCAGATCGCCGCCGCCGTCGTGCTCCACAGCATCACGATCGGCGTGGAGAACCGCGCGCGGGCACGACTCAGCATCACGAAGTAGCCCGCGTAGAACCCGGCTGCGACGAGCGCGACGGCGTCGCCGCGAAGGTGGCCGCCGGCGGCCGTCGAAAAACGGCCTCCGTTGAGGACGATGACGCCGATCACGCTGAGCGCGAGGCCGGAAAGGAACGCGCCGCTGACGCGCTGCCGCAGGAACAGCCAGCTCGCAAGTGTGACGAAGACCGGCGCCATGTTGGCGAGCAGCGTCGAGTTGGTGACCGACGTCATGTGCAGCGAGATGTGCCACGCCACGAGATCGCCGGCGAGACAGATGCCAGGCAGCGCCGCCGTGAGATGCTCGCCTGCGCGATCCGGGAGCCTGGAGGCCTGCCCGTCCCGGGCGCCTTTCGCAAACAGGAGTGTCAGCGGCACGAGGGCAAGCGCCAGCCGCCAGAACGCGGTGGCAATCGGGCCGATCTGCGACAGCCGGACGAGAATCGGCGAGCTGCCGAGAAAGATGCCGCCGAGGACGAGCGCGCCGATCGCGCGGCCATTCCCTGCCGCGCTCACGCGCCGGCCGAGCGCTTCTCGGCGTCGTAGAACAGCAGGTCGACGTTTCCGGGAGTGTGGCCGAGGACGCGCAGCAGCAGCGCCACCTGGCCGCGATGATGGACCGCATGGTTCGCGGCATGTTCCAGCATCTCGCCCACGGTCATCTGGCGCGGCTTGCCCGGCGGCAGCTCGAACTCCACCACGCGCAGGAGGTCGTCGTCCTTCAGCGTTCCCAGGAACTCGCGGGCATAGCCTTCGACAATCGCCCACTGGTCGACGAGCGACGAGACCGTCGGATAGTCGTCGGCCTTGAGCGCCGGTCCGCGTGACGGACCGCCGCAGCGATCGAGCCACCCCCACTCGGCGCTCAGGGTGTGCACCAGTGTGTTTCGGATCGATCCGTAGCTGCCCGCGACGTTCTGCGTGAACTGCTCAGGCGTCAGCTGCGTGAGGACCCCCACGAGCTTCTGATTCGCCCAGTAGCCGTAGTCGTAGCGCCTTGCGAGATCGTGCACGGCCATGGCTGACGATCCTAACGCATCAGATGCGCGCGAACGACGCGCTCGTCGAGCTCGATGCCGAAGCCGGGGCGATCGGGCACGCGCAGCGTGCCGTTCTCGAATCGCTCCGCCGGGGACACGACGTCGTGACGCCAGTCGATCTCGCCCCACTGGAACTCGAGCAGCCGGAAGTTCTTCAGCACGGCGCAGACCTGCACGTTGGCCGCCGTCGAGATCGGCCCGCTCGGGTTGTGCGGCGCCACCTCCACGCCGTCCTGCTCGGCGGCCGCGGCAATGTGCGTCAGTTCGAGCAGGCCGCCGCAGTGCTTGACGTCGGGCATGATGACGTTGACCGTCCTGTTCCGGCTGAGCGGCGCGAACCCGGCGACGCCGTAGAGCACCTCACCCGCCGCCATCGGCTGCTGGATGCGGCGCCGGATCTCGCGCGTCTCCTCGATGCGCTCGGGCGCGACCGGCTCTTCGTACCAGGACAGCTTCGCCGGCTCGAGCCGTTTGGCGACGCGCTCGGCGAGCGCCACGTCGAAGAAGCTGTGACAGTCGCACATGACCTCGACGTCCGGCCCGACGGCGTCGCGCATGGCGGCCACGCACGCGATGCCGTTCTCGACGGCAGCCTCAACGAGCGCCGGCGACGAGCCCGCCGGAGGAAATCCGTCCCAGGGCGCGCCCTTCACCGCGCGAAATCCATCCTTCACCGCGGCTCTGGCGGTTGCCGCAAACCCCGCCGGCGTCCTCGCCGTCGTCGCGCGATTGATGTTGGCGTACACCGGCAGCGTGTCTCGCAGCTTGCCGCCGAAGAGCGCGTACGTGGGAACGTCGAGCGCCTTTCCTGCGAGATCCCAGAGCGCCTGCTCGATCGCGCTGAAGGCGGTCGCCGTCGCCAGGCCGCCCTTCGCCGCAATCGGACCGCCGCGCTGGCGATAGGCGCCGATCTCGAGTGGAGATTGCCCCTTGATGATCTCGAAGAACCCGCGCAGCTCAGCTTCCATTCGCGCGGCGTCCTGGACGGTCGTGTTGGCGAAACCGAACGCGTCGGAGGCTTCGCCCAGTCCGGTCAGGCCGGCGTCCGTCCGCAGGCGAACGATCAGCCACACCGTGCGCGAGGTCGCGCGGACGGGCAGCAGCTCGACACCGGTCACCCGCAGCTTCGGCGCCGCCTCGAGCATGCGCGACTGTAGCAGCATCAACCCCGCCGCGACGCCGCCACCCGAGGCCAGAAACGCTCTCCGGTTCAACGTGGGACCTCCTGGTCAGACGCGTACGCAAAATCGGCGGCAAAGCCGCAGCGGCCGACGACCTCCCAGCCGAGCGGCGGATCGTCCACGCGCATCAGCTCCGTGCGCACTTCCTCGCCTGGATGATCGTGTCCGGGGATGCCGCACGACACCGCGCCGAGCGGCGATGCGACGAGCGTCGCGCCACGGACGACGACGTAGTCGCTTGCGCGGATGCTCCATCGCTTCGGCCGATGATCGAGCTCGATATGCGCGGGCTTCACCGCGTACACCTCGCCGATCACGGCCGCGTAGTTCTTGAGCGCGGTGCCGCCGGCGCGGCCGGTGAAGATGTCCGCCAGCGCGTGCTGCTGCGCGGCGTTCGCGCGCTCGTCGACGTACAGGAACACGCGCCACGGCTTGCCCAGTTCATCGTCTCGATACGATCCGGCGAGGACCGCGTCGAGACCAGTGAGGTCGATCGATCCGAACGCGCCGTCAAGGACTCGCCACGACAGCGCGAAGCTGCAGACGCCGTACGTCGACCCGGTCGTCAGCTTCTGTCCGCCCTGCCGGCGGCATGGGCAGATCGCGTCGCAGTTGCAGGCTTCGAAGTACGACCCGGAGACGTGCCAGTCAGCCATGTTAGTTGAAACCGAGCGCCTGCTTCACAGCGCTGTTGTCGATCGCGCGCACGCCGTTGCGATCCAGCCGCCACTTGTCCATGTACTGGCCGGGTTTGATCAGGCGGACGTGCGAGTCTTCGAGAAAGCGTTCCAACGTGGGATCCGAGTACGGCTGCGGCACGCCGGCGTTGAACGCGCCCCACAATCCGTCCCAGTGCACGGGCAGATACGCCTTCGGCTTGAGGACCGGAAGGACGAGCTGCGCAATCGGCAGTCCGCCGGTGCCGATCCACAGATCGACCGAGTCGAGTTTCTCAGCCGCGAGCGCCGCCTTGAGATTATCGAGCGGCGCGCCGTAGCTGGCGCCGCCGACGACGATCGGGGCCCGCAGGTCGACCGGGCTCGCCGAGTTCTGAAAGAACCAGCTGAAGCGGCCGTCCGGGCTGTCGACGACAAAGAGGTAGGCGCGATTGCCGCCGCCATTTGGAAAATCCTCGGCAACGCCGGCGCGGAGGCCGCCCGTCTTCGGATCCCGCCGCGGCGTCGCGTCGAGCTCGACGGGATTGTGCTGCTCTGGATTCACCGCGGGATCGCCGCTGTGGTTCCAGCGGACGACGCGCAGCGTCACGCCCTGTCCCAGCGACATCCGCTCGCCGCCGTAGACAGCGGTGCACCGCTTCTCCGGAATGTCTTCGGCCATCGCCTGGAAGCAGGTGGTTTTCGAGCCGATGATCCGCGCGCCGGTCAGCCGCGACCACGTGGCGGTGTCGAACGCGTGATCGAAGTGGCTGTGCCCGGTCAGCAGGAGGTTGACGCTCGAGCGTCCGCCGAGCGCCGCCATGACTCGCCGGACTGCATCCACATCGGGTGTGAAAGATCGGTTGGTCGTCGCGAGCCCGCCACCGCCGCCGGAGAACGCCGCCTGCGGCAGGCGCGTGATGTAGCCGTCGGTGAGGATCCGCAGCGGACCAATCTGGTAGTAGATGTTCGAGATCGACATCCACGTCATGTCGACGTACGACGGACCGGCCGCGCGCGCGGGCGCCATCAGGCAGACGGCCACGAGTCCGATCGCGAAGAGCTTCTTCAGCAATTGAATCTGTCCAGCATGATACAGGTCGTGCGCCGCCGCGCCGGAAATGAGGAAGTCGTGGCGATGGCTGCGGCTTTTCGCAACGGCCTTGCGCAACAGTCGATGCATGTCGGCGAGCAGCGTGACATCGGCCCGCCACGCGCGCTCGCTGGCGTCCTGGGGACGCGTGAACCAGTTCGAGCCCTTCAAAGGAAACGATCCTCGAGGCTCGTCCGTCAGCTTCCGCCAGACGACGTACTTCCAGTAGGCCGCGTGCACCACGATTTCCCAGATGTTGTGCCGCCGGGGTCGCGGCCGCCGGCTCGCCTGCGTCGCCGACACGCCGCGGATCGACCCGCGCAGGTTGGCGCCATGCCACGACCGTTTGTCGTACGCCTGATCGAGGATCGCCAGCAGTTGCCGGCTGCGAGCGTCACCGCGCATGACGCGCCTCGTAGACTCTGCCGCCAAGCCAGCACTGCGGGATCGCCAGGACGACGATCGCGATGGGATACCACCGGGGCCCAAGGCCCAGGTTCCAGGTGGCCACGACACCCACAAGCCCGAGGACGACGCCGACGTAGCCAAGCCTCATAGCGTGCTTCATCGGCTGGTCCGGCGCGAGTCGCGCGGTGAGCCAGGCGCCGGCGACGCTGATGACGATGCGATAGGACGTCGCCAGCACGGCGAGTGTGTCGTCGATCGGCTGATCCATCGGCGGGAAGACGTGGACGGTGTGCAGCACGATGTCGACGAGCGTCGTCACAACAACGATGACGATGACACCCGCAGCCACTGCCCCGGTCGACTTCCAGT
>Ga0315281_10002637_pt1 | contig 26560 bp, 20 predicted proteins | sample YL17G07_0_MG_FD_204540 | JGI IMG/M metagenome (GOLD analysis project Ga0315281, IMG submission 204540) | Sediment microbial communities from Yellowstone Lake, YNP, Wyoming, USA - YL17G07_0 | ecosystem: Environmental > Aquatic > Freshwater > Lake > Sediment | place: USA: Wyoming | collected... | reverse complement strand
AGCTCTCTCCTGCCCGTCCTCCGGCGCGATTCGACCCCTGTGGTCAAATCAACGGCCAGCGACGGCATGGAGCCGGACGCCGTCATCGAGAGCGAGGCGTTCACGGTCCGTCGCGTTCGCGTGCGTCGCGGGCGAGAGCCCTAGCCTCTTAGCAGATCCTTGAATTTGCCCTATAATGGAATTGTAAGAGGCTGCTGATCCGCGGAGGATGAGCAATGGCAGACGTTGTGATAGTCGTCGACATGCTGCGCGGCTTTCTCGAAGAGGGCCGCGCCCTCGACTGCGGACCGAGCGCCCGCGCTATAGTCCCCAACGTCCGCCGTCTCCTCGAAGCCGAGCAGCGGCGCGGCTCCCGCCTCATCTTCCTCGCCGACACGCACGACCCCGACGATAAGGAGTTCGAGATGTTCCCGCCGCACTGCGTCCGCGGCACAGAGGAGACGGAGGTGACGCCGGAGCTGGCAGGCTTCGCGACAGAGATCATCCCCAAGCGGCGCTACAGCGGCTTCTTCGGCACGAACCTCGATGCGCGGCTGCGTGAGCTTGCGCCGGCGAAGATAACCGTCTGCGGCATCTGCACCGATATCTGCGTGATGCACACCACCGCCGACGCCCGCAACCGCGACTACCCGGTGGAGGTGCCGGTCGACTGCGTCGCTACCTTCGACGAAGAAGCACACCGCTGCGCTCTCCAGCACATGGAGAAGGTGCTCGGCGCAAAGCTCGTGCGGGCAGCGCCGGAGTCCAGCTAGAAGACGAGCGTAAGGAAGCGCGTTGGACAGACCCGAACCGCCAATCTTTCCCTCGGTCCTCATGGGCCATACCGCCGATATCTACTTCCTGCGCACTCGCGAGGTAATGGAGCGCGCCGGTCTGGACCCTCGCGCGTCGATGGAGCTGTTCCCGGCCCGCGACGGCCTCCTCTGCGGCATGCGGGAGGTCGTCGCGCTGCTCAAGCAGGTCCTTCCGCCCGACAGCGAGGTCTGGGGCCTCGAGGAGGGCGAGACGATGTCGCGCAAGGAGACCATCCTTCGCATCACGGCGCCCTACCAGTCATACGGCATCTACGAGACGGCGCTCGCCGGCTTCCTGGCGCAGGAGAGCGCCTGGGCGACGGCCGCCCGGGAGTGCGTTGACGCTGCCGACGGCGTGCCCGTCATCAGCTTCGGCGCGCGTCACGTCCATCCGAACGTCGCGGCGGTCATGGACTATGCGGCGGTTATCGGCGGTTGCGTCTCATGCTCTTCCGTCGAAGGCGCGCGACTCGCCGGCGTGGCCGCCGCAGGCACCATGCCGCACGCGCTCATCATTTGCTTCGGCGATACGGTCGCGGCGGCGCTCGCCTTCGATCAGCACCTTCCGCCGGACGTGCCGCGTACCGTCCTCGTCGACACCTTCCGCGACGAAGCGGAGGAGTCGCTGCGCGTGGCCGAGGCGATGAAGGAGCGCCTTCAGGGAGTGCGCCTCGACACGCCGGGAGAGCGCGGCGGCGTGACGCCCGACCTCGTGAAAGAGGTGAGGGCGCGACTGGACCTCGCGGGCTTTTCGCAAGTGGAGATCTTTGTTAGCGGTGGCGTGACGCCGGAGCGCATCGTCAGGATGCGCGAGGAGGGCGCGCGCGTCGACGGCTACGGCGTCGGCAGCTACATCACCAGCGCGCCGCCGATTGACTTCACGGCGGACATCCACGAAATTGAAGGCCGTCCGGTGGCCAAACGAGGTCGAATACCGGGCATCACCCCCAATCCGCGTCTGAAACGCCTCCTGTAGCGCTAGCCCTGGAAATTCGTTAACATACGTTCCTGTCCTGACTTCGACCCCGTGGCGTTACGGGCTACTCCAAAGGCGCAAGGAAGCCGACTCCGCCCGATTCCGATTCGCGGGTCCGGACCCCTTGCTCGCCGGTACAGGGAGCGTGCGGCGTGCGAAGCGGCCTAGTGTATCTGCTGGCAACAGCGCTGGTTGCCTCGTCCCTGCTGATGAGCGGCACCCTCGCACGCGGCTCGGCCGACCTGCTGCTCGACGAGGGCTTCGAAGACGGCGTCGCCGGCTGGGCTGCCGACGGCGGTGATTTGGCCGCAACGTCAGCCCGTGCCCACGAAGGCGTCCGCTCCGCGATGTTCGTCACGAATGGCGACGGTAACATCTACCACTCGCAGATCGCCGTTCAGCCTGGCTGCAGCTACAATCTCAGTGCGTTCCTTTTCAAAGACGACGCCCGGGTCGAGTCAATCACGCTCCGCATCGGGTGGCAAAACGCCGGCCGAATGCCGATCGGGAATAGCCCGGTGAAGTTGACGGGGGACGATGCCTCATGGAGGTACATTACCGTTGCCGACACTTCTCCGGGCGAAGCCGCCTTCGCGACCGTTCAGGTCAGCGTCGTCTCGCCTGACGGTGGCGTGCTCTATCTCGACGACGTCCAGTTCGAGGGCCCGCCGGCGCTCCCCGCCACCGCGACGCCATCCGCAACGGAGAGTCCCCCGCCGGAGCCTTCGCCGACTGCGACAGCAGCCTTGAGCAGCACGGCGACGCCCACTCGCGTCGCGTCGCCCACGCCGAGCGCCGTCCCGAGCGCGACCCCCACGGCCGGCGTCCGCAGTTCACTCATCAACGGCGGCTTCGAGGACGCCGACGACGGCGTGCCCAGCGGCTGGTCGAAGTACGGCGGCGAACTGTCGCAGACGGCTGCGCACTACCGCAACGGCGGCCATTCGGGCGCGTTCCGCAGCACGACCGATTCGACCAAGTGGGTGTATCAGGCGCTGACGGTGTCGGGCGGCAGCGCCTACCAGTTCGATGCCTACGTCCTCCTCGACGACCCGGCCGCGCGTGAGGTTTTTCTACGCATCTCCTGGTACGAGAGCGACGACGCCAGCGGCAGCGCAATCGCCGTATCAGATTCGCCGACGCGCCTCAGCGGCAGAGATCCATCGTTCCGTTACCTGACGACGGGCGCAGCACTGGCGCCGCAGACGGCACGGTCCGCCAGATTCAGGGTCATGCTGGCGCCTGTGTCGTCGGCGCCCGCGACGGTCTACTTTGACGACGCGTCGGTGCAGCAAGTTGCGCCGGAGCTTGCCGCTACGCCCGCGCCTCCTCCTGCCGCCGACGAGGAGTCGGAGGACAGCGGCGGCGCGGCGGGGGAACTGGCAGACGGCCAGAAGCCGCCCAACGCTGCGTCGGGAGCTAGCGCGCTGCAGCAGGGAGAGTCGCGGTTCGCCGTAAAGGTGAACGAGGTCATGTACGACCCGTCGCAACCCGGCGACGAAGCGCCCTGGGAGTGGCTGGAGCTGTACAACGCGGCCAGCGAGCCGGTCGACCTCGCGGGCTGGACGCTGAGCGACAACAGCGAGACCGATAAGTTGCCGTCCCTTATGCTCGGGCCGCACGGATATGCCGTCATCGCGGCGAGCGAGCGTTTCCGCGACAGCTACCCGGCCTTCGGCGGCGCAGTCCTAACGCTAGGAGACGGCCGCATCGGGAACGGGCTGGCCAACAAGGGCGACCATGTGTTGCTCTACGACCCAACCGGCAGGCTCGCCGACGGCGTCTCCTGGGGCGACGACGCGAGCGTGCTGGCGCCGGCCGTTGGAGCCGTGGCGCCCGGCCATAGCATCGAGCGCTCGCCGCCGGGACAGGACACGGACACGGCCGTTGATTTCGTCGACAACGCTAATCCGTCGCCGGGCAGAGGCATCGGCGAGGCTGCCGTGGCGGGCGCCGCAATCGAGCGACAGGCCGCCGGGAGCAGCACGCTGTCGCCGCCTGAGCGTGCGGTGCAGGAGGCGTCTAGCAGTGTCCTGCCACGACTGATGGCGTCGTTTGTCGCTGGCATCCTGGCGCTGGCCGTCGGGCTTTCTGTCGGCGCGTACTGGCGGCGGCGGTTCGTCCCGTGGCCGTAGATTCCGGGTGCGCCGAAAGGCATACGTCTCTAGACCGATATCCACCAAGACCGATAAATAGGTGGGAAGCCTGGCCTTTATCGCCCGTTCTTGCCCGCGCCGAGAGGCGCTGCCTATAATCAAAAGGAGCGCGAGCAATGGAAAGGACGTCTGGAGGAAACATGGAGACGGAAGACCCAAGTCCCCCAACCAAGATAGCCCTTGACGGGCCGGTTGCCTGCGGCAAGAGCGCCGTCGGCAGTCTGGTGGCGCGTCGCCTCGGTTTCCGCTTTCTGGACACAGGCATGATGTACCGTGCTGTTACGTGGCTGGTGCTGGAGCGGGGCATCGACCCTGAGGATGAAGAGGCGGTGACGAAGCTGGCCGGGGAAGTCAAGATGGAGGTCAGCGCCGCGTTGCCCGACTCGGAGGGGGCCAGCCGTGTGAGCGTGGACGGCCGGGACGCGACCGACTTCCTCGTGCGACCCGACGTGGAAGCCGCCGTCTCCCTCGTCTCGCGATTGCCGGCGGTCAGGGAAGCGATGGTCAGGCTACAGCGTGAGATTGCGGAGCACGGCCAGATCGTCGTCGCCGGACGCGACATCGGCACGGTCGTTATGCCGGACGCCGACCTGAAGGTGTACCTGGACGCCTCGCGACTGGAGAGGGCGCGCCGGCGTTACGAACAGGCGCGACTCCGCGGCCAGTCGATTACCCTGAAGAGCGTCCTGGACGAGTTGGAGCGCAGGGACGGTATCGACAGTTCCCGCGAGACCTCACCGCTGCGCGCGGCTGACGACGCCGTGGTCCTGCCGACGGACGGCCTGAACCCCGATCAGGTCGTCGAGAGGATATTAGCGCTGGCACGGTGAAGCACATAACCCCGCCCTTCTACTGGTCCCTCCTCGGTGTAGTGAGGGCGATCGTCTTCAGTCTCGCCCGGGTGGAAGTCATCGGCAAAAAGAACGTGCCGCGCAAAGGGCCCCTCATCATCGCCTCCAACCATTTCAACAACGCCGACCCTCCTGTGCTGGGGGCGACGATGCCTCGCCGCCTGGTGTTCATGGCGAAAAACGAGATGTTCCAGTGGCCCATTCTCGGGCTCGCTGCGCGGCTCGGTGGCGCCTTCCCGGTCCGTCGCTCCGAAGCCGACCTCGGCGCTCTGCGAAAGGCGGGCGAAGTCCTGCACAACGGTGAGGCGCTTGCCATGTTCCCGGAAGGCACTCGTAGCACGGACGGCAAGATGCACAAGGCGCATCCGGGCACGGCGCTTCTGGCGCTTCGAAGCGAGGCGCCGGTCCTGCCTGTCGCCATCAGCGGCACTGAGAACATCGTCCTCATCAGGCTTCCACTCGATCTTTTGCGTCGGCGCCGGCCGCGCGTCCGCGTCGTCGTCGGGCAGCCGTTCTTCCTGCCGCCGGTGGAGCGCATAACCGCCGACGAAGTGGAACGCTGCACGGACGTCATCATGGGGCGAATTGCCGCCCTGCTGCCGCCGTCGCACCGCGGGGAATATGCGAATATGGTTCCCGCCGCATCGGACCCCGAAAGGCCACAGTAACCGACGATGGAGATCATCCGCGCGAGCGACATGGGCTTCTGCTTCGGCGTGCGCCGCGCCGTCGAGATGGCCGAGAAAGCGGCGGCAGAGCTCGGCGAGCTGTCGAGCCTCGGCTCCGTCGTCCACAACCGCCAGGTCGTCGAGCGCCTCGCCGGGCTGGGCGTGCGCGTTGTCGGAAGCCCCGCCGACGCGCGCGGTGGCGCCATCATCATCCCGTCGCACGGTGTCGCGCCGGAGGTGATGGCGGAGGCCACGCGTCTGGGCCTGCGCGTAGTCGACGCCACCTGCCCTATGGTCACTCGCTCGCAGCAGTGGGCGAAGCGGCTGTCGCGCGACGGCTTCACGGTCATCATTTTCGGCAACCCGGACCACCCGGAAGTGCGCGGCGTCCTGGGATGGGCGCAGGGAAAGGGGATGGCTTTCCCGGACGGGAACGCCCTGCAGTCCATCCTCTTGCCCTCCCGCATCGCCGTGCTGTCGCAGACGACGCAGACGGAGGCGCGTTTCGCGTCTTTCGTCGGCAGCCTCCTCGACCTCCACCTGAAGGGCGTCCGTGAGATGCGGGTCATAAACACGCTCTGCAACGCCACGACAAGCAAGCAGGCGGCGACCCAGGAGCTGGCAGGAAAAGTCGACCTCATGATCGTCGTTGGCGGGCGGGAGAGCGCGAACACACGCCACCTGGCAGAGGTCGCCCGGGCCGAGGGTGTCGAGACGCACCAGGTAGAGGAAGCATCCCAGATCGACGCCGCATGGCTGCGGGATCGCGCCAGGATCGGCGTCACCGCGGGCGCGTCCACGCCCAACGGGGCAATCGCTGCCGTGGTGGCGCGACTCCAGGAGATCGCCTGATGCCCCTTGCCCGCCGGCCGGCCGGCGGTACAATCCTGCACGTCGCTCCCGAAAGCCTCGCCGAGCGGACCGGACTGCGCCCCGACGACAGGCTCCTGGCCATCGACGGCCATCCGCTGCGCGACGCGATCGACTTCCACTTCTATGCCGCGGAGGAGCGTTTTCGCCTTACTTTCCGGCGCGGCGGCCGCGAGATGGACGTCGAAGTCGAGCGGCGCCTCGGTGAAGACCTCGGCGTCGGGTTCGAATCGACGGTCTTCGACCGCGTCCGCACCTGCAACAACGACTGCTTCTTCTGCTTCCTGAAAGGCTTGCCGGCGGGCTTGCGCGCCTCCCTTTACGTGAGAGATGATGACTTTCGTCTGAGCTTCAGCCAGGGCAACTTCGTCACGCTGTCGAATCTCACGGCCGCCGACTGGCTACGACTCGACGAGCAGCGCCTCAGCCCGCTCAACGTCTCCGTCCACGCGACCGAGCCCGACCTGCGACGCCGGATGCTGCGAACCCGCCGCGCGCCGGACGTCGTCGAGCAATTGCGGCGGCTGGGCGATCTGGGCATCCGCGTCAACACGCAGGTCGTTCTCTGTCCCGGCCTCAACGACGGCGAGCACCTGGCGCGCACCGTCCACGACCTGGCGCAGCTCCACCCGACAGTGCAGTCGATAGGCGTCGTGCCCGTCGCGGCGAGCCGGCACGCCTGGGCGCAGGCCCACGTTGAGGAAAAGGCGCGGCTTGGCCCCTGCACACCGGAATATGCCCGTCGGGTCATCGCCCAGGTGCGGCCGTGGCAGCGGGACTTCCGCCGGCGCCGCGGCGTCGACCTGGTCTACCCGGCGGACGAGTTCTACCTGGCCGCCGCCGTGCGGCTGCCGGCATCGTCGCGCTACGACGGCTATCCGCAGTTCGAGAACGGCATCGGCATGACGCGCAGCCTGATCGACGACTGGCGCCGGCTGCGACGACGGCTTGCCACAGGCAACTTCCCGCGTCCGGATCATAGGCGGATGACGCTCGTCTGCGGGAGGCTCATCGCGCCCACGCTGTCGCGCCTGGCGTCGGAGCTGGCGTCGCTTGTGGGGATCGACGTGCGCGTCGTTCCGGTGGAGAACCGCCTCTTCGGGCCCCGCGTCACGGTCTCCGGCCTGCTGGCGGGGGCCGACATCATCGAAGCGCTGCGGGGCCATGAGCTCGGCGATCTCGTCGTGCTACCGCGCCACGCCCTCGACCATGCCGGCGCCCTCTTCCTCGATGACGTCACGCCCGACGATGTGAGCGCTGCGCTGGCAACCCCTGTCGCCTTCGCCTCGACGATCAGCGACGTGCTCCATCTCTAGAGGCTGGCCTCTGTGCAACTGTCGCGCGCCTAGAGTAAAATGGCGCTGTAGGGCCGTTCCAGATGGGAGAGGGAGGCAGGAAGCCTTGTGTGGCATCATCGGATACGTTGGCCCGCGCCAGGCGGGACCCCTGTTGCTCGAAGGCCTGCGGAGGCTGGAGTACCGCGGCTACGATAGCGCCGGGATCGCCGTCATGAACGGCAGCGGCGTTCCTTCCCTGGTCAAGTCTGTCGGAAAGCTGGAAAGCCTTGCCGACTGCTTGAACGGCTGCTTCCCGGAAGGGACCATCGGCATCGGCCACACGCGCTGGGCGACGCACGGCCGCCCCAGCGACACGAACGCCCACCCTCATTGCGATTGCGATAGCGATGTCGTCGTCATCCACAACGGTATCGTCGAGAACTACCTTCCCCTCCGGCAGAAACTGCGCGAGAAAGGACACACCTTCCGCTCCGACACCGACACGGAAGTGATCCCGCACCTTATCGAGTCGGAGCTGGCGCAGGGGCTATCACTGGTCGACGCTGTGCGACGCACGATCAGCCAGATCGACGGCGCCCACGCGCTGCTGGTCATGTCGGCGTGCCAGCCGGACACGGTCGTGGCGGCGCGCGTCGGGAACGCGGGCGGCGTCGTCGTCGGCTACGGCGACGGCGAGATGTTCCTCTCCAGCGACCTGCCGGCGCTCCTGCCGCACACCAACCGGATGGTCTTCCTCACCAACGGCGACGTTGCGGCCGTCACCTCGCAGGGCGCGACATACTGGGCCGCCGACGGCCGGCCCGAGCAGCGGACGCCGCAGACTATGCCCTTCGACCCCATGGCGGCGGCCAAGGGCGGCTACAAGCACTTCATGCTCAAGGAGATCATGGAGCAGCCGGAGGCCGTGCTCGATACCATCCGCGGCCGCATCCAGTTCGACCCGCTGAGTTTGCAGCTAGAGGACATGCCGCCGTCTGAGGAGTTGAGGCGTATCAAGCGCGTCGTCCTCGTCGCGATGGGCACCAGCCTGCACGCGGCGATGGTGGGCAAGCACTACATCGAGCAGATAGCGGGGCTGCCGGCGGAGGTCGACAACGCCTCGGAGTTCCGCTACCGCAATCCGATAATCGGGCCGGAGACGCTCCTGATCTCCGTCGCTCAGTCCGGGGAGACGGTCGACACGCTGGAAGCGATGGCCGAGGCCAGGAAGAGCGGCGCCCTGGAGATCACCGTCTGCAATACGCCCGGTAGCCAGGCGACGCGCGTCGCGGACGGCATCGTGTACACGCGCTGCGGCCTGGAGATCGGCGTCGCCAGCACGAAGACACTCCTCGGCTCCATCGTTGCCCTGTACATGCTTGCCTGCTATCTCGGCCAAGAGCGAGGACGCCTGGACGCGGCGGGCCTCAGCGAGCTCCTGACTCCTCTGGCGCACATGCCGCAGCTCATCGGTAGCGTCGTCGGCCGGGCGCAGGAGTTCGAGGAGCTTGCGCACACATTCTTCCGGTACCAGGACTTCCTCTACCTGGGACGAGGTATCGAATATCCGATAGCCATGGAGGGCGCCCTCAAGCTCAAGGAGGTGAGCTACATTCACGCCGAGGGGTATCCGGCGGGCGAGATGAAGCACGGGCCCATCGCGCTGATCGACCAGGAGATGCCGGTGGTGACTATCGTCGTGCGGGACGGCCTGCGCGACAAGATGATCTCCAACATCGAGCAGGTGAAGGCCCGCGACGGCATCGTCATCGCCCTGGCGACCGAGGGCGACGACGAGATCGCGAAGCTGGCGAAGCACGTCATCTTCCTGCCGCAGACGACACCGATGCTGATGCCGCTGCTCACGGCGATACCGCTGCAATTGCTGGCCTACCACATCGCCGTCTACCGCGGCTGCGACGTCGACCAGCCACGCCACCTGGCAAAGACCGTCACCGTCGAATAGGGAATCGGCCGACGGGCTATTGTAGTAACCCTATTCCGCCCGATAAGATCAATAGTGTACTGTCTTCGTTTGCCGAAGACATTCCCACGATTCTGGCAAAGCCAGCGCGCAAAATCGCGCTTAACGTCAGCAAGGGAGGCTGAACCAATGACCGATAAGCGAGACGTTGTTGCTTTTGAAGAGGTTGGGAGGGGTGACATCGCCCTGGTCGGCGGCAAGGGCGCCAACCTTGGTGAGATGCTTCGCGCCAGGATACCCGTGCCCAGCGGCTTTATCGTCACGGCCGATGCGTACGCCCGTTTCATAGAGCAATCGGGGCTGCGGCCGAAGATAGAGGCGATCCTCAACAAGGTTGACGTCCACGATAGTGACGCACTGCAGAAGGCCTCTCGCGACATTGAGAAGATGATCATCGATACGCCGGTCCCCGATGACATCGCCAGCGAGATCAAGCGGCGCTACCGCGAGATCGGCGAGCCGCCGGTCGCCGTGCGCAGCTCCGCGACGGCGGAAGACTTGCCGGAGGCGTCGTTTGCCGGGCAGCAAAGCACCTTCCTCAACGTCCTCGGCGCTGACAGGGTCGTGCAGGCGGTGAAGGAGTGCTGGGCGTCGCTGTTCGAGGCGCGCGCCATCTTCTACCGCGTCGAGAACGGCTTCGAGCACATGAAGGTCAAGATTGCCGTGCCGGTGCAGAAGATGGTGCAATCCGAGCTCTCCGGCGTCATGTTCACCGTCGAGCCCGTCGCCAGCGACCGCTCCAAGATCACCGTGGAGGCGATAGTCGGCCTCGGCGAGGGGCTCGTCTCCGGCGAGATCAGCCCTGACATGTACATCGTCGACAAGGAGTCGATGCGCATCGTCGAAAAGCGGGTCGCGGAGCAAGACCGACAGCTCTCGCGCACAGCCGTCGGCGCCGGCAAGGGCATGGCCGACATCTCATGGCAGGAGGTACCCGGCGGCCTGCGCAAAGCCCAAAAACTCAGCGACGATGAGATCATTGAGGTCGCCGAGATCGGCAAGCGCATCGAAGAGCACTATGGATTCCCGCAGGACATCGAGTGGGCGAAAGAGGACCGCCACTTCTACATAGTCCAGACGCGCCCCGTCACGACCTTGGCCGAAGGCCCGGCTGCGCCCGCTGAGGCCGTCGAAGAGAAGGCGCCGGTCCTGCTCAAGGGCTCGCCGGCCAGCCCGGGAGTCGTAGCGGGCGAAGTCAAGATCATCCTTGACCCGACGCAGATCAGCCGCGTGCACGACGGCGACATACTAGTGGCGGAGATGACCACGCCCGACTTCGTGCCCGCCATGAAGCGCGCCGTCGCCATCGTTACCGACCGCGGCGGCCGCACGGCGCATGCTGCAATCGTCAGTCGCGAGCTGGGCATTCCCTGCGTCGTCGGCACCGGCGAGGCGACGAAGACGCTGCACGACGGGCAGATCGTCACCGTCGACGGCGCCCGCGGCGTCGTCTACGACGGCCGCGCTGAGGCGACTCTGGCGCAGTACCAGCAGGAGAAGGCCGCCGCGACCGCTTCCGCCGCCAAGACGAAGACGCGAGTTTATGTCAACCTCGCGCAGCCCGACCTGGCCGACCGCGTCGCCGCCCGCAACGTCGACGGCGTCGGCCTTCTGCGCGCTGAGTTCATCGTCGCCGACATCGGCGAGCACCCGCGCTATGCCCTGGAGCAGGGCCGCGGTGAGGAATTCACGCAGAAGATGGCGAAGGGCATCATGACCTTCGCCGCCGCCTTCGACCCGCGGCCCGTCGTCTACCGCACCACCGACTTCAAGACCAACGAATACGCCGGCCTGAAGGGCGGCGAGAAGTACGAGGGGTCGGAAGAGAACCCGATGATCGGCTACCGCGGCGCCTCTCGCTATATCCGCGACAGGGAGGTCTTCCAGCTAGAGGTGGAGGCCATCAAACGGGTACGACAGGAGCACAAGAACCTCCACGTGATGATCCCCTTCGTGCGCACGCCGGAGGAGATGGCCGGCGTCAAGAAGACGCTGGAGGAGCTCGGCCTGAAGCAGTCGCCGGAGTTCAAGCTCTGGATGATGGTGGAGATCCCCTCCAACGTCATCCTGCTCAACGAGTTCATCGACGTCGGCATCGACGGCGTCTCTATCGGCTCCAACGACCTGACGCAGCTCACGCTCGGCATCGACCGCGACAACGCCATCCTGGCGAAGGACTTCGACGAACGCAACCTGGCGGTGATGCGGTCGCTGGAGCAGATAGTGAAGACGTGCCGCCAGCGCGGCGTCACCTCGTCCATCTGCGGCCAGGCGCCGTCCGACTATCCAGAGTTGACGGAGAAACTCGTCGAGTGGGGCATCACGTCAGTGTCGGTGAACCCGGACGTCATCGACCGGACGCGGAAGATCGTCGCCGCCGCAGAAGCGAAGCTGGGGATTAAGCCCGACTAGGCACAGCGGTAACAACGTATCTCGAGGCGGGGGCGGACATCGACACCCCCGCCTTTCCTTGTCGATGGGGACGTTCCCGTTCCTTGACATAGAGCAGCGGCGCACCCTATGGTTTAGGTACTCTTGACAGGTCAGGCTTGAACCTTGGGTCGATGTCCTCGCTTGCGAATTCTCGCGCCGGCAACGCTCTCCGCCAGCCTGCTTTTCCTCCTGGCCGTATCTTGCGGCGGAAACGCATCGTCCGCCGAAAGCATCGTCTTTCAGACCGACCGCGATGGTAACTCGGAGGTCTATGCCGTCAACGCTGACGGGACCAACTACAAGAACCTGACGAATGACGCCGGCGGCGACTATTCGCCTTCCTGCTCACGTGACGGCTCTCGCATCGCCTTTACCTCCGACCGCGACGCAATGTTGCGAATCTACGTCATGAACGCCGACGGGACGAGCCAGGCGCCCATAACGAGCGGTGATGGAGGCGATTTCACGCCCACATGGTCGCCCGATGGCTCACACATCGTCTTCGCCTCGAAGCGCACCGGGACTCAGCAGATCTGGGTGGTGCAGGCCGATGGCAACGGTCAGACGAACCTCTCCAACAACTCTGCGAACGACCGTAATCCCGCGTGGTCGCCGCAGGGCAACCAGATTGTGTTCGCCAGCGACCGCGACGGCAACCAGGAGATATACATCATGAACGCCGACGGTTCGGGACAGACGCGGCTCACCGGCGATCCCGCCGCGGATTGGGACCCGGCATTCTCGCCGGATGGCTCCCAGCTCGTGTTCGTATCGGACCGCGGCGGCGGAGGCTCCCAGATCTACGTGATGAACCTGAACGGCTCCGACCAGCGCAACTTGTCGTCGACGGAGGCGAACGACTGGTCGCCCGCCTTCTCGCGCGACGGCTCCAGGATCGTTTTCGTCTCCGACCGCAATGCCAACGCCGAAGTGTACATCATGGGCGCCGACGGTTCTTCGCCGCAACGGGTGACGAGCAACGACGCCAATGACCTGACTCCCGATTGGTGCGCTAGGCCCTGAACCCTTCCGCAATGTCCCACGGCCAGGAGGTTCGAGACGCTCTCGAGCGACGCGAGGCGTCGCTGTCCCCGTTTGCGGCGCGATCGAGCACCAGCCGGGGTCGCGAGCAGCCGGAGCAGCCGTCGCCGGTGAGGCTGGAGTTCCAGCGCGACCGCGACCGCATCATCCACTCGAAGTCGTTCCGGCGCCTGAAGAACAAGACCCACGTTTTCGTCGCCCCGACAGGCGACCACTACGTCACGCGCCTGACGCACACGCTGGAGGTGGCGCAGATAGCCCGGACCATCGCCCGCGCCCTCAATCTCAACGAAGACCTGGCCGAAGCGATATCGCTCGGGCATGACCTCGGCCATACGCCGTTCGGGCACCGAGGCGAGGACGCGCTCGCGGAACTGCTGCCGGAGGGCTTCTCCCATAACGAGCAGAGCCTGCGCGTGGTGGAGTGTCTGGAGAAGGGCGGCATCGGCCTGAACCTTACGTGGGAGGTCCGCGACGGCATCCTGCACCACTCGAAGTCGCGCCGGGGCGTGATGCAGACCGAATCCGACATGCCCGCAACACTGGAGGGACAGATAGCGCGCCTCGCCGACGCCATCGCCTACCTCAACCACGACATCGCGGACGCCATCCGCGCCGGCCTCCTCAGCGACGACGACCTGCCGGCGGTGGTGCGTCACGCCCTGGGCTCGCGCCATTCGCAGCGCATCAACACGCTCGTCTGCGACATCGTCGACGAATCGTGGGCGGCAACGGGCCTGCTGGGCGAGGACGTGACACCGTCCATCGGCATGAGCCCGCCGGTGCTCGCGGCCACCGACGAGCTGCGCGAGTTCATGTTCCAGCGAGTGTATCTCTGGGAGGACACGCAGCCCGACGCCGTTGCCGCTCGCCGCCTGGTCCACTTCCTCTTCGAGTACTACATGGCCCATCCCGACGAGATCAGCTCTGACTTCACGCTGCCCGACGATCCCGCCTGGCGCCGCGTCGCCGACTACATTGCCGGCATGACGGACACCTTCGCCATCGACCTCGGACGCCGGCTGGGATTCGAGATATGAGCATTTTGGCCGTAGTAGCGCCTACTGCTGAGCGCGCCGTTCTGTTAGAATAGCGCCGCCGGAGCCCTAACTCGTTGCTGGTGCCATGAGACAACCCCTGCGACACAACCCGACGCCCCTTCTGCACAACCCCGTCGCCATCGGCGGCCTGGCGGCTATCGCCGCCGTGCTCGTCGTCGTGATAGCCGTCGTGATTGTGGGCGGCGCCGACAGCAGCGACAACAGCGACACGAGCGCCAAAATAGCGCCGGCTGTCAAGACGCCTACGAAGCAGCAGTCGGACAACGGCCTCGATGGCCTCACGGGAAAGGCGACGAGCACCCTCAACGTGCGCAGCGGCCCCGGCAACGGCTACAACGTCCTCGGCCTGCTAAGAAGAGGCACCGAGGTCAGCATCGTCGGGCAGAGCGAAGACGCTGGCTGGCTGCAGATCGAGTACCCCGTTCATTCGAATCTGCACGGATGGGTGATCGTCGGGTCGCTGGAGGTGCAGGGCGACCTCGTGGCTGTTCCCATCGCGACGCCGGATACCCTGCCGATGGCGGACGTCCCCACGTACGAAGCCGTCCCCACGGAACCCGTCGCCTCAACAACGCCCGAGGTGACAATCACGCCCACGTCGACACCGGCGCCGGCCCTGCCCGACCTCGTCGTCGGCGGCTCGCTGGTGTCAGGCGGCGTCCTCGTCGTGACAGTCACCAACCAGGGCACCGGTGCCCTGACCGGGACGGCGATTGAAGTTGCCGTATTTGACGCCTCGGGCGCGACCATGCTCAACTCCACGGCCTCCGCGGTGCAGGCACTGAACGCAGGCGCGAGCATCGACATCAGAACGGGATACCTCCCGTTCGGCGGCCCGCCTCAGGCGCTGGTCATCGTCGACCCCAACGGCAAGATCGCGGAGAGCGACGACACGAATAATCGGCTCACCGTCACCCTTTCGCCCGTCGAGACACCGGCTGCTACGAAGACACCACACCCTTAGGTCACTAGGAATGCGGCCATCGCGGGCAATGCCGGGCGCCGTCCCGCGTTAAGCCATGTTAGAGGGGTAGACTGACTGCTTCGCCATGAACCCGGTAGAAGAGATCAAGCAGCGAGTCGACATAGTCGATGTCATAAGCGAGTCGGTGAGCCTGCAGAAGTCCGGCCGCAACTACAGGGCGCTCTGTCCATTCCACGCGGAGAAGGCGCCGTCGTTCTTCGTCTTTCCCGATAGGGGGACCTGGCACTGCTTCGGCGGTTGCGCAACGGGCGGCGACGTCTTCGCCTTCGTGATGAAGAAGGAGAACCTGGATTTCTCCGCCGCGCTGCATCTCCTGGCAGAGAGGGCGGGCATAAGCCTGGGTCGAAAGACAGGAGCCGCTGAGGAGACAGAGAAGGACCGCCTTCGCCAGGCCAACGAGGCGGCAGCCATCTTCTACCAGCACGCCCTCCTCAACACGCAGGCTGGGGCCGCTGCGCTCAACTACCTCACGCTACGCGGCATCGACAGGCAGACGGCGGAGGCGTTCCAGCTCGGCTACGCCCCTGATTCCTGGGACACGCTGCGCGAGCATCTCAAGGGCCGCGGCTTCAACGAGGCCGAGCTTCTGAAGGCGGGCCTGCTCGTCGAAGGGGAGAAGGGCGCCTACGACCGCTTCCGCCGGCGCGCCACGATCCCGATTCGCGACGAGCGCGGCCGGGCCGTCGGCTTCGGTTCGCGAATGCTCCCCGCCGAGTCCGTCGACGGAGAGGCGGCGGAGGCAGAGGCGGAGGCGGAGGGGCCAAAGTACTTGAATACGCCTCAAACGCCGATTTTTGATAAGGGCGCCATCCTGTTTGGGCTGGACAGGGCCGCGGAGCACATTCGCCGCTCCGACCTGGCTGTCATAGTGGAAGGGTATATGGACGTCATCGCCGCACACCAGCACGGCAACCTGAACGTCGTCGCCAGCATGGGCACCGCGCTCACGGAGCGCCAGCTTGGCCTCCTGCGACGTCTGACGGAGAACATCGTCCTCGCCTTCGACCCCGATACGGCGGGACAGGCGGCCAGCGAGCGGGGCGACCTCGTCGCGCAGCGCATGGGAGCGCAGATCCGCATCATGAAGCTGCCGAAGGGGCGCGACCCGGACGAGATCATCCGCGCCGACCCGGACGCCTGGCGGCGCTTCGTCGTCGAAGCGGAAGTGCCGAAGGCTTTCTCCGCCGCCATCATCCAGTCGACGCCGACGGAGCACGGCCGGCGCACGAGCGCCAAGCGAAAGGCGCCGCCGGCCGCCGGAGGAGAGGAGAGAGTCGACCTCTCGAAAGGCGAAGAGACCTGTCTCGCCCTGCTCGTCCGCTATCCGCATCTGCGCGCCGAAGGGATGGCGATTGGTGAGGAGATGTTCGAGGAGGATACCCTGAATCGCCAGATCTTCGAGGTCTGGCGCGAAGCCGGGTCGGACAGCGAGCTTCAGGACAAGATAGCGGACGAGTCCCTGCGTCAGCGACTGGAGCGCATCGTCGCCAGGGACCTGCCGCCGTACGACCCCGCGCAGGCCGAGCGGGCGCTCGCTACCTGTACGGAGCGCCTGAAAGAGCGTAGAATAAGGGATGAGAAGAGAGCAAGAAACCCGGAGATCGCTGAAAAGGAACAGAGACTAGGCGCTGGACGCTTGGTTGAGCGCGCCCGGATGAGAATGACGGGCGAAGCTCGATCCCAAGACCTGCCCGAAGATGAAACTGCCGACGCCGAGATCGTCGTGCGGGACACGGAGGCAGGTCTAAAACTTCATGACAAGCGCAAAGCCGCCAGCGGCGGGAACAACCCGTCCAAGGAACAGCAACGTATTTGACTATGACTACTGGATTTGACGAACGAGAAGAGGCAGAGGATGAGCTCTTCACCGACGACGAGGAGAAGAAGCCGAAGGGACTGCTGGACCTCGGTGTCCACGAGGAAGACGACTTCGAGCCCCTGGAGAGGGTATACAACCGCCTCTCTGACCGAGGACTATCGGTGATCGACACCGACAGGGAAGCGGTGCCGGCCGCCGAGCCGGCAGACACGGAAGCGGAGCTGTGGCCCGAAGCCGAAGAGAAGGCGAAGGTCGAGAAGGGTGAGAAGGGCGAGGACGTCCTCATCGAAGAGCAGGAGGGAATAGACGACCCCGTACGGATGTACCTGCGGGAGATCGGCAAAGTATACCTCCTGACGGCCGCCGACGAAAAACGGCTCGCCCGGGCCATGGAAGAGGGCAAGCACATCCAGCGCATCGAACGACGCTGGCTGGAGGAGCACGGCCGTCCGGCCAAGGGCACGGAGATCCTCCTTAGCCTGCTCAACGAACTCCATGAGTCACGGCGATACTACAACGGCGTTGCCAAGCATCTGGGGCTGAGCAAAGCGACGCTCTCCCAGCGCATAGCCGACCCCGTGTTCCGTTCCGCCGTCGACGGCGAACTGGACCAGGAGCTGGCAACGGCGATCTATGAGTCGCTGAAGCTCCAGCCCGGGCAGGCCGAGCAGGCGCTGGTGCGGCTGTCGATCATCACCCACATACTGACGCCGGAGATCGTCCGGCAGGCCGGCGAGGCCATCGGCGGCGAAGACAAGCTGCTGCCGCCGCCCTGGGACAAAGAGCAGGAGTTGGAGGCGCACGAGTCCCTCTTCCGCTCCCACTTCGACCATCTGAAGCGGGAGGGTTTCAGGGCAGAGAAGCGCCTCACCGAGGCGAACCTGCGACTCGTTGTGAGCGTAGCGAAGAAGTACATCGGGCGCGGCATGTCGCTGCTCGACCTCATCCAGGAAGGCAATATCGGCCTCATTCGCGCCGTCGAGAAGTTCGATTACCGCAAGGGCTACAAGTTCAGCACCTACGCGACCTGGTGGATCCGCCAGGCGATAACGCGCGCCATCGCTGACCAGGCGAGAACTATCCGCATACCGGTGCACATGGTCGAGACGATCAACAAGCTCGTCCGCGTCAGCCGGCGCCTCGTGCAGGAGTACGGCCGCGAGCCGACCAGTGATGAGATAGGTCGCGGCATGGAAATCGCCCCTGAACGCGTGCGGGAGATCATCAAGGTCTCCCAGGAGCCGGTATCGCTGGAGACGCCAATCGGCGAGGAGGAAGACAGCCACCTGGGCGACTTCATCGAAGACTCGGCAGCGCTGGCGCCGCCGGAAGCGGCATCGCACCAGTTGCTGAAGGACCAGGTTATGGAGGTGCTTGCGAGCCTGACGCCGCGCGAGCGGAAGGTATTGGAGCTGCGCTTCGGCCTAGAGGACGGGCGCAGCCGCACGCTGGAAGAGGTGGGCCGCGAGTTCAACGTCACCCGTGAGCGCATCCGTCAGATCGAGGCGAAGGCGCTGCGAAAGCTGCGCCACCCCACGCGCAGTCGCAAGCTGAAGGATTACCTGGAGTAGCGTCCCAGGGAGCATCCCTCGATGCATACCCGCCACCTCGACGAGAGCCCGCGCCAACATCGCGGCGGCCAGGTATCGTATCTAGTCCTCACGGCGGGCGACGCCGACTCGCAGAACCTCAGCGTCACCTGGGTCGAGGGAGAACCGGAGAGCGAGCAAGGCCGGCACGCGCACAATGACTCCGAGCAGGTATACGTCATCGTTGCGGGCAAAGGTGTGATGCACGTGGCAGGAGAGGAGAAAGACGTCAGGGCGGGCACCCTGGTCTTCGTCCCCAAAGGCGCCCTCCACTCTATTCGGAACCACGGCGCAGAGAAGCTGGTATTCGTGACCGCGACGTCTCCGCCCTTCGGAGCGGACCTCGTCGCGGCGCTATACGAGCCGCCGCCGAATACGTCTGATGCTACTTGACAAGCCGCCCGCTTGCCGCTAAATTGAGTTTGATAATCTATCCGCCGAACACCCGACATGCTCGGGGACGGGGGAACCAGTCGAGGGGTTAATCCCGGCAATACCGGGAGGGGCAACCTTTCAGCCCTAACCCGTCAGCTAACCTCGTAGGCGTGCGAAAGGTCGGACCGTCAACGGGACGACCTTTTCTCTTTGCCCGTTGCCCGTCCGCAGGAAGCGGTCAGAACAGGAAGGGCAGGGAATTCAGCCATGGAACCCGTCAACCCCGACAGGCTCTCGACAGCCTCAGGTGGAACTTCTTTTTCGGCAAGCATCTCATCTAGCCCGTCCGTCGGCCTGTCCGGCGCCACAGGGGTCGCTCGCGGCCTCCTGCCGCTTCCGGCCGAAGTCGAAACCGCTCGCTTACCGTTTCCCGCGTCGCTCGGGCTGGGCGCGCCGCTCACTTCAATAGCCAACGCGCCGGCCGCGATCGCCGTCCCCAAGCCGCGAGCAGCCCCGAAAGAGCGGCCGCGACGTCTGCGCCGCGAATACATCATCCAGCGCGCGCTGGAGGTCCTGCCCGGCGCCACCGCTCTGCTGATTGTCAGCACCTTCGTCTGGGGCGCCCTCTTTCTGCCTTTCCCGCTCGCCGTCATGCTCATCGCCTTCGACCTCTACTGGGCGTGGCGGTCCATCAACGCCGGCATCCACGTCGTGCGCGGCCGCTCGATCCTGAAGCGCGAAGCGAAGGTCGATTGGCGCCAGCGCTACAATGAGGCGGCAGCGGCGGGGAAGGCCTTCTTGCGTTGGGATGACGTGCGGCACGTCGTCATCATTCCCAGCTATAAGGAAAGCGTCGAGAAGCTTTCGACAACGCTGGACACCCTCGCCGACCAAACGCTGGGCGCCGACAAGCTCGTCGTCGTGCTGGCGCTGGAAGGCGCGGAGGCGGAGGCTCCGGCCAAGGCAGCCGCCCTCCAGGAGAAGTACGGCGACAGCTTCATGCTGTTCTTCCCCACGTTCCACCCGCCGAATATCCCGGGCGAAATCAAAGGCAAGTCCTCCAACGAGAACTTTGCGGCCAGAATCGCCAAGCGGCGCCTCGTCGATGAGATGGGCTACGACCTCGACCTCCTCACCATCACGAGTTGCGACGCCGATACCCAGTTTCCGCCTGCATACTACGCCTGCCTGACCTACAAGTTCGCCACCAATCCCAAACGATACCGCCGCTTCTGGCAGGCGCCAATCTTCTACTACAACAACGTCTGGACCGTGCCGGCGCCCCTGCGATTGCCCAACTCCCTGGGCGGCCTCAACCACCTGGCGAAACTGTCGCGCAAGTACTGCGTCCTTTTCCCGCAGTCCACCTATAGCCTCAGCCTGCGCATGGCCCACGAGGCCGACTACTGGGACCCCGACATCATCTCTGAAGACTGGCACATGTTCCTCAAGTGCTTCTTCCATCTCGGCGGGACCGTCGACGTGGAGCCGATATTCCTGCCCGTCGGCAACGACGGCGTTCGCGTGAACGGCTACTTCCGGACGTTCTGGGAGCACTATCAGCAGGCTCGTCGTCACGCCTGGGGCGCCAGCGACATCCCTTACGCGATAAAGATGGCGTTCGCCCATTCAGAGATACGGTTTCGAACGCGGCTACGGCGCACCTGGAGCGTCTTCGAGAACCACGTCCTGTGGTCCAGCCAGTGGTTCCTGATCACGGTGCCGGCGATGCTGATGCTCTTCCTGGGATTCCACGTGGGACCGCACTACATCGACATGTTCGGATTGCATCTCGGACCCTGGTGGTTCAACAATGCTTCTGGGTCGATACTCAAACCCTGCATGGCGCCGCTGGGCACAATGATACTGATCGACGCCTTCCTACGGCCGCCACAACCGAAGGGGTTGCCTTTCTGGTACCTCCCCGTGCAGTACGGACAGTGGTTCCTGCTGGCGCCAATCACGTTCTTCTTCACGGCGCTGCCGGCCCTCGAATCGCAGATGCGCCTCCTCATCGGCAAGCGGCTCGAGTACAAGGTCACGGAGAAAGCCTAGGCTGGCTGCGATAAACAAAACTGTAGCCGAGACCATGCCTGCGCCAGGCAGGCTTTCCAGTCTCGGCTTCAATCGGCTTCGCTCGACGGACAAAAAACAGGAGCCCCTCGATTTGAGCGGCTCCTGTCTCTCGTCATCCCGAGAGGCCCCGGGGAGGTTAGCCTCTCAGCGCTTGGCCTTCTTTTCACCGTGTAACGGTGGTGGCAGCAAACCGCTGATCATTGGGGCCAACTCGTTGACCGGTCGCCCTGTCCCCGAAGGACAGGGCTTCACATGTCAACTTGCCACACCCCCCACAGAACCCGGCTCTTTACCATAAGGCCTACCTCCTCCTTTCGGATTGTGGTTCCCATCCCGGGCTCAATTCCAGTATACCCCGCTGCATAGGGCTGTCAAGGGGGGTTCCGCGTAGGCGGGGCCTTCATCTCCCGAGCTTGACCCGTTCATGCCCACTATTGCAATCGGACGAAATCGCGGAATCTGCTACCAGACCTCAGCGCCGCCGCCGAACTCCACAGTGAGCATCCTGCCCGGGTCCTCCGTCTCCTCGACGTTCGGCATCGCTTTGCCAAACACCTGGCCGTAGCCCACGGGCACGTACAGCTTGAAAGGCAGCGGCTGCGCGCCACCGGCGACCGCCTGGACGTATTCTATCGCCAGCGGTGATACCGGGTCGCTCATCGTCTCATACTCGCCGGTGTAGGTGCTGCCGTTGAACACCTTGTCGGCATACTGCAGCGCGACGCCGTACAACGAGTCGATCGTGGTCATGAAAGGATAGCCCATCCCGTATATCATCGTGCCGATGGCGAGGAAACGCGCCGCCTGCATGCTGGGCCACTTTCCTTTACCCCAGGTCATCGACGGGACTATGGGGTCCGCACCCTCCATCTCCATCTGCGAGAGCGTCAGGCCGACCATCGCCAGCGAGCTCTCGAGGTACTCCTTCAGGAAGTCCAGCCCCTCAACATTGAGACCCGCATCTGCCCAGCGCAGCGCGTTCGTCCGCCCGGCGAAGAAGCCACGCAGGGCGCCGTACTGCTCCGTGCCCATCATGTGGACGCCGGAGCCGCCCGCATACACCTGGAAGTCGACGACGCCCTTCTTGCCGGTCTCTTCGTAGTCGATTACGCCGTCGCCGTTCTCGTCGAAGGCATCGAGGAACTGGCGATAATAGGTGGATCCCGTCAGTGCGTCGTTGGCGCGAGCATAGGCCATGACGGTCGTCTGAAGGTCCCACAGCAGCTTCGAGCGGTCGTAATACAGCGTGCTCGCAATGAACTCGGAGAAGCTACCGCCCTCCACTTTGCCCAGGTGCCCCTGCAGCGACGCCAGCCGCCCGCCCTGCCAGACGTCGCGGCCGGTCACATGGTACGCCTGCCTGCCGATACCCCGCTTCTCGGCGTAGTCGAAGAGGACGTGGCGCGATAGCGGCGAGTCGAAGCCCTCCGCCGTGACGATGTTCGCGCCCTCAACCACCGGCAGCGGCACGCGCTGCGCCCACTCGCACGGCGCCTTCCCCTCTTCGACGAGCCGGCGTGCCTCCGCCAGCGGCACCATGTTGAACATATAGCGCGCGCAGAGGACGTCGAGAGCCAGCACGTCGAGGGAGGCGAAGACGAAGCCTTCCGGAACGCGCTCTGCGGTCGTGCTCGTCGTGTGGTCGAAGTTGATCGCCTCGATAGCGTCGACGACGCTCAGGATCGGCACGCCCTGACCCATAACAGCCTTGATTATGTCCACCATCGTGCCGTTTATGCCACCCGTCCGTCGCACCGAGAGCGGCCGGCCCGTCGACTCGTCGACGTCGGCGGTCCATACGACGTGTGGTATGCGGGCCTTCATTCCCGGCACGGGCAGTTGCGGCGCGCTGTACATCCAGCCGGTACTTGCAGCATCGCCGTCCGAGGCCGCTTCCATGGGATAGAGGCCGATGCCCAGGTTCTTTATCGCGTTGGTGAACAGGGCAATGTTGTGCACCTTCAACTTGGGCAGGTTGAGAAGCACGCAGCCCGGATAGTCGCGCATGTCCGCCGGGTCGGACGGCTCGCCGCCGATGACGGCCTTGTGCAGCGTTATCGTCTCAAAGTTCGCGGCGCCTGCGACCGGCACCTTGCGTCCGCTGCCGGGCATATCCTGGATTCGGTTCAGGTCATATGCCGGCAGCCGGTCCATTGCCCTGCCGGGCGGAACGTAGTTGCCGGCAACGCTATCGTCATATCCTTTCATCGGGTCGTCAGCGTGCGACGGGTCGTGCGTCTCGGCGAGGTACTTCCGCACGAAGTAGAAGCCCCAGCCGCCGTAGAAGTCGCCGGAGCGCCCCTCGATGACGGCTTCCCGCGTTATGGGCCTGCCCTGCTCGCGCGTGAAGACAGCGGACGCTGCGGACATCACCGTTGCCGCCTCGCCCAGCGCCACCTGGTGGTAGGACACGTCCAGCTTGTCATGCAGCCAGCGCATCAGGGCGGCGACGAACGGCCAGGCGGTACACGTCGTGTAGCCGAGGCCGGGGCCGTGCTCGCGCGGGTCGATGCATAGGGGGTTGACCAGGTTCGGTTTCAGGAGCAGCTTCTTGCCGCGCGCCAGCTCTTGCCGCATCATCGCGTCGAAGCCCGTCTCGTCGCGCAACGGCGACAGCACCGCGTCGAGGGAGGTGTAGGTGTAATCGATGCGCTGCTTAATGGCCTGCCACGCGGTCTCGCTTCCGGCGTCGATAACCTCCTTCAGCAGCTCGGGAAGCTCGGAGTAGGACTGTCGGGCGTCCATGCGGACAACGCCGATGGCCGCGCCGCCAGTGTCGATTGCGACGTCGCCGATGGGTGAATGGACTGTCTCAGTTCTGTCTTCGGGCATCGGATTCCTCCGTAGCGGCTGCCAGCTCAAGGTGAATCAATTGTCGGCGACAACCGGCGGGCCGTCAAGCTGACGCGTCGATCATGCGGCGTCGCGCGCAGGGAATCCCGCTATTTGGTAGTTTTCCGCTCTTTGCCTAAACGGAGCAACGTGGTAGGATTCGCCCTAACGGAAGGCGGTCCCCTTCGTGGCATGCGGGAGTCGCGACGAGGACCGGCATGGAAAGGACCGATAGGGGGGTGGATCAATGAGGAAACGGTTCTGGCTTCTACTTATTCCCGGCTTGGTGCTATCGGCATTCGCATCCTTCAGTTGTATCTTCCCTCTCGTGGGGGGAGTGGACCAGGTATGCGGCGCGCCTGGAATGGTCGACGCCACCTTCCACTGGGTGCCGTCGATCCAAAAGGGCGGCGTCCAGTACCTCGACGTAAGCTGGTATAGCACCTTCCCTCCAGGGGGTTTCGTTAGCAGCGGGCCCATAGACGAGAACCAGGGCTGGTTCACTTTCCCCGGCCTGAGAACGAACACCGTTCACCACTGGCGCGTGAGTTCCCTGGTCAACGGCGCCTGGTATACCTCCGCGACCGGCACGTTCACGACCTCAGCCTGCGGCACCGGCGACGGCTCGGCTCCACCAACGGGCCTGCGGCTCATAATCCCGAAGATCGGCGTCAACGCGCCTGTGAACGACCGCGTCATCGGGCTGGACGGAGCGATGGGCATCCCCAACGGAAAGGATGACGTCGTCTGGTACGACTTCATGAACTTCGCCGGCATGGGCGGCTTCCCGGGCATACCGGGGGCCAACGCCCTCTTCTCCGGCCACGTCGACTACCATCCGCACTACGAGGCCGTCTTCTGGAACTTGCGAAACCTCGTCCCAGGCGATGAGATCGGCGTGCAACTCTTAGATGGGTCCTACGTACGGTACATCGTCGACTGGACCACCTGGATAGACGACCAGGAGAACTTCAGCCAGTTCGCGGTCAAGGACGGCATTGACAAGCTGACGATAGTCACCTGCATCGGCTCCTTCGATTCGAGCACGAGGAACTACAGCAACCGCTTTGTAGTCCGCGCGTCGCGCGTCTTCTGGTAGCGCGAGGCCACGACAACAGAGACACCAACCGGCCCGCCTTGAGCGATCAGGGCGGGCCTTCCTATGTGCAGCGACGGCCAGGGTTACCACGTCTCGTCGTGGACTATCTCCTCCAGCGCCAGGCGCTTCGCACCCAGCGACTGGACGCCCTCCGCCGGCGGATAGCCGAACGGGATGACGATGGACACCCGGTAGCCTTCGGGCAGGCGCAGCACCCGACGCGCGCAGTCCGCGTCGTGCATCGTCACCGCGCAGGACGCTATGCCTTCCGACCACGCCGCCAGCATCATGTTCTGCGCCGCGCGTCCGGCGTCGAACTCGCGGGCATCGTTCGGCACCACAATAGCGATAGCGACGGCCGCGTTCGGCACCTGCTGGGCGAACTGCCCGCAGCCCGCAAGCTCCCGCTTCTTCTCCGCGCTCCGCATGACGACGAATCGACACGGCTGGAGGTTCTTCGCGCTGCCGGCCATGCGGCCCGCCTGCAAGATGCGGCGCAGCGACTCGTCGGATATCGCCCGCTCCGAATACGACCGCGTGTCGCGCTTGGTGATGATGATCTTGTAGGCGTCCATCTCGCGGGCCACCTCCGTCATATCTTCGGCGTCGTCCCGTTCTCGATCTGAAAGAGCCAGGTGCTTAGATAGCGCTCGCCGGTGTCCGGCAGGATGACGACGATGAGCTTGCCCGCGTTCTCCGGCCGTCGCGCGACCTCCAGCGCCGCCCATGCCGCCGCGCCCGACGAGATGCCCGCGAAGATACCCTCTTCCTTCGCCAGGCGTCGCGCCGTCTCACCGGCGTCTTCGTCGGTCACCCGCACGACCTCGTCGATCAGGTCGACGCGCAGGATCTCGGGGATGAAGCCGGCGCCGATGCCCTGTATGCGATTGGGGCCCGGCTGCCCGCCCGATAGGACCGCCGAGGTCGCGGGCTCCACGGCGACAACTCTGAACTCGGGCTTGCGCTGCTTGAGGACCTCCGCCACGCCCGTGATCGTCCCGCCGGTGCCCACGCCGGCGACGAAGATATCGACCCTGCCGCCGGTGTCGCGCCAGATCTCTTCGGCCGTGGTCTGACGGTGGATGGCCGGGTTCGCCGGGTTGAGGAACTGCTGCGGCATGTACGCCTTCGGGTTGCCGGCGACGATCTCCTCCGCCTTGCGGATGGCACCGTTCATGCCTTCGGAGCCGGGCGTCAGGACAAGCTCCGCGCCTAACGCTTTCAGTATCTGGCGTCGCTCCATCGACACCGTCTCCGGCATCGTCAGGACGGCGCGATACCCCCGCGCGGCACAGACGAAGGCGAGGGCGATGCCCGTGTTGCCGCTCGTCGGTTCGACGACGATGCTGTCCTTCGAAAGGCGTCCCTCGCGCTCCGCCGCGTCGATCATCGATACGCCGATGCGGTCCTTGACGCTGCCCAGCGGGTTGAACGATTCCAGCTTTGCGACGACAGTGGCGTCGAGGTCCGCCGTCAGCCGGTTAAGCCGCACGAGGGGCGTGTTGCCTATTAGCTTGGTGATGTCGCCAGCAATCCCTGCCATGTGGAAGCCTCCTTGCTCCCATCATATCAGGTAAGGTTCCCTGCCTGCTCAATCCCGGGTAGCCTGAGCCCTTTCAGCAACTCTTCCAGCGCCTCGTCGTACGGTTTCGCAGCGAAGTTCGCGCAGTTGCG